>Ga0302314_10000012_pt1 | contig 297410 bp, 283 predicted proteins | sample III_Palsa_N2_3_FD_200533 | JGI IMG/M metagenome (GOLD analysis project Ga0302314, IMG submission 200533) | Peat permafrost microbial communities from Stordalen Mire near Abisko, Sweden - III_Palsa_N2_3 | ecosystem: Environmental > Terrestrial > Soil > Palsa > Peat permafrost | place: Sweden... | reverse complement strand
GGCATTTCCCCGGACGCCCGATCATGCCCGGCGTGTTGATCATCGAGGCGATGGCGCAGACGGCGGCCTGCGTCGTGGTGCAGGGCATGCCCAAGTCGGACAAGCGGCTGGTCTATTTCATGAGCGTGGAGAACGCCCGCTTCCGCAAGCCGGTCGTGCCGGGCGATCAGTTGCGCATCCATGTCAAGAAAGAGCGCAATCGCGGCACAGTCTGGCGTTTCGCCGGCGAGGCGAGGGTCGACGGCCAGTTGATGGCCGAGGCGACCTATACCGCCATGATCGTCGATAACGGCTGATCGGCGAGCGGCCCATGGCACAGATTCACGCGACGGCGATCGTCGAGGCGGGCGCCAGGCTGGCTGACGACGTTACGATCGGGCCCTATTGCTGCATCGGGCCCGACGTCACGCTGGAGGCCGGCGTGGTGCTGCAATCCCATGTCGTCGTGACCGGCAGGACCCGGGTCGGTGCCAGGACCAGGGCGTTTCCGTTCGTCTCGCTGGGCCAGGTGCCCCAGGACCTGAAGTATAAGGGCGAGCCGTCACGCCTGGAGATCGGTGAAGACAACGTGATCCGCGAAGGCGTCACGATGAACATCGGCACCGAAGGCGGCGGCATGCTGACCAAGGTCGGCGACCGTGGATTGTTCATGACCGGTGTCCATATCGGCCATGACTGCCAAGTCGGCAACGACGTGGTGTTTGCCAACAACGGGACGCTCGGCGGTCACGTCGTCGTCGGCGATTTCGTCATCCTGGGCGGCCTTTCGGCCGTGCACCAGTTCTGCCGGCTCGGGCGCCACGCCTTCGTCGGCGGCCTGACCGGGGTCGAGCGCGACGTCATTCCCTATGGCATGGTCATGGGCGATCGCGCCCGACTGACCGGTCTCAATCTACGCGGTCTGCAGCGCAACGGCTTCTCGATCGACGCCATCCGCACCCTGCGCCAGGCCTATGGCGAGCTGTTCAATGCGGCCGGCCCGTTTGCGGATCGCGTCGCCCTGGTCGCGGACCGCTACGCCGGCGATGCGGCGGTCATGGAACTCATCGACTTCATACGTTCGGATTCGAGTCGTCGCCTGGTGCAACCCGACACGGACCATGGCGCCTAAGCTCGGTATCGTCGCCGGCGGCGGTGCGCTGCCGGCGAAGCTGGCCCAGAAATGCCGCGAGATCGGCCGGCCCTATTTCGTGCTGGCAATCGAGGGCGAGGCCGAGGCCGCGACCGTCGAAGGCGCCCCCCATGCCTGGATCCGGCTCGGCGCCGCCGGCACAGGGATCAAGCTGCTCAAGGAACAGGGCGTCGTCGAACTGGTCATGGCCGGCGCGTTGAAGCGGCCGTCGCTGTCCAGCCTCAGGCCGGACTGGCGCGCGGCCAAGCTCTACGCCAAGGTCGGCCTGCGCGCGCTGGGCGACGACGGGCTGCTGACCGCCGTGATCAAGGAACTCGAATCCGAGGGCTTTACCCTGGTCGGCGTCGATACGGTGCTGACCGACGCGGTCGCGTTCGAAGGGCTTTACGGCCGGCACAGGCCCGATGCCCAGGCCGAGATCGACATCGCCCACGGCTTCCGGGTCGTCGAAACCCTGGGCGGACTCGACATCGGCCAGGCCGCGATCGTCCAGCAGGGCGTCGTGCTCGGCGTCGAGGCGATCGAGGGCACCGACGCGCTGATCCGGCGTTGCGGCGAATGGCGGCGCGAGGGGCCGGGCGGCGTGCTGGTCAAGGCCAAGAAGCCCGAGCAGGAACGTCGCGCCGACCTGCCGACCATCGGGCCGCAGACCATCGAACTGGCGCATCAGGCCGGCCTGCGCGGCATCGCGATCGAGGCCGGCGGTAGCCTGGTCATAGACCGCGAGCAGGTGGTGGCGCTGGCCGACCGGTTGGGCCTGTTCCTGATCGGCTGCAGGAAACCGACGTGAGCGAAGATCTGCCGCTGTATTACCTCATCGCCGGAGAGCCGTCCGGCGATGTGATCGGGGCCCGGCTGATGCGCGCGCTGCGCCAACGGCTGGGCGGCAAGGTCCGCTTCGCCGGCATCGGCGGCGAGCGCATGGCGGAGGAGGGGCTGGTCACCCTGCTGCCGATCCGCGAGCTGGCGATCATGGGCATGCTCGAGATCGCGCCGCAGATCCTCAACCTGATCCGCCGCATCCGCGAAACCATTGCCGATATCAGGGCGAAGGCGCCGGTCGCGGTCGTGACCATCGACAGCTCCGGCTTCTGCTTCCGCGTGAGCGAGAAGATCAAGCTCACCTCGCCGCGTCCGCTGCTGGTGCATTACGTGGCGCCGATGGTCTGGGCTTGGCGTCCGCACCGGGCCCTGTCGGCGGCCAAGGCGGCCGACCATCTGCTGACCCTGCTGCCGTTCGAACCGCCTTATTTCGAATCGGTGAAGCTGCCGGCGAGCTATGTCGGCCATCCGGTGATCGAAGGCGGTGCCGATCAGGGCGATGGTCCTGCCTTCCGCGCCCGCCATGCGATCGCGGCCGATGCCACGGTGCTGTGCGTGCTGCCCGGCAGCCGGCGCGGCGAGATCACGCGGCTGCTGCCGGTGTTCCGCGCGACGGTCGAGCGGCTGCGCCGGCACTTTCCCGATCTGATCGTCGTGGTGCCGACGGTCGAGACCGTGGCCGACCATGTCGCGGCCGCCGTCGCCGACTGGCCCGGTCGAGTCGTTTTGGTCCGTGGGGCGGCCGAGAAGTTCGATAGTTTCGCCGCCAGCACCGCGGCCCTCGCCGCTTCCGGCACGGTAGCGCTGGAACTGGCCATGGCGCGCGTGCCGATGGTGATCGGCTATCGCATCTGGGGACCGACCCATTTCGTCGTCAGCCGGACGGTCAGGATCAAGTACGCTACCCTGGTCAATCTGCTGCTCGATCGGCCGCTGATCCCCGAGTTGCTGCAGCATGCGTGCACGCCAGAGCGTCTGACCGCCGAGATCGAGCGCCTGCTGACCGACCCGGCCGCCCGGCGCGAGCAGATCGACGGCGCCCAGGCGGCCCTGCTGACGATCGGTCTCGGCGGCGAGGCCCCCAGCCTCAAGGCCGCGGACAAGATCCTGGATTTGGTTGCGCGCCGCTAATCTCCCGGCGCCGGTGCCGCGGCCAGGCGCCGCAGATCCTCGGTCGTCTGTCCCTGTCCATCCGGGCGCCAACCCGGTGGCCCGAACAAAGTGAACCAGAGCGCGCTCGGGCTGTTGACCTGACGCAGGTCGCGGGCGAGCGCGCGCCATTCATGGAACGCAATCGCGATTGTGTTGCGCGCCGCGAGCGGCGTCACCAACCCATAGCGGCACGGCAGTTCCTCGCGTTCGACGCGCAGCGTGCCGAACAGTCGGTCGAAGACGATCAGCACGCCGCCATAGTTCGCGTCGAGATAATCCAGGTTCGCGGCATGGTGCACGCGATGGTGCGACGGTGTGTTCAGCACCGTTTCGAGCCAGCCCAGCTTCGGGATCCAGGTCGCGTGCAGCATGAACTGGTATAGCAGATTGAGCGTCAGCGTGCCGAACACGGCGATAGGCGGGAAGCCGAGCCAGATCAGTGGCAGATAGAACAATGTGCTGCCGGTCAGCCGACCGGTCCAGCCGAAGCGAAAGGCGGCCGACAGGTTGAGCTGGTTCGGCGAATGATGGACCGCGTGGGTCGCCCAGAACCAGCGCGCCCGATGGGCCGAGCGATGGGCCCAGTAATAGGCGAATTCCTGGCCGAGGAAGAGCAGGGCGAAGGCCGAAATATCGTTCAGCGGCACGGTCCAGACCCGATGCAGCCAGACCCAGTGATAGACGGTGCCGAGCAGGCCGAGCGAGACGATGTCGATCACGGTGCGGCCCAGAATGTCGCCGAGCGAGGCGAAATAGGCGCTCCAGTCATAGTCGCGCCGGCCGGTGCGCGATAGCACCAGCCCCTCGATCGTGGCGAGCAGGATGACGAGCGGGATCGACCAGTAGAGCATCGTCGTGCCGTCTCCGGGGCAAGGCCGAACGCGGACAGATCCACTTCGCGCGCCCGTCCGCTGGCGCGCAGGAACGCCGCGATCCCGCCGATGAAATAGCCGGCGCTGAGATCGGAGACGGCGATATCGCACGGGATCAGAGCATGCCGCGCGTCAGGCCGAAGCGCCATCGAGATTGTGGCGCCACCGCTGCGCGCCGCCGGGTGGCCGGAGCGTTACGCCGCGTGGGTCGAATTGGTGGGAAGGTGAGGGTTGCCTAGCGCAGCCCGGTCCAGCACAGCCAGATCGCGGCCCCGCCGGCGATCAGCAGCAGCGCAAGCCGCTTCAGGCGCAGGTTCAGCGGCGCCCGGTTGTCGTTGGACGCGGCAAGCCGCACCCCCCGAAGGACGGACGAGGTTGGATCGAATGGTCGATCCAGCGGCTCGCCGGCCTTCGGTTGGTTGGTTCGCTTGTGGAAACCGTTATCCACGCGCCGTCAGCGGGACATACTTCCGCCGATCCGTGCCGGTATAGAGCTGACGCGGCCGGCCGATCTTCTGGCCATCGTCCTCGATCATCTCGTTCCATTGGGCGACCCAGCCCACGGTCCGGGCCACCGCGAACAGCACGGTGAACATGGAAACCGGGAAGCCCATCGCCTTCAGGATGATGCCGGAATAGAAATCGACGTTCGGATACAGCTTCCGCTCGATGAAGTAATCATCCTCGAGCGCCAGCTTTTCCAGCTCCATCGCCAGCTCGAGCCGGTCGTCATGGACGCCCAGCTCGTTCAACACGTCGTAGCAGGTCTGGCGCATGACCTTGGCGCGCGGGTCGAAGTTCTTGTAGACCCGGTGGCCGAAGCCCATCAGACGGAACGAATCGTTCTTGTCCTTGGCGCGCTTCACGAACTCGGGAATGTTGTCCTTATGCCCGATCTCGTCGAGCATCTTCAGCACGGCCTCGTTGGCGCCGCCATGGGCGGGGCCCCAGAGCGAGGCGATGCCGGCGGCGATACAGGCGAACGGATTGGCACCCGACGAACCCGCGAGGCGGACGGTCGAGGTCGAGGCGTTCTGCTCGTGATCGGCATGGAGCACGAAGATCCGGTCCATCGCCTTGGCCAGCGTCGGGCTGACGACATATTCCTCGCACGGCACGGCGAAGCACATGTGCAGGAAGTTCTCGGCGAAATTCAGCGAGTTCTTCGGATACATGAACGGCTGACCGGCCGAGTATTTATAGGCCATCGCCGCGATCGTCGGCATCTTGGCGATCAGACGGTACGACGCGATCTTGCGCTGGGCCGGATCATGGATGTCGGTCGAATCATGGTAGAACGCCGACAGCGCGCCGACGACGCCGCACATGACGGCCATCGGATGGGCATCGCGCCGGAAACCGCGATAGAAGGTCGACAGCTGCTCATGCACCATCGTGTGCATGGTGATGTCGCGCTCGAACTTGATCTTCTCCGCGGCCGTCGGCAACTCGCCGTTCAGCAGGAGATAACAGGTCTCGGGGAAATCGCTGTGCTCGGCCAGCTCCTCGATCGGAATGCCGCGATACAGCAGCACACCATTGTCACCATCGATATAGGTGATCTTCGATTCGCACGAGCCGGTCGAGGTATAGCCGGGGTCGAACGTGAAATGGTCCGTCTCCGCGTAAAGCTTGCGGATGTCGATGACCTTGGGGCCGACCGTACCGGAAATCAGAGGCAGGGTAACCTGCTTGCCGGTCGAATTATCGATCAGCGTGACCGTCTCGGATTTGGCGGCCGAGCCGGAAGCTGAGGTTTTGCTGTCCATTCGGAATGTCCCCTATGGGAGGCAAAGGGATGCGGCGGCGGCGGCGAAAAGCACCATATGCTGCTCCGCACAACTTAGCAAATATCGCGCGTAAGGCATTGATCAAACAGTGGTGAGGCTCGAAAAATCGTCGATGCGGCCAAGCGCCTCATCCCGGCCCAGCACCGCCATCACCTCGAAGATGCCCGGCGAGGTCACGGCACCGGCCAGGGCCGCCCGCAGCGGCTGCGCCACGGCGCCGAGCTTGACGCCCTCGGCCTCGATGAAGACCCGGATGGCGGTTTCCAGCGCGGCTTCGGTCCAATCGGCCTGATTTTTCAGAGCAGCGCCCAGGCGCGACAGCAGCGCGCGCGCCTCGGGCGTGCCTTGGGCCTTGGCCTTGTCGTCGAGCGGGATCGGCCGGAGCGCGACATAGAATCGGGCATTATCAGCCAGTTCTACCAATGTCTTCGCGCGCGCTTTGAGGCCGACCATGGCCGAAAGCAGGATCGCGCGCTGGGCCTGGTTGAGCGGGCCGATCCGTTCGGCCAGCAGATCGACCAGGCGGGCATCCTCGGCCTGGCGGATATAATGGCCGTTCAGATTGTCGAGCTTGGCGAAATCGAGCCGGGCCGGGGCGCGGCCGATGCCGGGCAGGTCGAACCAGGCGACCGCCTGGTCGCCGCCGATGATCTCGTCGTCGCCATGGCCCCAGCCGAGCCGCAGCAGATAGTTGCGCAGCGCTTCGGGCAGATAGCCCATGTCGCGATAGGCCTCGATGCCGAGCGCGCCATGGCGCTTCGACAGCTTGGCGCCGTCCGGCCCGTGGATCAGCGGGATATGGCTGAACTGCGGCACGGCCCAGCCATTGGCCAGATAGATCTGGGTCTGGCGGAATGCGTTGGTCAGATGATCGTCGCCGCGGATGACATGGGTGATGCCCATGTCGAAATCATCGACCACGACCGACAGCATATAGGTCGGCGAGCCGTCGGCGCGCAGCAGGACCAGATCGTCCATCTGCTCGTTCGCCACGGTGACTTCGCCCTGGACGCCGTCCTGAATCACGGTAGAGCCGGCTTGCGGCGCGCGGAGCCGGATGACCGGCTTCACGCCTTCCGGCGCCAGGGCCGGATCGCGGTCGCGCCAGGTGCCGTCATAGCGGATCGGCTTGCCCTCGGCGCGCGCCTTCTCGCGCATCGCCTCCAGCTCTTCCGGCGAACAGTAGCAGCGATAGGCGGTGCCGGCGGCGAGCATGGCGTGGGCCACCTCCGCATGGCGCGGCGCGCGTTCCGACTGCATGACGATCTCGCCGTCGAACGGCAGGCCCAGCCAGTCGAGCCCCTCGATGATCGCCTTGATCGCCGGTTCGGTCGAGCGCGCCTTGTCGGTATCCTCGATGCGCAGCAGGCACTTGCCGCCATGATGGCGCGCGAACAGCCAGTTGAACAAAGCGGTGCGGGCGCCGCCGATATGGAGGTAGCCGGTCGGCGAGGGGGCGAAGCGGACGGTCACGGTCATCGGTTACTCGAGCGATAGGAAAGCGGTCGCGACCATAGCACCGCGACGCATAATCGCCAGAGGCTCGTGGTTCAGCGTCCGATCGGATGCATATCGACCGCAGCGCGGGTGCGGTCCGCCAGTTCGATGGTGACGCGCATCTCGTCGCCGTGATGGACGCCGCGCACCATCAGGGCGTCGGGCAGGGCAAAGGTGAAGGTGGCGCCTTCGAACTTCGCGTCAAAGATCTTCACGCCCGGGGCGGTCTTGCCCAGCGGCCCATCGCCCCAGCCATAGACGATCCGGTTGCCCGGCAACAGTTCGAGGTATGTCTCCTGTCCGCGCGTGCTGTAGCCGAACCAGGCCTGGCCGCCGCTGGCGCCCGGCTTCACGCCCATTTGCGCCAGCGCGGCCGGCGTCTCGTCGGTGCCGCAGTGATATTCGCCCGGCTGCGGCGTGCGGTCCGGCTCCAGGAAATAATTCATGCAGGTCGCGAACGGATCGAACCGCCGCGTGTCGGCGCCGGCATTGCCCCGAATGCCGTTGTTCTCGTCGATCAGGGCGAAGGACAGATCGCCGCGCGCCTCCAGCTCCTTGCGCGCATCCGTTCCGCGCTCGTTGCCCAGCATCTGTTCGTCGGCTTCCGGAAACACCACGAACAGCCGCAATGCCGGGATCGTCTTGAGCCGGCTGCTGGTCCAGCGTTGATTGGAATAGACCAATTCGCCGCTGATATCCGGCGTCGAGACCCCTTGATCGCTGCGCCCGCGGCCGACACCGGTGTTGGGCGCGAAGGCGACGATGCCGTAGAGATCCTTAATCGACAAAGCGCTTTCGATGGCGATGCCGCCGCCGAAGCCCTGGCCGGCGATGACGACGCGCCTGTAGCCGCGCGCCTTGGCATCCGCGATCTCCTGGGCCAGCGCCTCGATCAGCGGCTGGATCTGCGACTGCCATTGCGCCGCTTCGGCCAGACGCGAATTGCGCTGCAGCCGGATGACGTCCCAGCCGAGCGCCGCCATGCCCTCGATCGCCCGGATCGGCGGGACATCGGGGCCGCGACCGGCCCAGTCGATCGGATGGTTCCAGATCACCAGCCCCTTGGCGAATTCGGGGCCGAGCGCCGGGTAATCGTCATAGGCCTCTTCAAACCAGAGCGGCGTGGCGGCGGGACGCCTGCCGTGGACGGTGACGGTTTCGATCGGCGTCGCGGCGATTGCGGGCAGAGTGCCGAGCATCAGGAGAAGCGCGCAAACCGAGGCCCGATCGAACTGAATCATCTACCGCTCCGCTCTCAACCCGCAATATCTGTATGCCAAAGGATCGCGCGAATCGATGACGGTTCGCCAGCGATCACCTATAGTCCCCGTCCGAATGCGTCCTCGGAGCGAGGCGGGCGATGGTCGATGAGGTAGCGGGAAGGGGGTTGGCCGGCACTGCGATGCGGCCGTCGATCGATCCCGCGTCGATCGCGCGCGGCCTGCTGCAGCGGCTTCTGGCCGAACGCGAACGCTGGATCCTGTGGCTGCCGGTCGCCTTCGCCCTCGGCATCGGCGGATATTTCAGCCTGCATAGCGAGCCCTGGGGCGGTCTTGGCCTTACGACCGCGGTCCCGCTTGTCGCCGTCAGCCTATGGGCCCGACGCAGCATTCATGCCGCGGCGCCGGCCATCCTACTGGTCGCCTTGCCGCTGTGCCTGGCGGCGAGCGGTTTCGCGGCGGCCCAGCTCGAAACCGGGCGGGCGATGGCACCGGTGCTGGAACGACGGATCGGGCCGGTGGCGCTGGAGGGCCGGATCGTCGATGTCGAGGCGCTGGCCGAGGGACTGCGCGTCACGCTCGCCGCCCCGCAGATCGACCGGCTCGCGCCGGAGCGCACGCCGGCGCGGATCCGGGTCCGGCTGAAAGCCGGCAGCGCCGTGCCCGTCGTCGGCGACCGCCTGCAACTCTCTGCCATCCTGATGCCGCCGCCGGCGCCGGCCTTGCCCGGCGGGTTCGATTTTCAGCGCCAGGCGTTCTATCAGCGGCTGGGCGCGGTCGGTTTCGCGGTCGGACCCGCCACTATCCTGCCGGCGACGGCGAGCGGCCCGACCATTGCGCTACGCGCGATCCGCAGCGCCATGACCGCGCGGATCCATGCTGCATTGCCGGGCGCCGAGGGCGCCATCGCCGCCGCGATCATCACCGGCGAGCGCGGCGCCATTCCCGAGGCGATCAACCAGGATTTCCGGGATTCGGGTCTCGCCCATCTGCTGGTCATCGCCGGGTTGCATATGACGCTCGCCACCGGCGCCGCCTTCTTCGCGATCCGCGCGGCCCTGGCGTTGGTGCCGCGGGTCGCGCTCCGGCGCCCGATCAAGAAATGGGCGGCGCTCGCGGCGCTGCTGCTGGCCGCGCTCTATCTGGCGATTTCGGGTGCGGCAGTGCCGACCCAGCGCGCCTTCGTCATGTGCGCGCTCGCCCTGCTGGCGATCCTGATCGATCGCCAGCCGATCAGCATGCGCAGCCTGGCCTGGGCCGCCTTCCTGGTCATGGCGCTCGATCCGGTCGCGATCGTCGGCGTCAGCTTTCAGATGTCGTTCGCGGCCGTGCTCGGCCTGATCGCGTTCTACGAGGCCTGGGGCGCCCGGCTCGGCGGGCTGCGCCAGGATGCGGGGCCGATCGGGCTCGGCCTGCTGCATCTGCTCGGCATCGCGCTGACCACGGTCGTCGCGACCCTGGGCACGGCGGCCTTCGCGATCTATCACTTCAACCGCTTCGCGCTGTTCTCGGTGCCGGCCAATCTGGTGGCTGTGCCGCTTGCCGGCATCTGGGTCATGCCTTGGGCGCTGGTCTCTTGCCTCTTGATGCCGTTCGGGCTGGAAAGCATCGGGCTGGTGCCGATGGGCTGGGGCATCCGCCTGATCGAGGGCGTCGCCCATTGGACTGCCGGCCTGCCAAGCGCCGCGCTCGATCTGCCGTCGATGCCGGATTGGGGTTTGGTGGCCATCGCCGGCGGCGGTCTGTGGCTGGCGTTGTGGCGCACGGGGTGGCGCCGCTGGGGCGTCTTGCCAATGATCGTCGGCATCGCCAGCCTGACCACGGCGCATCCGCCCGACCTTCTGCTGGCCGGCGACGGCGGGCTGATCGCGGTGCGCTCGGGCCCGGGCTATCTGCTGTCGTCGGAACGGGCGGATCGGCTGATCGCCGAAAGCTGGCTCAGGACGGCGGGTGGAATTCCCTCGGGCCGGTTGCCGTCGGCCGGGGAGACGATAGAGCAGGGCGCGCTCCGCTGCGACACGGACGCCTGCATCCTGCTGCGCGACGGCCGTCGGATCGCCTTGGTGCGGGAGGCACGCGCACTCGATGAGGAATGCCGCGCGTCGGACATCGTCCTGTCGCTGGTGCGCGCGCCGCGCGCCTGCCGCAGCCGGACCCGAGTGATCGATCTGGTCGATCTACGCCGCAACGGAGCGACCGCGCTCTGGCTGGACGATCCGCTGCGGATCGAAAGCGCCAATGCCCGACGCGGCGCGCGGCCCTGGGTGCCCGATGTCGCCGGGCCGGCGGCTAATAGCGCCGCATCAACCCGACCAGACGACCCTGCACCTTGACCCGGTCCGGCCCGAAGATGCGGGTTTCATAGGTCTTGTTGGCCGGTTCGAGCGCGATCGAGGCGCCCTTGCGGCGGATGCGCTTCAGGGTGACTTCCTCGTCATCGACCAGCGCCACCACGATGGTGCCGTTGTCGGCCGTGTCGCAGCGCTGGATGATGACCGTGTCGCCATCGAACACGCCGGCCTCGATCATGCTGTCGCCGGCCACTTCGAGCGCGTAATGCTCGGCGCTGCCGGTCAGCATGGAGGCCGGAATGCCGATCGAGCTGCTGGTGTCGCGCAGTGCTGCGATCGGCGTGCCGGCGGCGATCCGGCCATAGAGCGGCAGCTGCACCGCTTCCGCTTCGCTGCCCATCGGGGCGCCCGGGAAGGCCGATTTGAAATCGCCGCGGATCACGGTCGGCGAGAATTTGCCGCCGCGCTCCGGCGGCTTGGCCTGGGCCGGCGCCGCGAAGGCGTCGGGCAGCTTGACCACTTCGAGCGCGCGCGCCCGATGGGCCAGGCGCCGGATGAAGCCGCGCTCCTCCAGCCCACTGATCAGCCGATGAATCCCGGATTTGGATTTGAGGTTCAGCGCTTCCTTCATCTCTTCGAAGGAAGGCGAGACGCCGCTTTCGGCCAAGCGTTCGTTGATGAAGACCAGGAGTTCATGCTGCTTCTTCGTCAACATCGCGTTTCACCTCATCTAGAGCGTCGCCCGTGACCTAAGGTCGTGATGGGCAACAAGGGAACAAAACCTAAACACTGTTAGATGTTCTAGTTTGGTTCTCGGCGATGGTCAAGTGTCGAACGGGGGCGGGGCCCAGTTTGTCAGACGATGGCGTGACCGTCCGACAGGCGGACGATGCTGACACGGGCACCGCTCGCGACCGGTGGTGCCAGCGGCGGGCGCACGATCAGGCAATCGGCGCCGGCCAGCGCCGACATCATCGAGGAATCCTGTTTGGCGAAGGGCGACGCGATCAAAGTGCCCTCGGCGTCCCGCGTCAGGCGGGCGCGCAGATAATCCTGCCGCCCGTCGTTCGCCTTGAGATCGCTGCCGGCCTGCGCCGGCTCCAGCACAGGACCCGCGCCGGGCAGCCCCTGCAGCCGCTCGATCGCGGGCTTGAGGAACAGCATGCCGCACACCAAGGCCGAGACCGGATTGCCGGGCAGGCCCAGCACGGCCGTGGTGCCGAGCCGGCCGAACATCAGCGGCTTGCCGGGCCGCATGGCGATCTTCCAGAAATCGACCGACAGGCCGATCTCGCCCAGCGCCTTGCGGACCAGATCATGCTCGCCGACCGACGCGCCGCCGATCGTCACCAGTAGATCGGCGCCGGCGGCACCCTGGGCCATGGTCCTCAGCGTGTCGCTGTCGTCGCGCGCGATACCCAGTTGGATCGGAATGCCGCCGCAGGCCGCGACCAGCGCGCCCAGCGCCGCGCCGTTCGAGCTGACGATCTGGTTCGGCCCGATCGGATCGCCGGGCAGGGCCACCTCGTCGCCGGTCGGCAGGATCGCCACCCGGGGCCGGCGATGGACCAGCAGCCAGGGCCGGTTCATCGCGGCGGCCAGGCCCACGTCGCGGGCGGTCAGCCGGCGCCCGGCCGCAAGGCCGATCTGACCTTCGACGAAATCGATGCCGGCCTGACGGACATGGCGGCCGGGCTGGAACGGCCCGACTGAGTCGTTCACCCGCACCGCGCCGTCGAGCGCTTCGGTGTCTTCCTGGATCACGACCGCGTCGGCGCCGTCTGGCATGCGCGCGCCGGTGAAGATGCGTACCGCCTCGCCGGGGCCGACGACGCCGTCATGGTTGCCGCCGGCCTGGATATAGCCGACCAGCTTCAAGCGCTTCGGCAGGTCGGCGATGTCGGCGGCGCGCACGGCATAGCCGTCCATGGCCGACACGGCGAACGGCGGCTGGGTCCGGCGCGCGGCCAGGTCCTCGGCCAGCACGCGGCCATGGGCATCGCCGAGCTGGACCTGCTCGGCGCCGAGCGGCGTCAAGCTGCCGCGGATCTGGGCCAGCGCGTCATCGACCGAAATCATGAGGCCGCGTCCCAGGTGCCGGACTTGCCGCCGGACTTGTGGACCAGGCGGATCTCGCCGATGACCAGGGCGCGATCGATTGCCTTGACCATGTCGTAGATGGTCAGCGCCGCGACCGAGACGGCGGTCAGCGCCTCCATCTCGACCCCGGTGCGACCGCGCAATTTGCAGGTCGCCTCGATCAGGACCGCGTTGCGCTCCGGCACGAGCGTCAGTTCGAGCGCGACCGAACTCAAGGCGAGCGGATGGCACAGCGGGATCAGGTCGGGCGTGCGCTTGGCGCCCATGATGCCGGCCAGGCGTGCCACCGCGAGCACATCGCCCTTGGCGATGGTGCCCAGCCTTATCCGCTCCAGCGTTTCCGGCGCCATGGTGACCGAGCCGCGCGCCACGGCGATCCGGTCGGTCTCGGCCTTGCCCGAGACATCGACCATGACGGCCCGGCCCTCGGCGTCGAAATGGGTGAGCTCGCTCACGCCGCCAAGCCCTGCAGTCGCAGGGTCGCCAGGGTCACGTCGTCCTGGCGCAGCAGCGATTCGCCGACCAGGAAGGTGTGAGCGCCGACTTTGGCCATGCGATCGAGGTCGCCCGCAGTCTTGAGGCCGCTCTCGCTGACCAGAATCCGATCCGCCGGCACGGCGGCGGCCAGGGCCTCAGTCGTTGCCAGGTCGGTCTTCAGCGTCTTGAGATTGCGGTTGTTGATGCCGAACAGGCGGATATCGAGCTTCAGCGCCCGGTCCAGCTCGGCCCGGTCATGGACCTCGACCAGCACGTCCAGCCCATAGTCGCGCGCGGCGGCGGTCAGTTCGGCCGACCGGCCGTCGCCCAGCGCCGCCATGATGATCAGGATGCAGTCGGCGCCGATCGCGCGCGACTCGGCGATCTGATACGGATCGACCATGAAATCCTTGCGCAGCACCGGCAGCCGGACGGCACCGCGCGCCGCCTGCAGATGGGCGATGGTGCCCTGGAAATACGGACCGTCGGTCAGCACCGACAGGCAGGCGGCCCCGGCGTCCTCATAGGCGCGGGCGAGGGCAGCCGGATGGAATTCCGGGCGGATCAGCCCGCCGGACGGCGAGGCCTGCTTGATCTCGGTGATCAGCGCATAGCGCCCGGCGGCCAGCTTGGCCTCTATCGCGGCGGCGAAACCGCGCGGGCGCGCGCTGGCCCGGGCCGCGTGGTCGATCTCCGCGAACGGGTGTTCGGCCTTGATGGATTTCAGATCGGCCCGCTTGCGCGCGACGATTTCGGCGAGGATGTCGCTCATGCGGGTTCCGTCGAATTGGTGATCTCGATCAGCCGTTCGAGTACTCGGGCCGCCGCACCGCTTTCGAGTGCTTCGGCCGACAGCCTGACGCCGCTGCGTAGGTCGGAGGCTTTGCCGCCGACGACCAGCGCCGCGGCACTGTTCAACAGCACGATGTCGCGGATCGGGCCCTTGGCGCCGCCGAGCAGGGCGCGCATGACGATGGCGTTCTCCTCGGGCGTGCCGCCCAGCAGATCCTCGCGCCGGGCCTCGGGCAGCCCGGCATCGGCGGCGGTCAGAGTGAAGCTCTCGACTCGGCCGTGCTTCAGTTCCGCCACGTGGCTGACGCCGGCGGTGGTCAATTCGTCGAGCCCGTCGCCATGGACGATCCAGCAGGCTTCGCTGCCCAGGCGATGCAGTACCTCGGCCAGAGGGGCGACCCATTTGGCGGCGAACACGCCCATGACCTGGCGCTTGACGCCGGCCGGGTTGGTCAGCGGGCCCAGCAGATTGAAGATCGTGCGGGTGCCGAGCTCGACCCGGGTCGGCCCGACATGGCGCATGGCGCCGTGATGGCGCGGCGCCATCAGGAATCCGAGCTTGTTCTCCCAGATCGCCCGGCGCACCACCGGCATCGGCGCATCGATATTGACGCCCAGCGCGGCGAGCACGTCGGCCGCGCCCGACTTGGACGACAGCGCGCGATTGCCGTGCTTCGCCACCGGGACGCCGCAGGCGGCGATGACGAAGGTGGCGGCGGTCGAGATGTTGAACGTGCCGCCGCCGTCGCCGCCGGTGCCGCAGGTATCGATCGCGCCGGCTGGCGCATCGATCGACAGCACCCGGGCCCGCATACTGCGGGCCGCGCCGGTGAGTTCCTCGACCGTCTCGCCGCGCAGGCGCAACGCCATCAGGAACGCACCCATCTGCGAGGGCGTGGCGTCGCCCGACATCATCATGTCGAACGCGGCCTCGGCCTCGGCCTCGTCCAGCACCTTGCCGTTGGCCAGCTCGGCCAGCCAAAGCTTGAAATTCGGCGGGCTCATGCCGCGACCTTGCGGCCGGTCGCCAGCGTCAGGAAGTTGGCCAGCAGCGGCTTGCCGGCTTCCGACGCGATGCTTTCCGGATGGAACTGCACGCCATGGATCGGCCGCTCGACATGCTCCAGGCCCATGATGATCCCGTCGGCGGTCTCGGCCGTGATCCGGAGCGAGGCGGGCAGGCTGGCGCGCTCGACGATCAGCGAATGATAGCGCGTGACCGTGACCGGATCGGGCAGGCCCTGGAACAACCCGCCGTTCCAATGGCGCACGGGGCTCAGCTTGCCGTGCATCGGCTCCGGCGCGCGCACGACCTTGCCGCCGAACGCTTCGCCGATCGCCTGGTGGCCGAGGCAGACGCCGAGGATGGGCAGCGAGCCCGCCGCCTCGACGATCGGCACGGTAATGCCGGATTGCGCGGGCGTGCCCGGACCCGGCGACAGGATCAGGCCCTGCGGCTTCAGCGCCAGAGCTTCGGCGACGGTCAGCGCATCGTTGCGCACGACCGTGATCTCGGCCCCCAGCTCCGACAGGTAATGCCAGAGATTGTAGGTGAAGCTGTCGTAGTTATCGATGAGCAGGAACATCGGTGTGCGCTTGTCCGTGGCTGCCGGCCAGCGTCCGAGTCGGCCGGCGGAAGCTCCCCATATAGCAGCTAGCACCCGCGCTCGAAAGGTCGGGGGTGCGGAAGAAACCCAGCCATTTCCGGCACGCGCGTCCCGGATGCCGACCGGGCTCGCCCGTTATCGCCGGCACATGGTAGCGTCGGCGCCCTGGATACAACCGTCGGCTGGAGCCTTCATGCGTCGGATCGGGTTTTGGGGCGCAGGCGTTTTGATCGCCCTCGGCCTCGTCTATTGGGGCGGGAGCTTCTATTTCGACCAGGCCGTCCGCGACGGTCTCGACCAGTCGATCCAGCGCCTGCCGCCGGGCTACAAGGTCACCTACAAGACCGCGACCTATTCGCCGCTGACCGGCAAGGCCGAGGTCGGCGGCATCGAGATCCATGTCGCCTTGACGTCCGGGCTGTTCGACGGCTCGATCGACCAGCTCGAGCTGGTCCGGCCCAATCTGAAGCTGGCGGACGGTTGGAGCGACGCGGTCGCCAACCCGACGGCCTGGCGGCTCGACCAGGCCCTGCCGGTCGCCGACCAGATCCTGCTGCGCGGCCTGCATTTCCAAAGCGCGTTCCAGACCGTCGATGTCGATACCGAGCGCCTGGACGGCGGCAAGCTCTATCCCGCAGCCCTGCTGCACCCGGGGCTGCCTGCCTTCGCCAATCTGCTCGACGGCTTCCAAGTCGGCCAGAAGCCGTCGGAAGAGATGATCTTCGCCATGCTCCGGCTCGAGGCTGCCTTTGCGCTCGGGTTCGGCTGCGACCGATGGGAAAATATCGGGTTCCGCGCGTCGGGCAAGACCCTGCCGAATTCCACGCTGCCGGAGCAGAGCTTCACCTACGAGATCGCGCAATTGACGGCGAGCGGGCTCGACCGCGGTGTCTGGCAGAGTCTGACGGGCGAGGAGGTTGCGTTCAGCAGCACCGCCGCCGGCACCGTGAAGTTCGGCCGGCTGGCCTTCTCTGCGTTGGACATCCGTGCCGTGGCGACCCGGCTGCTCGACGCCACGGCCTTGGCGCCGCCTCTGTTCGACGGCCTGTCGCTCAAACGGGTCGACTATGCCGATATGACCGTCCAGCCACCGGTCGGGGTTCCCCTGTCGCTGGAGGATTTCACGCTGGCGGATATCGTGGTCGCCCAGGGCGAGCCGGTGTCCGGTGCACTGCAATTGAAGGGGCTGCGTCTCAATCAGAATCAGATGACCGATCCGGCGCAGATCGCGTTCTTCACCCAGCTGGGCATCGACCATGTGACGGTCGGCCTGAGCTTCGCCTTCGATCGGGATGTCGCGACCGGTCGGGCGACGGTCCATGACACCTATCTGAAGCTCGACGAGCTGGGCGCGGTCGATCTGTCGGCGGAACTGGTCGGGATGCCGATCGGCGCCAATCCCTTGGGCGCGAAACTCGCCAAGGCCACGCTGCATTATCGCGACGCCTCCCTGGCCGACCGGCTGCTGCGGCTGATGGCGCGGGGCGGGGATCCGGAGCAGGCGCGAAGCGAGTTGATTCTGATCGCGCGCCAGCAGGGCGAGGCGTTCGGCCCGGACGTGACCGCGGCATTGGTGGCCTTCCTGCGGAAACCCGGCGCTTTGACCGCCGAACTGGCCCCGCCGGAACCGCTGCCGCTGGCGGCACTCGCGGTCGCGCGCTCGTGGCCGCAGGACCAGCTCGCAAAAGTATTGGGGCTGATGCTGCAGGCCAACCAGTAAGCGGCTGACGGGCCGCGGCGAACCGGCTACAAGGTCGGCAACAGGGTTAACGGGCGGACGGGTATGGCGGGCAAGCGTAAACGACGGTGGCAGCTCTGGGCTTCGGCCGCGGCTTTGGCGGTCGGTGCCGGTCTGCTGGCGCTCGTGCTGATGCCGGCGGACCGCGGGACGCCGCCCAGGTCCGAGGCCAGGATCGTCGCGTTGCCGCCGCATCGGGAGGTGACGCCGAGCCAGCCGGATCAGCATCACGGCGAGGACGCGCTGGCGCCACTGATCGAACAGGCGACGGCGGAAAAGCCGTCCGGGCCCAAGCCGCCGGAAAACGACCCGGAAGCCATGGCACCGCCGGCGGAGGTTGCTACCCTGGCGCCGGCCGAGCCGCCGGTGAAGCCTGAGCCGAACCCCGTGGCGCCGCTGCTGCCGGCGCCCCATGGCGAGCCGGCCTGGCGGCGCAACGCGCTGCCGTCGGCGCCGGCGAACGGCCAGCCGATGATCGCGATCGTGATCGACGACATGGGGCTCGACCGCAAGCGTTCGGCCGAGGTGATGACTCTGCCCGGACCGCTGACCCTGTCGTTCATGACCTATGCCGACGATCTGGCGACGCAGACCGCGACCGGCCGGGCCCATGGCGACGAGATCATGCTGCATATGCCGATGGAGCCGCAGGCGCGCCACGTCGATCCGGGCCCGAACGCCTTGCTGACCGGGCTGGACGATGCCGAGCTGCGGCGGCGCGTGATCTGGGGCCTGGGCCGGATCGACGGCATCGTCGGCGTCAACAATCATATGGGCAGCAAATTCACCGAGTCGCAGCCGGACATGACCATCGTGCTGGAGCAATTGCGCGCCCGCGGGCTGTTCTTCCTGGATTCGCGCACGACGCCCCATTCGGTCGGCCTCGCCACCGCCCGCCAGATGGGCGTGGCCAGCGTCGGCCGCGACATCTTCCTGGATAATTTCATGACCGATCCCGAGGTCGCGCGCGAACTGGCCCAGACCGAGGCGGTCGCGCGCAAGAACGGCGTCGCCATCGCCATCGGCCATCCCCATGACGCGACCATCGCGGAACTGCGGCAATGGCTGCCGACCGCGGCGGCCAAGGGCTTCCGCCTGGTGCCGGTCAGCGCGATCGTCGCGCGGGAGCAGGCCCAGGCGGCCCCTATGGCCAAGACCGGCGGCTGATGAAGCACGCCGGCCCGGTGGCGCTGGCGCGCCTGGACGATCTGCTGGCGCCGCTGCGCCGGTATCGCGCGCTGGTCGAGAAACGGCCGGGCGTGTTCTATCGGCGGGGACGGGCCTTCCTGCATTTCCATGAGGATCCGGCGGGCCTGTTCGCCGATATCCGGCCGGACGACGCATGGGTCCGCCTGCCGGTGAACGATGCCGCCGAGCACGCCCGGCTGCTCGAAACGGTTGAGCGGATGCTGAATGGCGAAAGTGGCCAGTCCGACTGACGCGCACTGGTGCTGCCATGGTTCGGCGTCGCGCGGTAACCATGGGCTCCGTTTTTTCGTTGGAGATCCGCTGATGAGCGAACTCGCCGTCCGCCCGCTGCAAGCCGCCGACCATGATCGCTGGGACGAATTGTGGCGCGGCTACCTGACCTTCTACAAGACCAGCATCGCCGACGAGATCCGCGCGGTCACCTGGGCGCGCCTGCTGGATCCGGCCGAGCCGATGAAGGGTGCGCTCGCGATCCGCGACGGCGTCGCCATCGGCCTGGTCCATCACATCCGGCACCGGTCGTGCTGGACCGTCGGCGACTATGTCTATCTGCAGGATCTCTACGTCGATGAGGCTTTGCGCGGCGGCGGTGTCGGCCGGGCGCTGATCGAGTTCGTCTATGCCCATGCCCGGGCCGCCGGCTGTTCGCGCGTGCATTGGCTGACCCACGAGACCAACCAGGACGCCATGAAGCTCTACGACCGGATCGCCGATCGTTCGGGCTTCGTGCAGTACCGCAAGATCCTCTAGCGCAATTCAAGGTGGTTTCCCGATGCTTCCCGCTCGGCTATGAAGAGAGCCAGAACCTTCAGAGGCGGGGATCATGGCGGAAAACAGAATGACGATCGGCGCGATCGCGGTCGGCGCCTGGCGGGATGGGCTCGCGGCGCTCTCCGCCCAGCGCGGGGTTGCGCTGGCGGCTTTCCTGGCGTTGACCCTGATCAATCTGGTGCCCCACCTGTGGCTGCAGGCACCGGTTGCTTCGACACTGAAGCCTGGGATCGATCCTATGTCCGCCGAGGTCCTGTCGAAGCAGATCGGTAACGGCCTGATCGGGCTGGTGTCGGCGTTGGTCGCCGCGCTGGCACTGACGCCGCTGGCCATCGCGGTCCATCGCTTCATCCTGTTGGGCGAAACCACGTCCAGCTACCGGCTGGAACTCGGTATGCGACGGTTTCGCCGATTCGCGCTTTATACTTTTGTGCTGCAGATGATCGCCTTGTCTCCAACGGCGCTGATTTTCCTGTTCCTCGCGGTCATGAGGCGGATCCCGCCGGCTGCCATGGTCTTGTTGGGGCTGGGCCTGTTCGTCGTCATGATCGCCGGCAGCGTCGTGATTCTCGTGCTGATGGTGCGTCTTACGCTGCTGTTTCCCGCCGTCGCCGTCGATGCGCCGCAAGCCGGATGGAACCTGGCCCTCGACGAGTCAAAAGGTCGCTTCTGGCGGATCCTGCTCACCCTGTTGCTGACCGCACTGATCGGGATCCTGGTGATCATCGGCGCGGCGATCTTTCAGGGCATCGGTGCCTTTCTCATCACCCATGGTCATCTGGCACCGGGCGCCGTGATCAGCAGCGTCGGGCTGGCGGCGAGCAACGTGCTGATGGCCGCGGCCTTCGTCGCGGCGGCCTCCAGGCTTTACCGCGATTTTGCCGGACAGTCGGCACTGCCGACGTTCCGGACAGCTTGAGGCGGTATCGGGCTTAGTCGCCTGCGGTCCATTCGACGTCGGCGCCGAGCGCGCGGAGATTCTCGGCGAAGCGCGGATGCGCGCGGCGGATCGGCGTCGCGTTGCGGATGACCGAGCGGCCGTCGATGCTGGCCGCCAGCATCAAGAGCGCGATCGAGACGCGAATGATATAGGGGCTCTCGACCTCGGCCGGGTTCAGCGGGTGCCCGCCGAACGTGATCAGGCGGTGCGGGTCCGACAGGAAGGTATGGGCGCCGAATTTGGACAGTTCGACCGACCAGCCGAGCGCGCCGTCATAGACCTTGTTCCAGAACATCACGCTGCCCGACGCCTTGACGCCGAGCGCGATGAAGATCGGCAGCAGATCGACCGGCAGATAGGGCCAGGGTGCCGCCTCGACCTTGGTCAGCATGTTCTGGGTGAACGGCTGGCGGACGGCGAGCGGGCCGCTGGTCTCGGCGCGCGACCAGCCGTCCTCGTGAATCACGGAGATGCCGAACTTGGCGAAGGTCCGGTCGATCAGCGGGAACAACTCGGGCTGGGAATTGCGGATCGAGATCTTGCCGCCGGTGATGCCGCCCAGGGCCAGGAAGGTGGCGACCTCGTGAAAATCCTCGGTGAAGCTGAATTCGCCGCCGCCCAACGCGTCGACGCCCTCGATGGTCAGCTGCGAGGTGCCGATGCCCTGGATCCGGGCGCCGAGCATCGTCATGAACGTGCAGAATTCCTGCACATGCGGTTCGGACGCGGCGTTGGTCAGCGTCGAAGTGCCCTCAGCGGTCGCGGCGCAAAGCACGAAATTCTCGGTCGTCGTCACCGAGGCGTAGTCGAGCCAGTGCCGGGTCGCCTGCAGTTTGCGCGGCGCGCGAATGACCAGGGAACCGTCGGTCCGTTCGACCTCGCCGCCGAAATGGCGCAACACCTCGACATGGGGATCGATCTCGCGCACACCGAGCGTGCAGCCCTTGACGTCATCCTCGATCCGGGCGACGCCGAACCGCGCCAGCAGCGGGGGTACCAGCATGATCGAGGAGCGCATCTGCTCGGGCAGGCGATGCCGCTCAGGATCGAACACCGTGTCGCGGTGGCAGATATCGACCAGCCCGGTCGCGAGATCGGCTTCGACCGCACTGCCGAGCGTCCGAAAAATCTCGAGGATCTTGTTGACGTCGGTGATGTCGGGCACGCCGCGCAGCCGCACCGGCCCGCGGGTCAGCAGGGTCGCGCACAGGATCGGCAGCACCGCGTTCTTGTTCGCCGACGGGATGATCCTGCCATTGAGCGGTCGTCCGCCGTGCACAATGAGATTGGCCATGTTCCATTCTTTCCGGTGGAGCAGCTCCGCCGGTCTTTCCGGCGGAGCCGCCCAGCCGGAGTCAACCAAGGCGGTGTGGCGAAATTCGGGCGCTTCAGCGCCCGGCGGCGAAGCGCTTGGCTTCCTCGGCGGCGCGGACCAGCGCCTTGGATTTATTGACGGATTCCTGATACTCGGACTCCGGATCGCTGTCGGCGACCACGCCGCCGCCGGCCTGGATGACGAGCTTGCCCTCCTTCAGCACCGCGGTCCTGAGTGCGATGCAGGTGTCCATGGCGCCCGAGCCGCCGAAATAGCCGATGGCGCCGCCATAGATGTTGCGCCGTTCCGACTCCAGCTCGTCGATGATCTCCATGGCGCGGACCTTGGGCGCGCCCGAGACCGTGCCGGCAGGGAAGCCCGCCATCAGCGCGTCGAGCATGTCGCCGCGCGCGGGGTCGAGCTGCCCCTCGACGGTCGAGCAGATATGCATGACGTGGCTGTAGCGCTCGACGATCATCTGCTCGACGACCTTGACCGAGCCGATCTTGGCGACCCGGCCGACATCGTTGCGGGCGAGGTCGAGCAGCATCAGATGCTCGGCCAACTCCTTGGGATCGGCCAGCAGGTCGGCGGCCAAGGCCGCGTCCTCGGCCGCATCCACGCCGCGGCGGCGCGTGCCGGCGATCGGGCGGATGGTGATCTTGTCGTCGCGCAACCGGACCAGGATCTCCGGGCTGGAGCCCACCACGCTGAAATCGCCGAAATCCAGGAAGAACAGGAACGGCGAGGGGTTCAGCCGGCGCAGCGCGCGATAGAAGGCCAGCGGTGGCAGGCGGAACGGCACGGTGAAGCGCTGCGACGGCACGACCTGGAAGATATCACCGGCGCGGATGTATTCTTTCGCCCGCTCGACCATGTCGTGATACTGCGCCCGGGTGACGTTGGTCGTGGGCTCCATGGTCTCGACATCGGCCTCGCGCTCGGCCCGATAGGGCAGCGAGCGGCCGAAATCGGCGACGACGTCGGCCAGACGTTCGCGGGCATGGGCATAGGCCGCCTTGGAATCCGTGCCTTCGCCGGGCCAGACCGGCGTCACCACGGTGACCCGGTCGGCGATATTGTCGAAGATCGCGACCACGGTCGGGCGGATCAGCAGCCCGTCGGGCACGCCCAGCGTATCGGGATTGGTGTCGGGCAGGCGCTCGACCCGGCCGATCATGGCATAGCCCAGATAGCCGAACAGCCCGCTCGCCATCGGCGGCAGCGGCGCGGGGATATCGACCCGGCTCTCGGCGATCAGCTTGCGCAGCGACGCGATCGGAGGGTCGCCCGAGGGCTCGAACGCCTCGACGTCGATCCGGGCCTGCCGGTTGATCTCGACCTGCTCGCCCTGGCAGCGCCAGATCAGATCCGGCTTCAGCCCGATGAAGGAATAGCGGCCGCGTACGGCGCCGCCTTCGACCGATTCGAATAGAAAACTATTCGGGCGGCCGTCGGCCAGCTTCATCAGCGCCGAAACCGGCGTTTCCAGATCGGCGACCAGGGTGGTCCAGACCAGCACCGGCGCGCCGCGGCCATGGACCTCGGCGAAACCGGGAAAGTCGGGCAGGGTTTGCATGGCGACCGGTCCCTCTAGAACAGGTTCGCGATCTTGTCGCGCTGAATGCTGACCGGGTGCAGCTTGCGCAGCGCCTGGTCGAACTGGTTCAGCACATCGTCGCCGACCTGCTGCGAGAGTTGGCCGGTCAGCGCCGCGACCTTGTCCTTGTCGGCCGTCGGGTCGGCCGCCTGGATTTCCTTCAACTGGGCCACGACCTCGCCGTCCGGTGTCGCCGCCGTCGCGACGCCGCCGGGCGCCAGGTCGAACAGCTTGGACACGACCGGGCCGGGAATGCCGGCCTGGTTGCCCGGGTTGGTCCGGATGAACGGCTTGGTGGTCGAGACCTGCAGCTTCTGAGCGGCGGCCAGCTTGGCCAGCGGCTGATTGGGCTTGACCTGATCGGCCAGCGCCTGCGCCTGGTCGGCGACCTTCTGGATGCGCTGCTCGTTGGTCCAGGCGGTCTTGACCTGATCCGTGACGGCGTCCAGCGGCTTCAGCGCCGGGGCGGTGATGCTCTCGGTCCGCACCAGATAGAACGAGCCGTTCGGCACCTGCTCCAGCCCGCTGACCGTGCCCTGGGCGGTCGCGAAGGCGGTCTTCATCAGCGCATCGGCGGCGATGGCGAAATCCGGGATCGGCTTGCCGGCGGGGTCGAGGCCCCGCGCGTCGGCCGCCTTGACCACATAGGGCGTCAGCTTGAACTGCTGGGCGATCGCGGCCAGGTCGGCCCCGGCGGAAACCGCATCCTCGACCTTGTTGGACAGCGCGTAGAGCGCGTCCGACTCGGCGTCCTTGCGCGCGTCGGCTTCGAGCTGCGGCTTGACCTCCTCGAAGCTCTTGCCGGTCGAGGGGTCGATCTTGGTCACCTTGATGACGTGCCAGCCGAACGCGGTCTGCACTGGCTTCACCACGTCGCCTTCCTTGGCGTCGAACACCGGGTCGGCCAGTTCGGCCGGCAGATCCTTCTTGGCGACCGCACCCAGATCGACCGAGGCGGCATCGGCCTTGGTCAGGTCCTGGGCCAGCTTGACGAAATCCTTGCCCTGCGCCAACTGCGCCTCGGCGTCGTCGGCCGCCGGCTGATCCTTGAGGATCATCTGCAGCAGATGGCGCTGCTCCGGCTTGACGAACTCGTCCTGGCGCTGGGCATAGGCGTCCTTCAACTGCGCCTCGTCGATCTTCACATCGGCCGCGACGTCCTGCGGGGTCAGTGCCAGCGCGGTGAAGCCGCGATATTCCGGGGCGGTGAAAATCTCCGGATGCTTGTCGTAATAGGCCTTCAGCGCCGCATCGTCGGGCGCCGGAATGTCCTTCACGGCGCTGGCCGGTAGGAAGACCCAGTCGGCCACGCGTTTTTCGTTGCGCAGGCGATAGAGCAGGTCGGCCAGCACCTGCGGGGCCGCGACCGAGCCGCCGGCGACGCTGGCGAGATCGATGCGCGGCTGTTCTGCGCGCAGCAGGCCGACGTAGGTCTTCTCGGTATAGCCCGCCTGGTTCAGGCGCATGATGAAATTGCCGCGATCGAACTGGCCCTGGGCGTTCTTGAACGCCGGCTCCTGCTGGATCATCAGCGCCACTTCCTTGTCGCCGACCATCAGGTTCAGCCGATCGGCTTCCTGGTCGAGCACCGTCTGCGACACAAGGCCGTCGACCGCCTGGTCGATCACGCCGAATGCCTTGGCCTGTTCCATGTCGAAATTGCCGCCGAACTGCTGGCGCAGTCGATCGACCTGCTGGCGGACCGCCTGCTGCACGACGTCGGCGGTGATCTTATGGCCGCCGACCGTGGCCACGGTCGCGTCCTGCGGCGACGAGCGCAGGAAATCGCCAATGCCCCAGATGCCGAAGCTCAGGATAAGAAGCACGAACAGGACTTTGACGACGAAAGTCCCGGCTTTTGAGCGGATGAATTGAAGCATTGGAGACTGAACCGTTATGGTGCGCCCCAGGTGCTGCGTGCACCTGATGGAAGGTGCCGGACCATAAAGCGCTAGAAGCGGGCCCCGCAACTCGGAAAATGAGACAGGACGAGAGCCCCGGCCATAAGAAGACCGGAAACGGCCCGAACCAAGTGGAGAAGCAATGAATTCGGTGAATTCGGTACGCCGGCCGCTGATCGCGGGCAATTGGAAGATGAACGGCCTCCGGGCCGACGGCGCGGCGCTGGCCGGCACGGTGGCGGTACGGGCGAAGGCGGCGGGGACGACGCTCCCCGCCGACGTCCTGGTCTGTCCGCCCGCTACGCTCGTGGCATTTGTCGGCGATGCGCTCGCCGACAGCCCGGTCTGGCTGGGCGGCCAGGACTGCAGCCCGGAGACGAGCGGCGCCTTCACCGGCGATATTGCCGCGGCGATGCTGAAGGATCTCGGCTGCCGGGCGGTCATCACCGGCCATTCCGAGCGGCGCGCCGGTCATCGGGAGACCAATGGGCAGGTGCGGGCCAAAACCGCGGCCGCGCTGGCCCAGGGCCTGATCGCGATCGTCTGCGTCGGCGAGACCGCGGCGGAACGGGATGCCGGCCAGGCGCTCGACGTCGTCGGCGCCCGGCTGCTGCATTCGGTGCCGGACAACGCCACCGCGGCGACCCTGGTCGTGGCCTACGAGCCGATCTGGGCGATCGGCACCGGGCGGGTGCCAACCCTGGACGAGATCGACGCGATGCATCGCCATATCCGCGCGCTGCTGGCGCAGAAGCTGCCGGACGGCACCAATGTCCGGATCCTGTACGGCGGCTCGGTCAAACCCTCGAACGCCAGGGAGATCCTGGCGATTCCGGACGTCGATGGGGCGCTCGTCGGCGGCGCCAGCCTCGACGCGGACGAGTTCTGGGCGATCGTCGAAGCCGCGCCGGTGCGTTAGCAGAGCTCGCGGCATGAGGCATGCGCCAGGGACATTTCTCGAACGGGCCAAGGGCACTAGCTATCGGGCCTCGAACCGATTAGATAACCGTCATCAACGGGCGACGCCTTCAGCCATCATGGCGGGGGCGCCGCCCGCTCGGCTTTTTCGGGCTGGGCTCGGTCGAACCGGGTTCGGCACACAGGATCGAAGTCTTTCGCCATGATGATCGTCATTCTCGTCGTCCACGTGCTGTTGGCCATCTCGCTGATCGGCGTCGTCCTGATTCAGAAGAGCGAAGGCGGCGGCCTCGGTCTGGGCGGCGGCGGCGGCGGCGGCATGTCCGGTTTCATGACCGGCCGGTCGACCGCGAACCTGCTGACCCGCACCACGGCGATCCTGGCCGGCTGCTTCATGGCGACCAGCATCGTGCTTGCCATCATGGCGGCGCATCAGCATGCCGGCGGCGCGTCGATTCTCGACCAGATTCCGACCTCGTCGACGCCGGTGCCCCTGCAGACCGCGCCGGCGGCACCCGTTCCGGCGACCCCGGCCCCGCCGCAACAGCCGAGCGTTCCGTTGGCGAAATGATTAAACCGCTCCGGCGGTGCGTTTATCACTGGTTTGCTGACTTGGTTGTTATAGGGTGATGCTCCATGACGCGGTTTATTTTCATTACCGGCGGCGTGGTCTCCTCTCTCGGTAAGGGGCTTTCGTCCGCTGCCCTCGGCGCGCTGCTCCAGGCGCGCGGTTTCAAGGTCCGCCTGCGCAAGCTCGACCCCTATATCAATGTCGATCCGGGCACGATGAGCCCGTATCAGCATGGCGAGGTCTTCGTCACCGACGACGGCGCCGAGACCGATCTGGATCTCGGCCATTACGAGCGCTACACGGGCGTGTCGGCCCGGCGCAGCGACAGCGTCACCACCGGCCGGGTCTATTCCACGGTCATCGGGCGCGAGCGGCGCGGCGAATATCTGGGCGCCACCGTCCAGGTCATTCCGCACATCACCGACAGCATCAAGGAATTCATCCAGGCCGACATCACGGACGAGGATTTCGTCCTGGTCGAGATCGGCGGCACGGTCGGCGATATCGAAAGCCTGCCGTTCCTCGAGGCAATTCGCCAGCTGGCGAACGATCTCGGCAAGGACCATACGATGTTCGTGCACCTGACCCTGGTGCCCTACATCCCGGCCGCGGGCGAGCTCAAGACCAAGCCGACCCAGCATTCGGTCAAGGAGCTGCTGGGGCTGGGCATCCAGCCCGACGTGCTGCTGTGCCGTTGCGACCGCGAGATTCCGATCGGCCAGCGCAAGAAGATTGCGCTGTTCTGCAACATCCGCGAGGAGCGGGTGATCCAGGCGCTCGACGTCGATACCATCTATCAGGTGCCGATCGCGTACCATGAAGAAGGTTTCGACGCCGCGGTCTGCAAGTATTTCGGTATCGAGGCGCCGCCGCTGGATCTCGAGCGCTGGCAGTCGATCGTCAGCATCGTGCGCAAGCCCGAGGGCGACATCACCATCGCGGTCGTCGGCAAATACATCAATCTGCTCGACGCCTATAAATCCCTGGCCGAGGCGCTGACCCATGGCGGCATCGCCAACCGGGTCCAGGTCAAGCTGCGCTGGATCGATTCGGAGATCTTCGAGTCCGAAGACGCGGTCCATCATCTGACCGGCGTCAATGGCATTCTGGTGCCGGGCGGCTTCGGCGAGCGCGGCACCGAGGGCAAGGTCCAGGCGGTGCGCTTCGCCCGCGAACGCAATGTTCCTTTCTTTGGCATCTGCTTTGGCATGCAGATGGCCGTGATCGAAGCGGCGCGCAATCTGGCTGGGCTGCCCAAGGCAAGCTCGACCGAGTTCGGCCCGTCCGACGAGCCGGTCGTAGGCCTGATGACCGAATGGACCCGCGGCAACGAGTTGGAGCAGCGCGCGGCCGACGGCGATCTGGGCGGCACCATGCGCCTGGGCGCCTACGCGGCGACACTGGCCGAGGGCAGCCGTGTCGCAGAAGCCTATGGCACCACCGATATTTCCGAACGCCATCGTCATCGTTATGAAGTGAACATCCGCTACAAGGAACGGCTGGAGGCGGCCGGCCTCAAGTTCTCCGGCATGTCGCCCGACGGCGTGCTGCCCGAGATCGTCGAGTTTCCGAATCATCCCTGGTTCATCGGCGTGCAGTTCCATCCGGAGCTGAAGTCGAAGCCGTTCGAGCCGCATCCGCTGTTCACCGCATTCATCCGCGCGGCGGTCGAGCAGTCGCGGCTCGTCTAATCCAGCAGAGGGGGAGGCGACCGATGTCGTCCGTTACGCCGCGTACCGTCGCGATCGGCCAGCTCACGCTCGCCAACGACCGCCCCTTCGTCCTGATCGCCGGTCCGTGCCAGCTCGAATCGCGCGAGCACGCACTGGAGACGGCCCAGGCGCTGGTCGAAATGACCGCCAAGCTCGGCATCGGCCTGATCTACAAGACCTCGTTCGACAAGGCGAACCGCACGTCGATCAATGCGGCGCGCGGCATCGGGATGGACAAGGGTCTGCCGATCCTGGCCGAGATCCGCGAGAGCCTCGGCTGCGCCGTCATCACCGACGTGCATCTGCCCGACCATTGCGCGCCCACGGCCGAGGCGGTCGATGTGCTGCAGATCCCGGCCTTCCTGTCGCGCCAGACCGACCTGATCCTGGCCGCGGCCGAGACGGGTGCCGCGCTCAACATCAAGAAGGGCCAGTTCCTGGCGCCGTGGGACATGGTGAACGTCGCCAAGAAGGCGTCGAGTACCGGCAATCATCGAATCCTGCTGTGCGAGCGCGGCGCGAGCTTCGGCTATAACACGCTGGTCTCCGACATGCGCGCGCTGCCGATCATGGCCGAGACCGGCTATCCGGTGATCTTCGATGCGACCCATTCGGTCCAGCAGCCGGGCGGCCGGGGCGAGACCAGCGGCGGCGAGCGCCGCTTCGTGCCGGTGCTGGCGCGGGCGGCGCTCGCGGTCGGCGTCGCCGGCGTGTTCATGGAAACCCATCCGGACCCCGACAAAGCCCCGTCCGACGGCCCGAACATGGTGCCGATGCGCGCCATGCCGGCGCTGCTGGCGACCCTGCTGGCGTTCGACCGGCTGGCCAAGGACAACCCGATTCCCACTTTCGACTGACGGCCGCTCGGCGGCCTTTCATTCCATAAAAGCCTCTCCCAAAGGAGCCCGACCGATGTCCGCCATCATCGACATCCATGCCCGCGAGATCCTCGACAGCCGCGGCAACCCGACCGTCGAAGTCGATGTCACGCTGGAGAGCGGCAGCATCGGCCGCGCCGCCGTGCCGTCGGGCGCCTCGACCGGTGCCCATGAGGCGGTCGAGCTGCGCGACGGCGACGACGCGCGCTATGGCGGCAAGGGCGTGCAAAACGCGATCGACGCGGTCAATGGCGAGATCTTCGACGCGCTGGGCGGCATCGACGCCGACGACCAGATCGGCATCGACCAGCTGCTGATCGACCTGGACGGCACGGCGAACAAGTCGCGGCTCGGCGCCAACGCCATCCTGGGCGTCAGCCTGGCCTGCGCCAAGGCCTCGGCCGACGAGGTCTCCATGCCGCTGTTCCGCTATGTCGGCGGCGTCTATGCCCGCACCCTGCCGGTGCCGATGATGAACGTCATCAATGGCGGCGCCCATGCCGACAACCCGATCGACATCCAGGAATTCATGATCCTGCCGGTCGGCGCCGAGACGATGTCGGACGCGATCCGGGTCGGCGCCGAAATCTTCCACGCGCTCAAGAAGCAGCTGAAGTCGGCCGGCCACAACACCAACGTCGGCGACGAAGGCGGCTTCGCGCCGAACCTGGCCTCGGCCGACGCGGCGCTGGGTTTTCTGATGAAGGCGATCGAGAGCGCCGGCTACACGCCGGGCGACGATGTCGTGCTGGCGCTCGATGTCGCCTCGACCGAATTCTACAAGAACGGCCTCTATCACCTGGAAGGCGAGGGCAAGAAGCTCGATAGCGCCGGCATGGTGAAGTATCTGGAAGATCTGGCCGCGCGCTATCCGATCGTCTCGATCGAGGACGGCATGGCCGAGGATGACTGGGACGGCTGGGCCGCGCTGACCGGCGCCGTCGGCAAGAAGCTCCAACTGGTCGGCGACGATCTGTTCGTGACCAACCCCAAGCGCCTGGCCGACGGCATCGCCCGCGGCACGGCGAACTCGATCCTGGTCAAGGTCAACCAGATCGGCACCCTGTCGGAGACGCTCGAAGCGGTCCAGATGGCCCAGCGCGCGGGCTATACCGCGGTCATGTCGCACCGCTCCGGCGAGACCGAGGACTCGACCATCGCCGATCTGGCGGTCGCGACCAATTGTGGACAGATCAAGACCGGGTCGCTGTCCCGTTCGGACCGTTTGGCCAAGTACAACCAGCTTATTCGCATCGAAGAACTTCTCGGCGATTCGGCACGCTATGCGGGTCGCTCCGTCCTGCGCGGTTGAGTCCGAGTCGCACTCCGGAATCCCTCATGTTGCGGGTTCCGGAGTGCGCGATTTGCGGGGGCAAAACCCGGCATCGCGCGACAGATTGGCCCAATTGAGTATTGAAGCCATCTCTTTGGCATGATTTCGGCTTCATTACGCATTGTCGCGGTTGACCGGCACTATCTCCCCGTGATTCTCTGGTCGCCATGGAAATAGCCCGTCATATCCGCCGCCAGGCGCATGGCATCGTCGGACCCCTCATCGGTCTGACGCTCGGCTGCTATTTCGCCTATCATCTGGTCGAGGGCGATCGTGGGCTGATCGCCTGGGTCCGCCTGACCCAGCAGATCCGCACGGCCAAGCTGCAGGCCGCCGAGATCCACGAGGAACGGGCCGAGGCGTCCCATCGGGTATCGCTGCTGCGCCCGGAGCATCTCGACCCCGACCTGCTCGATGAGCAGGCCCGCGCGGCGCTCAATCTGATCGGCCCGGGCGAAGTCGTGATCCTGAACAGCGACGGTCAGTCCAAGTAGGTTTCAGCGCACCGTCCGGTCGATCCAAGCCAGCACCTGCGGCAGCACCAGCCCCATGGCCAGATGCCCGGCGCCGTCGACCCGGACGAACTGCTTCGGCTCGCGCGCCAGGCCGTAGAGTTTTTCGGCGAAGCGCAGGGGAATGACCCCATCGGCACTGCCATGGACCATCAGCACCGGCGCCCCGACCTTGTCGATCAGCAGGTCCGAGCGGAATTGATCCCACAGCACGAGCCGGACTGGAAACATCCAGAACTGCGCGGCCGCCACATCGGCGATCGAGGAATAGGGCGAGTCCAGCACCAGCGCCGCCGGTGGATGGGCTGCCGCCAGAGTGACCGCGACGCCGGTGCCGAGCGATTCGCCCATGATCACCAGCCTGCCGGGCGACAGCTTCAAGTCTTGCGCGTAGCGATAGGCCGCTTCGGCATCCCGATGCAGACCGACCTCGCTGATCGTGCCGGTCGAGCCGGGATAACCGCGGTATTCGACTGCGAGCAGCCCGCAGCCGGTCGCGGTCAGAGTGCCGAACCGCTCCGCCCGGCCGGCGAGCGAGCCGCCATTGCCGTGAAAATACAGGATCAGCGGACGGCCGTCTCGCGGTGGCACGTACCAGGCGTGGAGCCGTTCGGCATCCTCGGTCTCGATGAAGATGTCCTGGCCGCGCGTCAATCCAACCTCTGCTGCCGTCGTCGCCGGGCCGCTCGGGAAATACAGGAAACGCCGCTGACCGATGGTGAGGGCCGCGAGCGCGACCAGATAGAGTCCGATGCCGACGATCGCCAGCCACTTAAACAAGATGCACCAAACGTCTCCCAGCCCGCCCCGGTTTGGATGCTAACATCTTTCGACGCTCCGCATCGTCGGCCGTCTTATCGTTTGCCAAGACAGGCGAGGGAGAGAATGCCGCTTGTACGCACATGATTTATCGACTGAACTGATCGCAATCCTTTTCCTGCGATTCTTCTCCTGCGGAAATCTTCATGACCGAGATCTCACGCCGACGTTTGATGCAGGTCGGCGCCAGCGCCGCCGCAGTGGCGGCTTTGCCCGGCACGCGCGCCTTTGGCGCAACCCCAGTCAAATTCGGGGTGGTCGAGCCGTTCTCCGGCGGCCTCGACTTGTTCGGCATTCAGGCCAAGCTCGGTCTCGAACTCGCGATGGCGGAGATCAACGCCGACGGCGGTATTCTTGGGCGGCCGGTCGAACTGGTCTACGCCGATGACAAGACCGATCCGAAGACGGCGGTCGAGAAGACGCTCGCCTTCGTGCGCGCCGGCGACATCGTCGGCCTGATCGGGCCGATCACGTCGAGCAACCGCGATGCGATGATGCCGACGCTCAACCGGGCCAAGCTGCCGCTGCTCTATGCCACCAATTACGAGGGCGGCGGCTGCAGCCGGTACCTGTTCTCGTTCAACACGGTGCCGAATCAGGAGTTGGAGAAGCTGCTGCCCGCGATGAAGCAGCGGGCCGGCTCGAGCTTCTATTTGTTCGGTGCCGATTACGTCTGGCCGCAGAAGATGTTCGAGGCGGCCGAAAGCCTCATCAAGGGGATGGATTGCAGCGTCGCCGGCAAGGAATTCACGCCGTTCGGCGTCAAGGATTTTGCCCCGGTGATTCGCCGGATCGAGGCCTCCAACGCCAAAGTGCTGGTCTTTGCCGTGCCGGGTGCTGATGCCATCACCTTCATCCGCCAGGCCGAAGATCTGGGTCTGCTGCAGAGTGTGACCGTCGCGTTTCTGGGCTTCGCCGAGACCTATCTCGGCGGCTTCGGCGCCGGCAAGGGCCAGAACATGTGGGTCACGGTGCCGTTCGCGGCCTCGCTGGATCTGCCGGGCGTCAAGAACTTCGTCGCCAAACTGCGCCGGACCGCCGGACCGGAGACGCCGATCTCGCATTATGCCTTCACCCACTACAACGCCCTGATCGCCGCCAGGGCGGCGCTGGTCAAATCCGGCAAGATCGACAGCGAGGCACTGGTGGCGGGGCTGGAGGGGCTGACGTTCGACAGCCCGACCGGCCCGGTTACCATGGGCACCGACCATCAGGTCACCCTGAACATGTTCCTGGCCAAAACCGAAGGGACCGGTCTGACGGTTGTCGAGGCGCTGGGCCCGATCGCCCCGAAGTCGGGGTGCAGCGCTGCTTGAACTCGCCGGTCTCACCATGCGCTTCGGCGGCATCAATGCCGTCGATGGGCTGGACCTGCGGCTGGAGGCGGATGAGATGCGCTGCATCATCGGCCCCAACGGCTGCGGCAAGACCACCCTGTTCAACCTGATCACCGGCTATCTGGTGCCGACGGCCGGCAGCGTCCGCTTCGGCGGGCGCAATCTGGCCGGGCTGCCGCTGCACACCATCGCCCGCGCCGGGATCGTCCGCAAGTTCCAGGTGCCGTCGGTCTTCGCCAGCCTCAGCGTCACGGCCAATATCCGGGCCAGCCTGGCGGCCGGCAACGGCAGCCGGCCGGTCGCCGACATCCTCAATCTGGTGCGGCTAAGCGGCCGCCGGAATGAGCTGGCCGGGCTGTTGTCCCATGGCGAGAAGCAATGGCTGGAGTTGGCGATGGTGCTGGCGACCGACCCGCGCCTGATCCTGCTCGACGAGCCCGTCGCCGGAATGACCCGGCGCGAGAAGACGGAAACCGGCCGTCTGATCGCTGACATCCGCCGCGAGCGGCCGGTCGCCGTGCTGGTGATCGAACACGACATGAGTTTCGTCGAATCGCTCGACTGCGCGGTTTCGGTGATGATGCTCGGACGGGTGATCGCTTCCGGCGGTTTCGCCGAGGTTCGCCAGGACCCGCGGGTGCGCGAGGCCTATCTGGAACCTGCCGGTGCCTGAGCCCTGCCTGATCCTCGGCGATCTCGTGGCCGGCTATGGCGGCGGCATCGTCCTCGACGGCCTGTCCTTGACGGTCGCCCCCGGCGAGGCGCTGGCCTTGCTCGGTCGCAACGGGGTCGGAAAGACGACGCTGCTGAAAACCATTATGGGCCTGATCAAGCCGAAGGCGGGCGAGATCCGCTTTCGAGGCCATCGTATCGACGGCCGTCCGCCGTTCGAGATCGCCCGCGCCGGCATCGGCTACGTGCCGCAGGGGCGTGAGGTGTTCGGCGCGCTGACGGTCGAGGAAAATCTGCTGCTCGGCGATCTCAAGGCCGCTGATGCGGCGCTCGCCTATGCCTATTTTCCGGCGCTGGCGGCCAAGCGGCGCGACCCGGCGGGGCGCCTGTCGGGCGGACAGCAGCAACAGCTGGCGATCGGCCGGGCCTTGATGATGCGGCCGGCGCTGTTGCTGCTCGATGAGCCGTCGGAGGGCATTCAGCCCTCCATCGTCGCCGAGATCGCCGGCATCCTGGGCCGAATCATGCGCGACCAGGGGCTGACGCTGCTGCTGGTCGAACAGAACATCGCCATGGTCCTGGCGCTCTCAACCCGCGCCGTGTTCATCGATCACGGCCGGGTCGTGGGTGAAGCGACCGCGGCCGCGCTCAAGGCCGATCCCGACCTGATCGAACGCCATCTCACCCTCTGACCGGACTCGAGGCTGCATGGAACGTCTCGCGATTTCGCTGCTCGACGGCGCCAATGCGGTGCTGGTGCTGATGCTGGTATCGCTCGGGCTCGCGATCATCTTCGGGCTGATGAAAGTCATCAACATGGCCCATGGCGAGTTCATCATGCTGGGCGCCTACGGCGTGCTGGCGCTGACCGACGCCGGCCTGTCGTTCTGGCTGGCGCTGATCCTGGCGCCGCTGCTGGTCGCGGCGATCGGCCTGATCGCCGAGGAGCTGGTGATCCGCCGCACCTATACCCGTCTGCTCGATACCATCCTGGCGACCTGGGGGCTGTCGCTGGTGCTGCGGCAGGCGATCATCCTGCTGTACGGGCCGGGATCGCACGCGGTCGCCGCGCCGGACCTCGGCACCGTGGCGCTGTTCGGCAGTCCCTATCCCGCCTATCGGCTGGTCGTGATGGCGCTGAGTCTCGCGATCATCGCCGGCACCGTCGCCTTGTTCTTCCGCAGCCGCTTCGGCCTGGCGGCGCGGGCGGTGATCGCCAATCGCGACATGGCGGCGTGCCTGGGCATCGATACGCGCCGGCTGGATCGCATCACCTTCGCGTTCGGGGCGGGGTTGGCCGGCTTGGCCGGCGCGGTCATGGCGCCGCTGATCTCGATCGATCCGGCCGCCGGGCTCGGCTGGCTGGTGCCGGGGTTTCTGGCGATTCTGGTCGGCGGGCTGGGCTCGCTCGGCGGTCCTCTGGCCGGCGCTGCCGGCATCGGCGGGCTCGACAGCTTCACCAGCACGCTATGGTCGCCGATCGCGGCCCAGCTGGTGGTGTTCGTCGTCGCCATTCTGATCATCCGGCTCAGACCCGATGGCCTGTTCGCCCGCCGCCGGCGGGAGGCCTAGATGCGGCTGACCATGACCGACCGGGTCGCTGTCGCGGCGCTGGTGCTGTTCGTCCTGCTGCCGCTGGTCGCCGGATCCGGGCTGACCGCCGATCTCGCGATCTATTTCGCCTATGCCCTGTTCGCCGTCAGCCTCGCCTTCGTCTGGGGCCAGGCGGGACTGCTCAGCCTCGGCCATGGCGTGTTCTTCGGGGTCGGCGCCTATGGCATGAGCCTCGTGACGCTCGGCATGATTCCGGGTCTGCCGGGTCTCCATTCGACCTGGGTCGGGCTCGTCGTCGCGGTCGTGGCGAGCGGTCTGGCCGCCGCCGTGACCGGCGTGCTGTGTTTCGCCGGCAAGGGGCTGAAGGGGGCGTTTTTCGGCATCGTGACGCTGGCGATCGCCTTCATCGCCGAGCGTCTCGCCACCAGTTCGACCTGGCTCGGCGGGTTGAACGGCTTGATGAACGTGCCGCCGGTCACGCTGGGCTTGAACGGCGAGGGCAGGGCGATTTTCGAGGCGCTGCCGCTCTATTATATTTCGCTGGGCGTGCTGGCCGCGGTGATGGCCGGCCTGTCGTGGCTGCTCGCCGGCCGTTTCGGCACCCTGCTGGCGGCGATCCGCGACAATGAGCTGCGGATCTGGTCGCTGGGCGCCGATGTCCGGCGGATCAAGATCCAGGCCTATGCCCTGTCCGGCGCCGTCGCCGGTCTCGCCGGGGCGCTGTTCGTCAGCCAGTTCGGCTTTGCCGCGCCGTCGCTCATCGGTTTTTCGCTGTCGCTCGACGTGCTGATCTGGGTAGCGATCGGCGGCCGCGACAGTTTGATCGCGGCCGCCCTGGGCGCCATCGCCGTCCGCCTGCTCGAAAGCCGTCTGGCGGACCTGTTGGGACCGGTCTGGCCGTTGGTCCTGGGTCTGCTGTTCATGGCCTCGGTGATCTTCTTCCCCAAAGGACTGTTCGGCAGCCTGATCTCCGCTCTCGAGCCGAGGGGGCAGCGCCCGGCTCCATGACAATTCCGTGTGGCCGATGCGCGCACTCGGGACGAGTTGGCCGTTCTTTTTTCGCCATTCCAGCAACTTAACCAAAAGTCGGTTAAGACTTATTTTGCGTTGCAAAACAAATAATTAAGCGCAAGCCGATTGGCATTCCCGCCGCAGCGCACTAAGGTCGGCCGAGAGCCGGACGGCGGCCTTCGGGCAGGTCCGGCGTCACTTCTGTTGTCGCGCGTGGAGCAGTTAGATGGCCCTGAAGCGTAGGACGAAGCCCGCCGGTCCGATCAATAATCCCCCGGCCGAACAGCTCCTCAAATACTACCGCGAAATGCTGCAGATCCGGCGTTTCGAAGAAAAGGCCGGCCAGATGTATGGCATGGGCCTGATCGGCGGTTTCTGTCACCTCTATATCGGCCAGGAAGCGGTCGTGGTCGGCATGCAGAACGCCCTGTCGCTGGGCGACAGCGTGATCACCAGCTATCGCGACCATGGCCATATGCTGGCCTGCGGCATGGACCCGAAGGGCGTCATGGCCGAGCTGACCGGCCGCAGCGGGGGCTACTCGCGCGGCAAGGGCGGCTCGATGCACATGTTCTCCAAGGCCGAACATTTCTACGGCGGCCACGGCATCGTCGGCGCGCAGATGCCGCTCGGCACCGGCCTCGCCTTCGCCAACCGCTATCGCGGCAGCGACCGGGTCTCGGTGACCTATTGCGGCGACGGCGCCATCAATCAGGGCCAGGTCTACGAGAGCTTCAACATGGCGGCGCTGTGGAAGCTGCCGGTGATCTATGTGATCGAGAACAACAAGTACGGCATGGGCACCTCGGTCCAGCGCGCGTCGGCCTCGACCGATCTCTATGAGCGCGGCACCGCCTACGGCATTCCGGGCAAGCAGATCGACGGCATGGATGTGATCGCGACCCATGAGGCGGCGGAGGAAGCGGTGGCTTATGCCCGCGCCGGCAAGGGCCCGATGATCCTGGAGATGATGACCTATCGCTATCGCGGCCATTCCATGTCCGATCCGGCCAAGTACCGGACCAAGGAGGAAGTGGCCAAGATGCGCACGGAGCATGATCCGATCGATCTGATCCGCAAGCGCCTCATCGACGGCGCGCTCACCACCGAGGATGCGCTGAAGGCGATCGACAAGGAGGTCAAGGACCTGGTCACCGCCGCGGCCGAATTCGCCCAGGAAAGCCCGGAGCCCGATCCGTCCGAGCTTTGGACCGACGTTCTGCTCGAAGCCTGATTCCTTAGCGCTACGGGCGGTCCAACCTGCGTTGCCCGTTGTCGCGTCCGAACGATTGAATGAGGAAGAGCCACCGTGCCGATCCAGATCCTGATGCCCGCGCTGTCGCCGACCATGACCGAGGGCAAACTATCGAAGTGGCTAAAAAAAGAAGGCGACGCCATCAAGGCCGGCGACGTCATTGCCGAGATCGAGACCGACAAGGCGACCATGGAGGTTGAGGCGGTCGATGAAGGCACGCTGACCAAGATCCTGGTGCCGGAAGGCACCGACAATGTCGCGGTCAATGCACCGATCGCCAGCCTGACCGTCGAAGGCGAGGATGCCAGTGCCGCGCCGGCTCCCGAGGCCAAGGCGGCGCCGGCACCGGCCGAGAAGGCGCCGGAGCCCAAGGCTGCGGCGGCGGCCGCACCGAAAAGCGCCGTCATCGCGGCCGAGCCCGAGTTCAAGGGCAAGCAGATCCCGACCACCGTGCGCGACGCGCTGCGCGACGCCATGGCCGAGGAAATGCGCCGCGATAAGGACGTGTTCCTGCTGGGCGAGGAAGTCGCCGAGTACCAGGGTGCCTACAAGGTCAGCCAGGGCCTGCTCGATGAGTTCGGCGCCCAGCGCGTCATCGACACGCCGATCACCGAGATGGGCTTCGCCGGCCTCGCGGTCGGGGCGGCCTTGACCGGGCTGAAGCCGATCGTCGAGTTCATGACGTTCAATTTCGCCATGCAGGCAATCGACCAGATCATCAATTCGGCCGCCAAGACGCTCTATATGTCCGGCGGCCAGATGGGTTGCCCGATCGTGTTCCGCGGTCCGAACGGCGTCGCATCCCGCGTCGGCGCCCAACATTCCCAATGCTATGCCAGCTGGTATGCCCATTGCCCGGGCCTGAAGGTGGTCGCGCCCTATTTCGCGTCGGACGCCAAGGGCCTGCTCAAATCCGCGATCCGCGACCCGAACCCGGTCATCTTCCTGGAGCATGAGCTGGTCTATGGCCAGACCCATGACGTGCCGGACGATCCGGACTGGACCGTGCCGATCGGCAAGGCGCGCATCGTCAAGCCGGGCAAGGACGTCACCATCATCGCCTTCTCGCGCATGGTGCAATATGCGATCGAGGCTGCGGCCAAGCTGGCCGAGGACGGCATCGATGCCGAGGTGATCGATTTGCGCACGATCCGTCCGCTCGACATCGAGACCATCGTCGCTTCGATCAAGAAGACCAACCGGGTCGTCTCGTGCGAGGAGGGCTGGCATTTCGCCGGCATCGGCGCCGAGATCGCGGCGATCACCATGGAGCAGGCGTTCGACTATCTGGACGCGCCGGTCAAGCGCGTCCATGGCGCCGACGTGCCGCTGCCCTATGCCGCCAATCTCGAGAAGCTGGCTCTGCCCCAGGTCGCCGACATCGTCTCGGCCGCCAAGGAAGTCTGCTACCGCTGAAGCGGGCCCGCGCGGTTTGCCGCGCGGATCCCTTTTTATGAATGAACGAAACCGGCCCGGGCGTGAAACCCGGTCGCCGGTTCCCTTCCAGGGGGATGCGATGCCGATTGATATCCTGATGCCGGCGCTGTCGCCGACCATGACCGAGGGCAACCTCGCCAAGTGGGTGAAGAAGGAAGGCGACGCCGTCAAGGCCGGCGACGTGCTGTGCGAGATCGAGACCGACAAGGCGACCATGGAGGTCGAGGCGGTCGAAGAGGGCACGCTCGGCAAGATCATCGTGGCCGAAGGCACCCAGGGCGTGAAGGTCAATGCAGTGATCGCCCTGCTGCTGGAAGAGGGCGAGAGCGCCGACGCGCTCGGTAAGGCCACAGCACCCAAGCCGGCACCCGCGCCGGAGAACCCGAAGACCGAGCCGGCCAAGGCCGAAGCCCCGAAGGAAGCGGTTCCGGCCCCCAAGGCCGCTGCTGTCGAGCATGGCGAGCGCCTGTTCGCGACGCCGCTCGCGCGCCGCATGGCGGAGCAGGCCGGGGTCGATCTGGCCGGCGTGACCGGGTCGGGTCCGAACGGCCGCATCGTCAAGGCCGACATCGAGGCCGCCGCCGGCAAGACGAAGCAAGCCGCCGCGCCCGCGACCGCCGCCGCGTCGTCGGAAGCGCCGAAGACCGCCCCGACCGCCGCCGCACCGGCTGCGGCCGCGCTGACCAAGGATCGGGTCGTCGCCCTCGCCGGCAACATCCCCTACACCGAGATCCCGAACACCAGCATGCGCAAGGTCATCGCCAAGCGCCTGACCGAAGCCAAGCAGACCGTGCCGCATTTCTACCTGACGGTGGATTGCGAGATCGATCAGCTGCTCAAGGTCCGCGCCGAGTTGAACGGCCGTGGCGACGGGCATAAGATCTCTGTCAACGACTTCGTCATCCGGGCGTCCGCGCTGGCGCTGAAGAAAGTGCCGGCAGCGAATGCCTCCTGGTCCGACGACGTCATCCTGCAGTGGAACCAGGTCGATATCGCCGTCGCGGTCGCGATCGAGGGCGGGCTGATCACGCCGATCATCAAGCAGGCCGAAGGCAAGGGGCTGGGCACCATCTCGTCCGAGATGCGCGACCTGGGCGCGCGCGCCAAGGCCGGCAAGCTGAAGCTGGAGGAATTCCAGGGCGGCACCTTCTCGATCTCGAACCTGGGCATGTTCGGCATCAAGGAATTCTCGGCCGTCATCAACCCGCCGCACGGCGCCATTCTGGCGGTCGGCGCCGGCGAGCAGCGTCCGGTTGTCAAGAATGGCGCGCTCGCCATCGCGACGGTCATGTCCTGCACGCTATCGGTCGATCATCGCGTCGTCGACGGCGCGGTCGGTGCCGCCTTCCTGAAGGCCTTCAAGGGCCTGATCGAAGATCCGCTGTCGATGCTGCTGTAAAGGGAGGCCCGATCATGGCCGAACAGAATTTCGACCTCATCGTCGTCGGCGGCGGCCCCGGCGGCTATGTCGCCGCCATTCGGGCGGCGCAGCTCAAGATGAACGTGGCGCTGGTCGAGCGCGAGCATCTGGGCGGGATCTGCCTCAATTGGGGCTGCATCCCGACCAAGGCATTGCTGCGCACGTCCGAGATCAACCATCTGCTGAACCATCTCGACGCCTTCGGCTTCAAGGCCGAGAACGTCAGCTTCGACATCGCCAAGATCGTCGATCGCTCGCGCAAGGTCGCGGCGCAATTGTCGGGCGGCGTGAAGCATCTCCTGAAGAAGAACAAGGTCACCGTGTTCGACGGCACGGGCACGCTCGACGGCGTCGCCGGCGGCAACCGCAAGATCAAGGTCGAGAAGGACGGCAAGCCCGTCGCCGACCTGACCGCCAAGAACGTCATCCTGGCGACCGGCGCCCGCGCGCGTCAGGCGCCGGGCATGGAAGGCGACGGCAAGCTGATCTGGACCTACAAGGACGCCATGGTGCCGAAGGCGCTGCCGAAGTCGCTGCTCGTCGTCGGATCCGGCGCGATCGGCATCGAATTCGCCAGCTTCTACCATAACCTCGGCGTCGACGTGACCGTGGTCGAGATGATGGATCGGGTATTGCCGGTCGAGGACGAGGAAATCTCGGCCTTCGCGCGCAAGAGCTTCGAGAAGCAGGGCCTGAAGATCCGGACCAGCGCCACGGTCAAGGACATCAAGAAGGCGGCCGATTCGGTGACCGCGACGATCGAGACCCAGGGCAAGACCGAGAGCATTACGGTCGACCGGGTCATCGTCGCGATCGGCATCGTCGGCAATGTCGAGAATATCGGGCTCGAAGGCACCAGGATCAAAGTCGAGAAGACCCATGTCGTGGTCGATGGGCATCTGTTCACCGGCGAGCCGGGCGTCTATGCCATCGGCGACATGGTCGGGCCGCCCTGGCTGGCGCATAAGGCCAGCCACGAGGGCATCATCGCGGTCGAGACCATCGCCGGCATGAAGACCCATGCGATGGACGTCACCAACATCCCCGGTTGCACCTACTGCATGCCGCAGGTCGCCTCGGTCGGTCTGACCGAGGCCAAGGCCAAGGCGGCAGGGCATGAGGTCAAGGTCGGCCGCTTCCCCTACATCGGCAATGGCAAAGCCATCGCGATGGGAGAGACCGAGGGCATGATCAAGACCGTGTTCGACGCCAAGACCGGCGAACTGCTCGGCGCCCACATGATCGGCGCCGAAGTGACCGAGCTGATCCAGGGCTATGTCATCGCCAAAAACCTCGAGACGACCGAAGCCGAGTTGATGGAAACGATCTTTGCGCATCCCACCCTCTCGGAGATGATGCATGAGTCGGTGCTTGACGCTTATGGCCGGGCCATCCACTTCTAGAGCCTCGATGAGGGCCGCCGTCGCGGATGAAGCGATGGCGGCGCCTCGACCGAAGAGATCAGCGGACCCATGCCGGACGATATCGCGACAGACCAGGCCTTGGTGACGGAGCCCGCCGCTACGGCGGTCCGTCATCCCGAAAAGGCAGCGAACCCGGACCGTCCGGCGCCGCGCAAGCCCGACTGGCTGCGCGTCAAGGCGCCGGTCAGCAAGGAATATCACGAGACGCGCCGGCTGATGCGCGAGCTCAAGCTCAATACCGTGTGCGAAGAGGCGGCCTGCCCGAACATCGGCGAATGCTGGCAGCAGAAGCACGCGACGGTGATGATCCTGGGCAGCGTCTGCACGCGCGCCTGCGCGTTCTGCAACGTCGCGACCGGCCAGCCGGACAAGCTCGACCCGCATGAGCCCGACCATGTCGGCGAGGCGGTGGCAGGGCTTGGCCTGCAGCATGTCGTGGTCACCTCGGTCGATCGCGACGATCTGGCCGACGGCGGGGCCGAGCATTTCGTGCGCACCATCCGCGCCATTCGCGACCGCTCGCCCGGCACGACGATCGAGATTCTGACGCCCGACTTCCTGCGCAAGCCGGGGGCGATCGAAAAGGTCGCCGAGGCGCGGCCGGACGTGTTCAACCATAATCTGGAAACCGTGCCGCGGCTCTATGCGACGGTGCGGCCGGGCGCGCGCTATTTCCATTCGCTGCGCCTGCTGGACATGGTCAAGCAGATCGACCCCGGCATCTTTACCAAGTCCGGCATTATGGTCGGCTTAGGCGAGGAGCGGGCGGAAGTGCTGCAGGTCATGGACGATCTGCGCGCGGCCGACGTCGATTTCATGACCATCGGGCAGTATCTGCAGCCGACGCCGAAGCACCATGCGATCGAGAAATACGTGACGCCGGACGAGTTCGCCTCCTACCGCACCATGGGCTTCGGCAAGGGCTTCCTGATGGTGGCCGCGAGCCCGCTGACGCGCTCGTCCCACCATGCCGACGCCGATTTCGCCCGGATGCGCGCCGCGCGCGAGGCCAAGCTCGCCGCCGCGGCAAGCTGACTCGCGCTTAACGATGGCGAAGTTTGCCGAGCGGCGTCTGCTGCCCTATCGGCCGGACCAATTGTTCGATCTCGTCGCCGATATCGAGAAATATCCGGAATTCCTGCCCTGGTGCCTGGGCGCGCGCATCCGCACGCGCAAGGACACCGAACTCACGGCCGACCTGATCATCGGCTTCAAGGTCTATCGCGAGCGCTTCACCTCGCGCGTCGTGCTGGCGGCACCGGACCGGATCCACGTGACCTATTCCGAAGGGCCGTTCCGCTATCTCGAGAATGAATGGAAATTCGAGGCCGGCCCGGATGGCGGCTGCGTCGTCGACTTCTACGTCGATTTCGAATTCTCCTCGCGCATGCTGCAGAAAGTGATCGAGGTGCTGTTCAGCGAGGCGGTCCGGCGCATGGTCGCGGCCTTCGAAGGCCGCGCGCGCAAGCTCTATGGCGCGGGCGAACCCGGCGTGACCGCGAGAATTCTACCCCGGCCGATTTGACCGTTTCCATTCGCCGCGAATCCCCGCACCATTCGTTACGGAACAGGATGCGTCGGGGGAATGGGATGCGCTTCGTCAGCTTGGTGTCGATCGGTGCCGTGGGTTTTCTCGCTTCCTGTGCCGCCCCACCGCCGCCGGCACCGCCCGCGCCGCCGCCCTCGATGATGTCGATCTATGAGGCCGCCATCCGCGATGCCGCGGTCAAGCAGCCGGCCGATCTCGAAGCGCGACTCGAGCCGATCACGGGCAAGACCGTCGAGGTTGCGACCTGGGCGCCCGATCTCAACAGCCATTCTGCCGAAAAGCTGGTGCGTACCCTGGGTGAGGATGTCTGGGTTACACTCGTTCCGGATCTGAAACGACAGTGCGAAGGTCTGACCGGTGCTGCGCTGTCCTTGCGGCTGCAGCAGTTGCTGGGCATGCCGCCGGGCGATGCCGAGGACTGGAAGATCTTCACCTTCACCGTCCGCAGCACCGACGTGTTCCGGCCGTGCGGCGATCCGCGCATTACCACGACGTCCTGCACGCTCGACGTGCCCGACGTGCGCCATAGCGGCCTGACCGACGCCACCGCCGCGGCCCATCTGCGCTTCGTGCTGCAGCAGATGCTGAGTTCCTACCGCGTGGGATTCGATCATCCGGGCTATCCGTTCACGGCGCTGGGCTATACCTACGACTGGAAGCCGGATTCGGAAACGCATCATGTCGGCCCATCCGAATATGTCGTCCGGCACGGCGCGGTCGTTCGTGACGTTCAGGAAGTCGATACGGCGGATTACTGCGCCCGGTCCTGAGCGCTGAGCCGTTGAAATAGGCGTCCCAACCCTGGAGCCGATCGATGCTGCCGACCTCAGACGAGCCGTCGGCCGTGCTCGAACGCCTGGATCGGGTGCTGGAGCGCGATCCGCACGATCGGATGGCGCTGCTGTCCCTGGCGCAGCTTTGCCGGAGGTTGGGCGATGCGCCGGCTGCAGGCGCGACGCTCGACCGGATATTGGCGCTTCACCCCGACGATCCGGCCGCGCTGATCGAATCGATCTATCTGTTGCGGGGCCAGGATCGCTTCGACGAAGCGCTGATCCTGGCCCGGCGCCTGGTCGCGGGTTCGCCCGGCCTGGCGCTGGCCTGGGTGACGCGGGGGACGCTGCTGCACCGGGTCGAGCGGTATGCGGCGGCCATTGCCTGTTTCCGCCGCGCCCTGCGGCTCGATCCGGATTTCGCGCCGGCGCATTTCTCGCTGGGATTCACACTGCTGCTGCTCGGGCACTGGCGCGAAGGCCTGGCCGCCTTCGAGGCGCGGCGGCGATTGCCGACCCGCGTGCCGCCGCCGGTCGATCTGCCGGACTGGACCGGGGCGGAACCGCCGGGGTGCCGCATTCTGGTCTGGAACGATCAAGGCTTCGGCGATGCGCTGCAGTATCTGCGTTTCGTCCCGACGCTGGTCCGGCGCGGCTATCGGCCGGTCGTGCGGTTGCCGGCCGAATTGGTCCGGATCGCGCGCTCGCTGCCGGGCGATGTCATCGTCCTGGGCCCGTCGGATCCTGCGCGCCCAGTCGATCGCCAGATCCCGCTAGGTAGTCTGCCCTATCGCTTGGGGCTGGACGCGCCGGACGGCAGCTGGAGCGGGACCTACCTGACCGCACCGGCGGGCCCCCGGCTGCCGCCGCGCGCGGGGCTCAAGGTCGGACTGGTCTGGGCCGGGTCGAAGAGCCACGACAATGATGCGCGCCGCAGCCTGGCGCTCGCCGCCCTGGCGCCGTTGTTCGCGGTGCCCGACGTCGCCTGGTACAGCCTGCAGATCGGGCCGCGCGCGGCCGACCTGGCCGGTGGCCCAGAGGGCATCACCGATCTGGCTGGTGCCATCGGCGATTTTGCTGACACTGCGGCCTATCTGGCCCAGCTCGACCTGCTGATCTCGGTCGATACCTCGATCGTCCATCTGGCCGGTGCGCTCGGCTGTCCGGTCTGGCTGCTGGTCGCGCGCCCGGCCGATTGGCGTTGGCTCGCCGACGGCGCCAAGACCGGCTGGTATCCGTCGGTTCGGCTGTTTCGCCAGCCGGCGCCCGGTCGATGGTCGCCGGTCGTAACCGCCGTGCGCGCCGCGCTGGCGGCTATGGCATCGACGCGGGACGCCGCGCCGGACGCGAAGCCAGCATCCGATTGATGACGAAGCGCGGCAGTCCGAGGCCGCGCAGGGCCGACCGGACGACATTCTCGATCGACCGGCCCAGATCGAGCCGGCTCGCGCCGTCCTGCATCGTATAGTGCGGCTGATGGGCGTCGATCAGGGCGATGCGATCGGATCCCAGCTGCTCCTTCAGGTAATCGACGCTCGGCTGGACGCTTTCGACATAAAAATCGAAACGCTTGATCAGCGAGGCCGTATCGTCGTCGATCCGGGCGCGCAAGCCGGCCCGATGCAGCATTTCCTGCTTGCTGATGCTGAGGTGCAGCACCTTCAGCACCGGCAGATCGAGTGCCGCCAGATCCTCCAGCAGGCGCTCGGCGGCGACTCGGGTGCGCGGATAGCCGTCCAGCAGGAAGATCTTCCGGTCGAGCTCGGGCAGCTGCTGGATATCGGCGGCGATCAGCGCCTGGGTCCAGCGATTCGGCACGAGCAGCCCGTGGGTCGTGCAATATTCCAACCAGTCGAGCTGACTGGTCGTGCGCCAATCGGCGGGGGCGCCGCGCTTTCTGGCCAGATCGGCCGCCAGCGCGACCGCCTGGTCCTCGACCTTGCGGGCCAGATCCGGCGTGCTGTCGATACAATCGAGAATCGGCACCTGGTCGCTGATCGAATAGCGCTCCTGCAGCAGCCGGACGAAATCCGGCTGGCGCGCGCGTTCGTAGGTGCGGCGCAGGATATCGCCCATCGAGAGCCAGCGATCCCGCTCGATCGACAGCAATTCGCACAGCGCCTTGGCGATCTCGCCTTTGCCGCAGCTCGAGGGCCCGGTCAGAATGATGACGCCGGAGCCGGTGATCTCGATATCCCGGATGATCAGCCGACGGCCCAGATCGAGATCCCGATCGGCGTCGCCGATTTCATGTCCTGCCATGGCTCTGCTCAATTTTTATCGGTCGCGACCGCGAGCAGCGCCAAAGCCTGCAGCACGGTCGCGCGCCGGATGCCGGCCCGGTCGCCGGGGAAGATTTCGTGGCTGGTCTTGGTCGGCCGGCCGCGCCGCGCGATGCCGAAATGCACCAGGCCGACCGGCTTGTCGGCGCTGCCGCCGCCAGGGCCGGCAATGCCGGTGACCGAGACGGCCAGATCGACGCGGGGCAGGCGGTCAAGCACGCCGGAGGCCATCGCCGCCGCGACCGCATCGCTGACGGCGCCGACCCGCGGGAACAGATCGGCCGGGACGTCGAGCATCGTCGTCTTGGCTTCGTTTGAATAGGTCACGAATCCGCCCTCGACGACGTCCGAGGAGCCGGCCACGGCGGTCAGCGCGCCCGCGATCAGGCCGCCGGTGCAGGATTCGGCGGTACCGAGCCTCAGCCCATGGCTGCGCGCCAGCGTCAGCAGCGCCTCGGCGGCAGTCAGAACCTCGGCATCGATCATCTACAACCCCACGATCCGGTCGATCAGCCAGAGGCCGAAGCCGGAATAGAGTGCCGCCAGCACGTCGTCCAGCATGACGCCCAAGCCGCCGCCGATCCGGCGATCGGCCCAGCCGGCGGGGAACGGTTTGGTAATGTCGGCCGCGCGGAACAGCAGCAGCCCGATCACATAGGCCGGAAGGCTTAATGGCCCACAGGCCAGCGTCAGCCATTGGCCGACGACCTCGTCGACCACGATCGACTGCGGATCCTCGATGCCCGCGGCATCAACCAGCCGATTGGACGCCGCCCAGCCCATGAGGAACACCAGCATGGCCGCCAGCACCAGCCCGGCAGAGCCGGCCCAATATTGGATCGCCCAGGCGAACGGCAGGGCCGCGATCGAGCCCCAGGTACCCGGCGCCCTAGGCGCGAGCCCGGCGCCGAACCAGGTTCCGATCGCTTTTGACAGCAGCATCTTAATGGCGCTCAGAAGGGCAGGCGGACGGTAGCGATCGCCTGGGCGGCGATGCCCTCGCCGCGCCCGGTGAAGCCCAGCTGTTCGGTCGTCGTCGCCTTGACGCTGACCCGGTCCTCCGACATGCCCAGGATTTCGGCGATGCGCTTCGTCATCGCGAGACGATGCGGGCCGATCTTCGGCCGCTCGCAGATGATGGTGACGTCGCAATGGGCGATCATGCCGCCCTTGGCTTTCACCAGGCTCGCCGCATGGGCCAGGAATTTGTCGGACGCCGCCCCGCGCCATCGCTCGTCGGTCGGGGGGAAATGCTGGCCGATATCGCCGGCGCCGATCGCGCCCAGGATGGCGTCGGTCAGTGCATGCAGGCCGACATCCGCGTCGGAATGGCCCAGCAGGGTCTTGTCGTGCGGGATCTTAATGCCATTAATCCAGCAATGGTCGCCCGGCACGAGCGCATGCACGTCGAAACCCTGGCCGACGCGCACGTCGCCGAGCTTGGCCAGCACCGACTGCTCGGCCCGGGCCAGATCCTCGGTCGTGGTGATCTTGAAATTGTCTTCGTCGCCCATCACCAGCTCCACTTGATGGCCTGCCCGTTCCGCGACGGCGGCATCGTCTGTCAGATCTTGCCCGGCGGCCGCGCGATGGGCCGCCAGAATATCGGGGAATCGAAACGCCTGGGGTGTCTGCGCCCGCCACAGATGGGTGCGGTCGACCGTGTCGGCGATCCGCGTGCCCTGGGCACGCTTCACCGTATCGCGCACCGGCACCGCCGCGATGGCGGCGACGTTGCGGGCCAGGCTCGAAATCAGCCGGTCGATGGCACCTGAGGAAATCAGCGGCCGCGCGGCATCATGAATCAGCACCAGGTCGGGCTGGTCCGGCGCGATCGCCTCCAGGCCGTTCAGCACCGAACCCTGCCGGGTTATCCCACCATGGACCGGTTCGGGTAGGCCCAGATCGCCGACCGCCGCATCGTAGAGCGCGCGATCGTCAGGATGGATCATGACCCGCACGCCCGAGATCGCGGGATGGGCGAGGAAGGCGGCGACGGTTCGGCGCAGCACCGGCTCCCCGGCCAGAAGGCAATATTGCTTGGGCAACGGACCGCCGAAACGGGCGCCGCGGCCGGCAGCCACGATCAGGACTTGGACGGAGAGGGGAGAATCGCTCATGGCGCGGGACACTATCCCGAGCGCGCCGGGCGGGACAAGCCGTTCGGGCCGGGGCGCGGACCTGCCATTTGAGGCGAGCGCTGTTCATTCGCCCACAAACGCACTAATTTCCGGCATCCCGCCCGGTTGATGCCGCCTGTTTTTCGAGCAAAGCACCTTTGGTATGTTGCAGTTGCGAGAAAATGCCGGTAGCGTGCCCAGGCTTTGAGCAAATCGATCGGTGTGCGCAGCAAATGAGCATCACAATCGGCCCCATCACGCTTCAGAACCCGGTGATCCTGGCACCCATGTCGGGCGTTACCGACATGCCGTTCCGTCGGCTGGTCAAGCGCCATGGCGCCGGTCTGGTCGTGTCCGAGATGATCGCCAGCCAGGCGATGATCCGGAACACGCGCCAGACTATGAAGATGGTCGAAAAGTCGCCCGAGGAATTTCCGATGTCGGTCCAGATCGCCGGCTGCGAGCCCGCAGTGATGGCCGAGGCAGCCCGGCTCAACGAGGATCTGGGCGCGCAGCTGATCGACATCAATTTCGGCTGTCCGGTCAAGAAGGTCACGAACGGCCATGCCGGCTCGTCGCTGATGCGCGACGAAATCGCGGCCGCGCGCATTCTGGAGGCGACGGTGAAGGCCGTGTCGCTGCCGGTGACGCTGAAGATGCGCATGGGCTGGGACCACGCCAATCTGAACGCGCCGCGCCTGGCCAAGATCGCCGAGGAATGCGGCATCAAGCTGGTGACGGTTCATGGCCGCACCCGGCAGCAGTTCTATACCGGCACGGCCGATTGGGGCTTCATCCGCCTGGTCAAGGACGCGGTCTCCATTCCGGTCATCGCCAATGGCGATATCGTGACGCTGGATGACGCGCGTGCGGCGCTCGACCAGTCCGGCGCTGATGGCGTCATGGTCGGCCGCGGCTGCTATGGCCGGCCCTGGTTCATCAATCAGGTCGCCGAATTCCTGAAGACCGGCCGCCGCATCGCCGATCCCGTGCTCGCCGACCAGCTCGCGGCGCTGCTGACCCATTTCGACGACATGATGATCCATTACGGTGCCGAGACCGGCGTCCGGATGGCCCGCAAGCATGTCGCCTGGTACTCCAAAGGCCTGCCGGCCTCGGCCGAGTTTCGCGCCGGCATCAACCAGATGGGCGATGCCGCCGCCGTGCGCGAGGAAATCCTGCGCTTCTATGATCCGCTGCTGGAGCGCCAGGCGGCATGATGCCGACATCGTCGGGCCTCAGGCCCTTGGAAGCGGCCCGCATCCCGATCGATCCGGAGGCGGTTCTGGCCGCGCTGGCGACCCCGGTGATCGTGGTCGATGACGAGGACCGGATCCGGCTGGTCAATCCTGCCGCCGAGCAATTCTTCGACGCCGGCGCCTCGGTGCTGGCCGGCGTGGCGCTGAGCGAACTGGTGCCGTCGGACAGCCCGATCTTCGCGCTGGTCGAGCAGGCGCGCCTGTCGCACGGCACCGTGTCGGAATTCGGCATGCATCTGGAGACGCCACGGCTCGGCCAACGCCTGGTTTCGCTTTCGGTCGGGCCGGTGGTCGAGCGCCCGGGCCATGTCGTGCTGTCGTTCCACGAGCTGTCGCTGGCGCAGAAGATCGACCGGCAATTGACCCATCGTCACGCGGCCCGCTCGGTCACGGGCATGGCCGCGATCCTGGCGCATGAGGTCAAGAACCCGCTGTCGGGCATCCGCGGTGCGGCCCAGCTGCTGGAGCAGACCGCGAACGAGGCCGACCAGGAGCTGACGCGGCTCATTTGCGACGAGGCCGACCGGATCGTGGCGCTGGTGGATCGGATGGACGTGTTTTCCGATCCGCATCCGTTCGAACAGGATGCGGTCAATATCCATGAGGTGCTGGAGCGCGCCCGCAAGGTCGCCCAGAACGGCTTCGGCCGCCATGTCCGCTTCATCGAGGAATATGATCCGTCCCTGCCGCCGGTGCGCGGCAATCGGGACCGTCTGGTGCAGGTGTTCCTGAATCTGATCAAGAATGCGGCAGAAGCGGTGCCGGACGAAGGTGGCGAGATCACGCTGACCACCGCTTATCAACATGGCATCAGGCTTGCGGTACCGGGCAGCGACAGCCGCGTGCATCTGCCTTTGGTGGTCTCGGTTCAAGACAATGGCGACGGCATCCCCGAGGATCTCCAGCAACATCTGTTCGATCCGTTCGTGACCACGAAGCGCAACGGCACGGGGCTCGGCCTCGCACTGGTCGCCAAAATCATTGGCGATCACGGCGGGGTCATCGAATTCGACAGTCAGCCGCGCCGGACGATCTTCCGGGCGCTGCTGCCGATGGTCACAAGGGACGGAGCCGCCGAATGACGAGTTCAACCATTCTCGTCGCCGACGACGACCGTGCGATCCGCACGGTGCTGAACCAGGCCCTCGGGCGCCTGGGTCACGACGTCCGGACGACGGGAAATGCCGCCCAGCTTTGGCGCTGGGTCGCCGACGGCGAGGGCGACCTGGTCATCACCGACGTGGTGATGCCGGACGAGAACGGCCTCGATCTGCTGCCGCGCATCAAGAAGATGCGGCCGGATCTGCGCGTCATCGTGATGAGCGCGCAGAACACGCTGATGACCGCGGTCAAGGCGACCGAACGCGGCGCCTTCGAATATCTGCCGAAGCCGTTCGACCTGCGCGAGTTGATGAACGTGGTCGAGCGCGCGCTGTCGGCGCCCAGCACGCCGATGCCGCACAATCCCGACGGGCACGATCCGGACGAGCAATTGCCGCTGATCGGCCGCTCGCAGGCGATGCAGGAAATCTACCGGGTGCTGGCGCGCCTGATGGGCACCGACCTGACCGTGATGATCAATGGCGAGAGCGGCACCGGCAAGGAACTGGTCGCCCGGGCGCTGCATGACTACGGCAAGCGCCGCAACGGCAATTTCGTCGCGGTCAACATGGCGGCGATCCCGCGCGAGCTGATCGAGTCGGAGCTGTTCGGCCATGAAAAGGGTGCCTTCACCGGCGCCGTCGCGCGCAGCCAGGGCCGGTTCGAGCAGGCCCAGGGCGGCACGCTGTTCCTGGACGAGATCGGCGACATGCCGATCGAGGCGCAGACGCGTCTGCTGCGTGTGCTGCAGGAAGGCGAATATACCGCCGTCGGCGGCCGCACCGCGATCCGCACCAACGTCCGCATCGTGGCGGCGACCCACCGCGACCTGAAACAGTTGATCCGCCAGGGCCTGTTCCGCGAGGATCTGTTCTACCGCCTGAACGTGGTACCGATCCGCCTGCCGCCGCTGCGCGAGCGCAGCGAGGATATCCCGGCGCTGGCCCGGCACTTCTTCGGCCTGGCCTCGATGGAGGGCCTGCAGCTCAAGAGCCTGACCCACGAGGCGATGGAGCGGCTGAAGGAATACCGCTGGCCCGGCAATATCCGCGAGCTGGAGAATCTGGTACGCCGGATCGCGGCGCTCTATGCCCAGGAGGTCATCGATCTCAATGTGATCGAGCAGGAGCTGTCGGAGACGGCCCCGGTCGCGACCACCAGCGAGATTCCGGCGAACGAAGGCATGGGGCAGGCGGTCGAACGCCATCTGCGCGAATATTTCGCCGCCCATAAGGATGCGCTGCCGGCCGGCGGTCTCTACGACCGGGTGCTGCGCGAAGTCGAGCGGCCGCTGATCCTGCTGACGCTGGCGGCGACCCGAGGCAATCAGATCAAGGCGGCGCAATTGCTCGGGCTCAATCGGAACACCTTGCGCAAGAAAATCCGCGAGTTGGACATCCAGGTCATCCGCGGCCTAAAATAGGCGGAATGAGCACGGATCATCCGATAGTCAGGCCCAGGCTTCGACACCGCATCGCCCTGTGGGCCGCCGGGGCCGGGCTTGGTCGCACGGCGGCGCTGGTGCTGGGCGTGCTGGCGATCGGCTCGGTGCTGGCGACCTATATTCTGTTCACCGGGGCGCCGCCGTTCGGGCCGGATCGCGGCAGCGTGCTGCTGCTGCTCACGCTCAATATCATTCTGCTGTTGGTATTCGGCGCGATCGTCGCCAAACGGCTGGTCGAGGTCTTTACCCAGCGCCGGCGCGGGTTGGCCGGATCGCGCCTGCACATCCGGCTGGTCGTGCTGTTCAGCGCGGTCGCGGTCACGCCGACCATCATCGTCGCGGTGTTCTCGTACCTGTTCCTCAGCTTCGGCATGGAATCCTGGTTCAGCGACAAAGTCCGGACCGCGATCGAGGAATCCCGCGTCGTCGCCCAAGCCTATCTGGAAGAGCATCAGCAGAATCTCCGCGCCGATGCGCTCGAAGTCGCGACCGACATCAACCGCAACGCCTATCGGTTCGCCCGCAATCCGCAAGGCCTGAGCGCCTTCATCGAAGACGAAGTGCGCCAGCGCGGCCTGACCGAGGCGCTGGTCTTTTCGGAGCGCACCAACGATGTCCTGGGCCAATCGGCCTTCAGTGCCACGCTCGCCATGGAGCCGATCCCGCCCTGGGCGCTGAAGAAGGCAGCGACCGGCGAGGTTGCGATCGTGACCAGCGAGGCGGGCGACCGTGTGCGCGCCATCGTCGAGCTGGAGGCGATCCCGAATGCCATGCTCTATGTCGGCCGGCCGGTCGATGCGCGCGTGCTCAATCACCTGACCGCGACCAATGCGGCCGCGACCCAGTACGAGCGGCTGGAAAGCGAGCGGTCGAGCTACCAGATCAAATTCATCCTGATCTTCGGCGCGGCGGCTCTGCTGCTGCTGCTCGCCGCCGTCTGGTTCGGCGTCAATTCGGCCAGCCAGATCTCGCGCCGGATCAGCGGCCTGGTGGTTGCGGCGGAACAGGTCGGCGGCGGCGATCTGTCGGCGCGCACGGCCGAGCTGGACGAGAATGACGAATTCGGCAGTCTCAGCCGCGCATTCAACCTGATGACCCAGCAGCTCGAAACCCAGCAGACCGATCTGGTCGAAGCGAACCTGCAGCTCGACCTGCGGCGGCGCTTCACCGAAACCGTCTTGTCGGGCGTGTCGGCCGGCGTGATCGGGCTCGACGAGCGCGGACTGGTCAATCTGCCCAACAAATCGGCCTCGCACCTGCTGGGCAGCGATCTGGAAGCGCTGCACGGGCGCCCGCTCGCCGAGATCGTTCCGGAAATGGCGCCGCTGATCATGGATGCGTTCGATCGGCCCGACCGGTTGATCGAGGGCCAGATCCGCTTGCTGGTCGGTGCGCGCGCCATGGTGCTGCTGGTGCGCATCGCGAGCGAGCAGGGGCAGGGCGCCACGCCGGGCTATGTCGTGACCTTCGACGACATTACCGAACTGCTGTCGGCTCAGCGCAAGGCCGCCTGGGCCGATGTCGCGCGCCGCATCGCGCATGAGATGAAGAACCCGCTGACGCCGATCCAACTGTCGGCCGAGCGCCTGAAGAAGAAATACCTGGCTCAGATCAAGACCGATCCGGACACGTTCATCCTGTGCACCGACACCATCATCCGCCAGGTCGGCGACATCGGGCGCATGGTCGACGAGTTCTCGTCCTTCGCGCGGATGCCGGCGCCGATGATGCGGCCGGAGAATCTGCTGGAGCTCACGCGCCAGGGCGTGTTCCTGCAGCGTACCGCGCATCCGGAGATCCAGTTCGATGCCGATCTGCCGGCGGCCCCGGTCGAGGTCAGCTGCGATTCGCGCCAGATCAGCCAGGCTTTGACCAATCTGCTGCAGAACGCGGTCGATTCGATCCAGGCGCGCCAAGTCGCCGACGCGGCTGCTGGCCGGGCCGCGGCACCGGGACGCATCCGGGTCCGATTGCTGATCGAAACCGTGCGCACGGTTCTTTCGGTCGAGGACAACGGCAAGGGCCTGCCGAAGGATGGCCGCGAGAATTTGACCGAGCCTTATGTGACGACCCGAACGAAGGGTACCGGTCTGGGGCTTGCCATTGTGAAGAAGATCATGGAAGACCACGCAGGCGAATTGATACTAGACGATGGCGGGATCGGTGGCGCCGGAGTAAGCCTGGCGTTCCCGGGCGGGACGGCGGATCGTTCGTCGGCAAAGGCCGACGATCGTTCGTCGGCGAAAGCAGGCGATCAGTCCCGGCCTCACGCCGGCACCGACAATGAATTGGTAACCCAGACGGAAGTGGTCGTTCATGGCGCATGACATCCTGATCGTCGACGATGAGGCCGACATCCGGATGCTGCTGGCCGGCATCCTGCAGGACGAGGGCTATCAGACCAGAGAGGCCGCCGACTCCAAGGAAGCGCTGGCCCGGATCCGGGCACGGCAGCCGAGCCTGGTGATTCTCGACATCTGGCTGCAGGGCAGCGAGCTCGACGGCATCGAGATCCTGAAGATCATCCGCCGGGAGGCGCCGCAATTGCCGGTGCTGATGATTTCGGGTCATGGCACGATCGAGACCGCGGTCGCGGCCATCAAGATCGGCGCCTATGATTTCATCGAAAAGCCGTTCAAGTCGGACCGGCTGCTGCTGCTGGTCGAGCGCGCGATCGAAGCGGCACGCCTCAAGCGCGACTATGAGGAGCTGAAGCTGCGCTCGGGCGCCGACGTCGAACTGGTCGGCGCCTCCAGCGCCATGAACCATCTGCGCCAGGCGATCGAAAAGGTGGCGCCGACCGGCAGCCGCGTGCTGATCAGCGGACCGGCCGGCTCGGGCAAGGAAGTGGCGGCCCGTCTGCTTCACGCCAGCTCCCGGCGCAGCAAGGGCCCGTTCGTCGTGCTGAACTGTGCCACCATGCGGCCGGAGCGGCTCGAGGTCGAGCTGTTCGGCACCGAGCCGGGCGCCGAAGGCCCGGACAGCCCGCGCAAGATCGGCACGTTCGAGCAGGCTCATGGCGGCACGCTGGTGCTGGACGAAGTGGCCGACATGCCGCTGGAGACTCAGGGCAAGATCGTGCGCGTGCTGCAGGACCAGGTGTTCGAACGCGTCGGCGGCAACAACCGGGTCGAGGTCGATGTCCGCGTCGTCGCCTCGTCTAATCGGGATCTGGCGGCCGAGATCGTCGCCGGGCGGTTCCGCGAGGATTTGTTCTATCGCCTGTCGGTCGTGCCGATCAAAGTACCGTCGCTGCGCGACCGGCGCGACGACATCCCCCAGCTGACCCGCTATTTCATGGGCCGTTCGGCCCAGAGCGCCGGTGTCGGCCAGCGCGAGCTGGGCGAGGACGCGATGGCGGCATTGCAGGCCTATGAATGGCCCGGCAACGTGCGTCAGTTGAAGAACGTGGTCGATTGGCTGCTGATCATGGCGCCGGGCGAATCCCGGGACCCGATCCGGGCCGACATGCTGCCGGCCGAGATCGGCTCGATCGTGCCGACCGTGCTGAAGTGGGAAAAGGGCGGCGAGATCATGAGCCTGCCGCTGCGCGACGCGCGCGAGGTGTTCGAGCGCGAATACCTGCTGGCCCAGGTTACCCGCTTCGGCGGCAATATCTCGCGGACCGCCGCCTTCATTGGCATGGAGCGTTCGGCCTTGCATCGCAAGCTGAAATCGCTGGGCGTGCTGAACGGGGATCGCGCGCTGAAGGTCACGCCGTGAGCATTTGGCATTCGATGTCGCAATTTGAAATTTTATTCTGTAAGTTACGGATCGAATTCATTGCGACGTGAAAATTTTGGAGTTTTATAAGATGAGCGACCAAAAAACTGATTTTTCTCCGCGATCTTCTTCGGCTGAGAAATCAAATAGAGAGAAATTTGTCGATTTATTCAATAATTCGCCCGTTTCCGATTCGGACTTAGTTTATTCCCAGCTCTCTCTATATCTATCTCGTCAAGAATTTTCGAGAATGATATTTTTGTCAGATCTTTATAGAAGTGCTATTATCCCCACAAACGGAACCATGTTTGAGTTTGGGACCTGTTATGGTCGGACGGCTGCCATCCTGACCAACCTCCGGGCTATTTTCGAACCGTATAATTTCACCAGAAAACTGGTAATTTTTGATACGTTCGGTGGATTGCTCGGCACGTCCGAAAAAGATGGACACGATCCCCTGGCCGTGGACGGTCTATACAGTTCCGGCACCGGTTATGAGCACCATCTTGAGCAGGTTCTGTCCTATCACGAATCTGAAGCACCGATTTCCCATTTGCAGAAATTTGAGATCATCAAAGGGGATGCGTCTCTGAAGCTTGAAGAATATTTGAAGCGGCAACCGGAAACGATCGTATCATTGGCCTATTTCGATTTCGATATCTACAAGCCGACGAAGGATTGCTTGCGGCTCCTTCGGCCTCATTTGACGCGGAATTCGGTTTTGGTCTTCGATCAGCTGAATTGTCCCGGGTATCCAGGCGAAACCATCGCGGTTGCGGAGGAAATCGGCCTCGACAAGGTCGAGATCAAGCGTAGCCCGCTTACGCCTTGGATTTCTTACATGACTTGCGATTTCAGATAGAGCGCGTAACGCCGGCCACCGGGCCGGCACTCTTTCGATGGAGACAACGCCGCGCAATCCGTCCCCGCATCGCCGACTCGCTTCAAAGGAACCCAAGCCATTGCGCACGTGTCTTTCGAACCCGGGAAGTGCGCGGTCACGATATGCCGGTCCCGTTCGGCAAGCGATCGACGATCCTGGCGTTTGGAACAGGTTGGCTGACGTGGAGGACCGCCGAGAGACTGAGATTCACCACTCCGAAGCCAAAATCTCGCACTGTAAAACCCGCCAAAGCATCGTTTTAAGGTGAAATGACCGCGGCCTGGGTGTATCCAGATCGCCTTGACCTCTGGCTATAGATAGCGCTCATGCCCGCCCCCCGTTCGTCACAGACTTCATCGGCATCCGTCGCGCTTCAGTTCGCCCATAGTGCTTCGATTCGTCATCACATTGCGGTTCTGTCGCGCGATGCGAAGTCTGCCCATCTGGGCTCATCATTCTCTTGTGTTGAAGTCCTGAACGCGATCGTCGCCGTGTCGAACATACGGCTGGAGACGCGGACGTCGATCGATCGTGACCGGCTGATCATGTCCAAGGGGCATGCGGCCATGGGCTACTACGCCGTCATGGCCGCCTACGGCCTGATCGAACCGGAGCATCTGGCGAACTATCTCGGCAATGGAACCGCGCTCTGGGGCCATGTGACCCGCAGTACCCAGGTTCCGGTCATCGACGCGAGCACCGGCTCGCTCGGCCATGGGCTGGGCCTGACCGTGGGATATGGCCTTGCCTACCGGCTTCGCGGCTGGGCGGCCCGGCACTTCTGTGTGCTGTCCGACGGCGAATTGGACGAAGGATCGACCTGGGAGGCGGCGATGTTCGCCGGCGCGCGACAGCTGGACTCGGTCACGGCCGTGGTCGACTACAATAAGATCCAAAGCCTCGAACGGGTAACCGAGGTGATGGATCTGGAGCCCCTGGGCGACAAGTGGCGCAGTTTCCGCTGGCATGTCACCGAGGTCGATGGCCACGACCTTCAGGCGCTCGCGACGGCTCTCTCGGCCGACAGCGGCGGCCGCCCGCGCCTGATCATCGCCCACACCGTCAAAGGCAAGGGCGTGGCACGGCTGGAAAATACCGTCGAGTCCCACTACCGACCGGCGACCGACGCGGACGTCGCCTTTTTGGAGCATGCTGCTCAACATGCGTAATCGGATTGTCGATCTCATCGAAGACGCCGCCGCGAACGACCCCAACACGATCTTCATGACGGGAGACATCGGCTTTTCGGTGATCGAGAAGATCAGGGATCGGCTGGGCGATCGTTTCATCAATGCCGGCGTTGCCGAGGCGAACATGGCGACGATGGCCGGCGCCTTGGCGCTGAACGGCTTTCGCGTCTATATTTATTCGATTGCGCCGTTCGTCACGCTGCGCTGCATCGAACAACTCCGAAACGACGTTTGCTATCAGGGCCGAAATGTCCGTGTGCTTGGTATCGGCGCCGGCTTCTCCTATGGCACGCTCGGCCCGTCGCACCACTCGCTCGAAGATGCAACGGTTTTGGGCGCCTTGCCCGGCATGCGCGTACTGTGCCCGGCCGGGTGCGGCGAACTTGATGCATTGTTCGAAGCGTACCAAGACGTCAATGAGCCGATCTATTTCAGGATCGGCCGCGAGCGCGGTCCGGAACTGGCACCGACAGGTCTCACCCTTGACAATCCGGCCTGGATCGTTCGCCCGGGGACGGATGCGACGGCGATTTGTTCCGGCGCAATTCTCGAAAAGGCATTGGAGGCGGCCGCCCAACTCACCGACGAGGGCCTGTCGTTGCGGGTCGTCAGCGCGCCGCTGATGCACCCTTTTCCGGCCGAGACGATCGCCGGCCTGCTGGCGGATGGGCCCGTCGTCACCGTTTGCGAGGCCTATCCGGGAAATCCCCTCGAGGTCGGCGTCATGCGCATGCTGCTGGAGCGCGGACGGTCACAGGGCTTTCAGTCGATCGACATCAAACAGAGCTTCCCCAAACTGGTCGCAAATCACGACGCCCTGCGTGAGAATGGCGGGGTGAGGGTCGAGGCTATCGTGGCCGCCGTGCGCCGACTTGTCCGACGTGCCACATGACGACGCTCGCTGCAGTATGCAAGAGAATGTTTTTCGATTGGCAACGAAAATAAAACTTCAATAAAGAGTTTCATCACTGATACGGAATATGTTTGATGAAATCGATCGCTTTTATTGGCGCCACCAGCCAAATAGCAAAAGACCTTATCAGAGCCTTGGCTCCGGACAGTCTGTACTCTTTGAGTTTGTTTTCCCGGCGGCCCGAAGAATTGCGAGAATGGCGGGATCGCGAGTTGATTTCCGGCGATATTGTTTCGCGGCCATACGGACAATTCATCGACGGAAATTTTGACGTTATCATCAACTGCGTCGGCTCTGGCGATCCTGCCCGCACCGCCGGCATGGCCGGCTCGATTCTCGATGTGACGTATCAATTTGATAGTCTTGCGCTGGACTACATTCGTCAGCATCCCAGATGCCGTTATATTTTTCTCTCCAGCGGAGCCGCATATGGCTCGATTTTTCGAGCCCCCGCGACATTCGAGACGAATGCCGAGTTTCGTATCAATTCCCTCGCGGCGGACGAGTTTTATTCGATCGCCAAAATGCATGCAGAGTGTCGGCATCGCGCGATGCTAGATGCGGACATCATCGATATTCGCATATTCAATTATTGTAGCGCCACGACTGATATCAACTCCAAATTCCTTACTTCCTATATTCTCCGTTCGATTCACAGAAGTGAGGTCCTGCAAGTATCTGCGGCCTCCATGCACCGCGACTTCATAACGCCAGCAGATTTTGCGGAATTGGTGAGATGCGCGTTGAACGCTCCGGTGTGCAACCGCGCTATAGATGTCTATAGCCGGGCGCCCGTGGAAAAATTCGAACTCCTAAGCCACTTGAGTAATTTATTCGATTTTCGCTATGAGATTGTTCCTTCACTTAATCTGGTAGTATCGACCGGCGAAAAACCGATGTATTATTCAAATAATCGTAGTGCCGCTGATCTCGGTTACGAACCACGATATTCGTCGATCGAAGGGGTGGCCTTGGAAACCGAAGCCGCTCTTAAGAGTTTGAAAAACATATGAATTATTTCTGTAATGGGGAGAAAATTATATGAACAATTTTCCAAATAACAATATAACATTCGTCGTATTTACGTATAACGAGTCTGAGAGAATCCTTAGAGTCATAAAGAATTTCAGGCCATTTGGGAATATATTGATCGTTGATAATTTCAGTGTTGACGACACTGTTCTGATCGCCCAAGGCGAGGGCTGCGACATTCTAATGAACAAAAATCCGGGCTGGTGCGAAGATATTGTCACCACTTCTCGGGTGAAGGCGGCAGTCAAGACGGATTGGATTTACTGGGCCAATGCCGACGAAATGTTAGACAAGGAGTCATTGCTCGAAATTATTTCGACGATAAAATCCGATAAGTACGACGTCATAAATCTGAAGAGAAAAAATTATTATTATGGTCGGTTTTTACACGATGCCTATGCAGATAGAATGAATCGAATATTCAAAAAGGACGCGATCGATTTTACCGGAAATACGATCCATTCCTTTGGGCGGCTGACCGTCTCCAGCGATCGAGTTAAAATCGAGCCGGACAATATATTCATCCACCATTTTATATCGAACACGGCCAAGAGCTATCTCAACACCATTGATAGATATACGGACATTGAGGCGGATACTGAAAATAATACCGCAGCGCTTTTCATAATACTGAGATCGCTCAAGAATTATTTTCAAAGCTATTTTGTTCGCGGAGCATATAAAGCCGGAGTTCCAGGTCTTTATATTTGCGTCCTTATGTTCTTTTATCCGCTTTTGGCGATGATGAAGCGATATGAGAAGCGGATGCAGATCGATCGTACGGAAATTGAGCGGATGAATGACATAAAGCGCGATTCCATTCTTGGAAATTTAGATTAACTATAATGAAAAATCTACTTCGTATGGTCGATAGACAGAAAATAACGATACTGATCGTGCGATTTTCCTCCTTGTTCGTGCAGTTGGGCTATATCAAGGTTTATACGCATTTTCTGAGCCTGCCGCAGCTTGGAATATTTTTCTATCTATCGACGATTTCCTATTTGATGAATTCGATCGTGTTTGTGCCGGTTGATTTTTATCAGCAGGCCCACATCCCGGCCGATCCAACTGTGCCGATTCCTTTCAAATATCTAGTCAGTCTCAATCTGCGCGCAATCCTCGCGGCCGCTATCATCGGCGTGGCTGTGTTGGTTTACAGTTTTTTTGGTGGAAACATAACTCTATTTGAAGTTATCCTCACATTTTCTTTGTCGGTGTTTTTATATTTGTGTACGTCGCTTCGCGCCTTGTTGAACAACCGGACGCACGGAATTTTCGTCGTCTTCATGCTGGTGATCGAGTCTTCTCTAAAGTTGATGTTATTTGTTGCGCTTGTTTCCGAGGGTAAAGCTTCTGCCGATATGCTTATATTGTCCAATTTGATAGCGCTTATGGGCGAATTGGCGGTCATATTATATTTTTTCCGTACTTACGAGAAATTTGACTTCACCACGGCAGGAAGGGTGTCAAACAGAGAGTTGGTGAGGTTCTCTTATCCACTCTCGATCTCGTCAGGATGCAATTGGATTCAGTTGCAGAGCTACCGGCTCGTTTACGTCTGGTTCGGACATGCGGATATTGCCGGTTTGTATGCGACCGTTTCGAATATCGGGTCCGTAGGAATGGCCGCCGGCAGCCAAATATACTCACAGTTATTCCAGCCAAGAATTTATCAAAGCAGGGGTCTATTTATAAAAAAATACCTCATCATGGCATTTTTCATTTCCGTCATGGCGCTCGTGTCATATGCCATTTTGGGTCCGTTCATACTGGGTCTTCTGACCAAGGGTGATTTCAAGATTTATTATAAATTGATGCTGTTCGGCGTCGTGGTGGAGGCCTGCAATTTGATGATCGGCGCTATCACGGCTTTTTCCGGCTTGCTCAAACGGACGAATATTCTGATAAAGGCCAACTTGATCGGGGTGCTCATTTCCGTATCCGTCGTGGCTCTCGCTCTCTATTTTTCTGCCTCGAATCCCTATCTGATCGGGACCTCGGTCGTCGCTTCCCAAGTCGTGATCCTGCTTTTACTGCTGAGCTTCGTCCGCCGGGCCTTCGCCAGCGCGTGGGTCCCGAGAGAATGAGCGTGCACGGCCCCGCGTTTCAGAGGGCGCCGGTTGCAGAGCCCGCGCTTCTCGCCCGCAAACGGGACCCGCATAATGTTGGCCGTTATCCAGGTTCGAGGGCTGTCCGATGTCGCGCTTCTCTTATGTGAATGGCCGCTTCGTCCGTCATGCGGTCGCGAGCGTCCATATCGAGGACCGCGGCTATCAGTTCGCCGACGGTGTCTATGAGGTTATCGCGCTGGCCGGCGGTCGCTTCGTCGATCTCGATCTGCACCTGACCCGGCTCGAGCGCTCGCTGGGCGAGTTGCGCATCGCCAAGCCGATGAGCGACCGGGCACTGACCCTGGTGCTGACCAACCTCGCCAAGCGCAACGGCATCCGCGACGGCAGCGTCTATCTGCAGATCACCCGCGGCGTGGCGCCGCGCGACTTCCCGTTTCCGGTCGACGCGGTGCCGCAACTGGTCGCGACCGCACGGCGGGCCAAGCCGGCGGATCCCAAGATGCTGGCCGATGGCGTGAAGGCAATCACGATTCCCGACCTGCGCTGGGCGCGCTGCGACATCAAGTCGGTGGCGCTGTTGCCGGCGGCCATGGGCAAGCAGGCCGCGCGCGAGGCCGGTGCCTACGAGGCCTGGCAATATGACCGCGACGGCTTCGTTACCGAGGGCACGTCCAGTAACGCCTGGATCGTGACGCGCGACGGCGAGTTGGTGACGCGGCCGCCAACCCACGCGATCCTGAACGGCATCACCCGGCTGGTCGTGATCGAGATCGCCAAGGAAGCGGGTTTGCGCTTCGTCGAACGCGCCTTCTCGGTCGAGGAGGCCCATGCGGCCCGCGAGGCGTTCGTCACCAGCACGACCTCGTTCGTCATGCCGATCACCCAGATCGACGATGCGACGATCGGCAATGGCAAGCCCGGATCCTTCGCGATCCAGCTGCGCGAGAAATACCTCGGCCATATGGCGCGGATCGCCGGAAGCCGGGCATGAGCCTCGCCCGGCCGTCCGCGCTGATCTTCGACTGGGACAATACGCTGGTCGACAGCTGGGGCACGATCCACGCGGCGCTCAACACCATGTTCGCCCAGATGGGCCATGCGCCCTGGACGATGGAAGAGACGCAGAAGAAGGTTCGCAAGTCGTTGCGCGACGCATTCCCGGTCCTGTTCGGCAATCGTTGGGAACAGGCGCGGGATCTCTACCTGCTGGCGTTCGAGGCGCTGCATATCGAGCGTTTGTCGCCGCTACCCGACGCCGAGGCGCTGCTCAAGGTGATTGCGGCGCAAGGGCATTACATCGCCTTGGTGTCGAACAAGACCGGCCGCTTCCTGCGGCGCGAGGTCGCGGCGCTCGGCTGGGAGCCGTATTTCGGCAAGGTGATCGGCGCCGGCGACGCACCGCGCGACAAGCCCGATCGCGCGCCGGTCGATCACGCGCTCGCCGGCAGCGGGATCGAGGCGGGGCCTCGGGTTTGGTTTGTCGGCGACACCGGGATCGACATGGCCTGCGCCATCAATGCCGGCTGCGTGCCCATCCTGGTCCATGGTTCCGGGGACGCCATCCTGCGCGACGACGAGTTTGCCGCGGCCAAGCCCGCGCACCATTTCAGAGATTGCATGGCGCTCGCGCGCGCGATTTCGCACTAGCGAACTTGCAACGGAGGGGTTTGATATACAAATCCTATCCTGACGGACTCTGTCGGTCACGGCACCCAGAAGGGTCCGGATCGTGCAGGAACTTTTTTGTGGGGTCCCATCGTTGGGAACCCGTGCGGCCTGAGTGCCCTTCGGGGCACTCCAACAACTTGTAAGAAGGGATTACCCCATGTCCGAAAAGTCACAGAATGTGCAGGACGTCTTCCTCAACTTCGTCCGGAAGAACAAGACCCCGGTCACCGTCTTCCTGGTGAATGGCGTCAAGCTCCAGGGCATCATCACCTGGTTCGATAATTTCTGCGTCCTCTTGCGCCGCGACGCCCATTCCCAGCTGGTCTACAAGCATGCGATCTCGACCGTGATGCCGGCGGCACCGGTCCAGCTGTTCGACGGCGACAAGGATGGCGAGGCCTGAGCGGCGCCGGCGCCATGGGGCATGACATCGAGGCCGGTGGTTCGTCCACCGGCCGCGCTCTGGTCGTCTATCCGATGCTGAAGCTGCCGACCGCGGAACGCGCCATCCGGGCGCCCGAGGGCCGGCTGGCCGAGGCGGTCGGCCTCGCCGAGGCGATCCAACTGACCGTCGTTCATGCCGAGGTCATCAAGCTCAACCAGCCGCGCCCGGCGACGCTGATCGGCAAGGGCAGCGTGGAGAAGCTGGCGGAACTGATCGAAGAGCTGGAGATCGGCGTCGTGATCGTCGATGCCGCGGTCAGCCCGGTCCAGCAGCGCAATCTGGAACAGGCCTGGCAATGCAAGGTCATCGACCGCACTGGTCTGATTCTCGAAATTTTCGGTGCCCGCGCGCGCACCCATGAAGGCCGGCTGCAGGTGGAGCTTGCCGCGCTGACCTATCAGCGCTCGCGGCTGGTGCGGTCCTGGACCCATCTGGAGCGCCAGCGCGGCGGCTTCGGCTTCCTGGGCGGCCCCGGCGAAAGCCAGCTCGAACTCGATCGCCGCCTGATCGGCGACCGCATCATCAAGCTGAAGCGTGAGCTGGAGGACGTGAAGCGCACCCGCACGCTGCACCGCCAGGCGCGCCGCAAGGTGCCATACCCGATCGTGGCGCTGGTCGGTTACACCAACGCCGGCAAATCGACGCTGTTCAACCGCCTGACCAAGGCCGAGGTCTTCGCCAAGGACCTGCTGTTCGCGACGCTCGACCCGACGCTCCGGACGCTGGAACTGCCGTCCGGCCGCAAGGCGATCCTGTCGGACACCGTGGGCTTCATCTCCGAGCTGCCGACCCATCTGGTCGCCGCTTTCCGGGCGACGCTGGAAGAGGTGCAGGAGGCCGACGTGGTCGTGCATGTCCGCGACGTGGCGCATCCGGATACGGCGGCCCAGCGCGAGGACGTCCATACCGTCCTGAAGGACCTGGGGCTGGGCGAGGCGGTCGAGCATGGCTTGGTCGAGGCGCTGAACAAGATCGACCTGCTGGATGGGGAGGCGCGGGACGCCGTCATCAACCAGGCGGGCCGCGAGCATGAGGCCGTGCCGATTTCGGCCGTGACCGGCGAGGGTTGCGACGCGCTGCTCCGGCTGCTCGACGCGCGGCTGATCGACGGCATCCGCTCGGTACCGCTCGACGTCGATCTGATGGACGGCGCCGGCATCGCCTGGCTCTATCGCCATGGCGAGGTGCTGGAGCGGCGTGACGACGAGGCGACGGCCCATCTCGTCGTCAACATGAACCAGGCCGATCTCGACCGGTTCGCCGCCCGCGAGCGCTAGGCGCTTCTCCCGTTCTCCCGCCGAAAGGTTCGGACGCATGCTGCCCGACACGACCCAGGTCTCGACCCTGCTGCGCGAGGCCGCGGCCGAATTGATCCTGCCGCGCTTCCAGCATCTGGCTGAGGGCGATATCCACGCGAAATCGCCGGGCGATCTGGTCACCATCGCCGATATCGAGACGGAGCATCGGCTGACGCCGCTGCTCCGGGATCTGGTGCCGGGGTCACTGGTCGTGGGCGAGGAAGCGGTCTCGAAAGATCCGTCGGTCATGGACAGGCTGGCCGGCGAGCACGCGGTCTGGATCATCGATCCGGTCGACGGCACCGCTAATTTCGCTGCCGGCATTCCGCTGTTCGCGGTCATGGTCTCGTTCGTCCGGGCCGGCGAGGTCGTGCAATCCTGGATCCTGGACCCGGTCAAGGACCAGATGGCGGTCGCCAGCCGCGGGGAGGGCGCCTGGCTCGACGGGCAGCGCTTGCGCGTGGCACCGCCGGCGGCGCCCGATCACATGAGCGGATCCCTGGCGCTGCGCTTCGGCAATCGCCAACTGGTGCGCAAGATCGCCGGCCGGTCGAACCTGATCGGCTCGGTCTTCAGCTTTCGCTGCGCCGGCCAGGAATATCTGGCGCTGGCCAGCGGCCGCGCGCATTTCGCGCTCTATCACCGGCTGCTGCCGTGGGATCATGCCGCGGGCTGGCTGCTGCACCGCGAGGCCGGTGGTTACGCCAAGCGGCTCGACGGCTCTGATTATACGCCGCGCACCCATGACGGCGGGTTGCTGCTGACGCCGGACGAGGCGAGCTGGAACGCCTTGCACGAGGTGCTGATCGGCGGCGAAGAATAGGACAACGGGTAAACTGGGGGAACAAACGATGAAGACCGCATTTCTGGGCCTGGGTGTCATGGGCTATCCGATGGCCGGCCATCTGCACCGCGCCGGTCATGACGTGACCGTCTATAACCGGACCGGCGCCAAGGCGGCCGCCTGGGTCGCCGAATATGGCGGGTCCACCGCCGCGACCCCGGCCGAGGCGGCCAAGGGCGCCGAGATCGTGTTCGTCTGCGTCGGCAACGACGATGACCTGCGCCAGGTCGTGGCCGGTCCCGACGGTGCCTTCGCCGGCATGGCCAAGGGCGCGATCCTGGCCGACCACACCACGGCATCGGCCGACATCGCCCGCGAGTTGGGCGCGCTCGCCGCAGGGAAGGGCCTGGGCTTCCTCGATGCCCCCGTGTCCGGCGGCCAGGCCGGTGCCGTCAACGGCAAGCTGACCATCATGGTCGGCGGCGACGACGCGGCTTTCGCCAAGGCCGAGCCGGTCATGGCGCATTACGGCCGCGCGGTCACGCTGATGGGCCCGGTCGGCTCCGGCCAATTGACCAAGATGGTCAACCAGATCTGTATCGCCGGATTGGTCCAGGCGCTGTCGGAGGGCCTCAATTTCGCCAAGCACGCCGGGCTCGACCCGAACAAGGTCGTCGAGGTCATCTCCAAGGGTGCGGCGCAGTCCTGGCAGATGGAGAACCGGGTGGCGACCATGGCCGAGGGCAAGTTCGAGTTCGGCTTTGCGGTCGATTGGATGCGCAAGGACCTGTCGATCTGCCTGGAGGAAGCCAAGCGCAACAAGGCGGCGCTGCCGGTCACCTCGCTGGTCGATCAGTTCTACGGCCGCGTCCAGGCGCGCGGCGGCAATCGCTGGGATACGTCGAGCCTGATCGATCTGCTCCAGCGTCCCTGATGCGCCTCATCCTGCCGCGCCTCGACCTGGGCGCCAGCTTCATCGCCGCGCTGGAAGAGGGCTTCCAGTTCGGCGATGGCAAAACCAAGAGCGCGCTGGAGATCGCCGCGATCGAGGCCGGACTCGGGCCTTATCTGGCACTGCTCAATGCTCAGGTCGGCACCCTGACTCTCCCCAACGGCACTGAGGTCGAACGCGTGCCGCATAGCCAGCTCTGGCTGACCGACGGCACCGAATACCTTGGCACCTTCAATATCCGCTACCGGCTGTCCCCCAGCCTGCGGTTTCGCGGCGGTCATATCGGCTACGCCATCCGGCCGACCAGGCAGGGACGCGGCTTGGCGACGGCCGGGCTAAAGTTGATACTGGAACACGCCCGTGCCGCCGGCATCGGCCGGGCCATCGTAACCTGTGCCGACACCAATCTGGCTTCCGCCAAGGTCATCGAGCGCAACGGCGGTCACCTCGAAGCGGTGCTGCCCGATCCGGAACAGAACGGCTCGTTCCGGCGCTATTGGATCGAGTGATGGACTTGCCGCGTTAGCGGCTTCATGCGATCCCAGAACCGAAAGACCGTTGCGGCGGACGCGCGCTCGGCGACGCTGATCGAACGGCGCAATCTCAAGATGGCGCGCTCCGCCCATGCCTATGTCCGGGGCAATACGCTGAAATTCTATCAATGGCTCGAAGGCGTCGACAGCCGGTCGCTGCCGGACGGTCCGGCGGTTTGGATCTGCGGCGATTGCCATGTCGGCAATCTGGGCCCGATCGCCGACCGGAAGGGGCGGGTCGATATCCAGATCCGCGACCTGGATCAGACCGTGATCGGCAACCCGGCCCATGATCTGATCCGGCTCGGCCTGTCGCTGGCGACGGCGGCGCGGGGCTCCGACCTGCCGGGCGTCACCACCGCGCGCATGATCGAGCAGATGATCGAGGGCTACGAGGCGGGCCTGGCCGAGCAACCCGACGAGGAGACCATGCGCAAGCCCGACGCGGTGCGTTTCGTCATGAAGCAGGCGATGAGCCGCACCTGGAAACATCTGGCTGAAGAGCGCATCGAGGATACCAAGCCCAGGATCCCGCTGGGCAAGCGGTTCTGGCCCTTGAGCCGGCACGAGCACCGCGCGGTGACGGGGCTGTTCGAGACCAAGGCGGTCCACCGGCTCGCCACCGCGCTGCGCTTGCGCGACGACGGTGCCGAGGTCGAACTGGTCGATGCCGCCTATTGGATGAAGGGCTGCAGTTCGCTCGGCCGGCTGCGTCTGGCCGTGCTGCTGCGGATCGGCGACGGCAGCCATCGCGACGGCGGCCTGTGCCTGATGGACGTCAAGGAGGCCGTTCAGGCAGCGGCGCCCCGTGCGGCCGATGGCGAGATGCCCCGCAACAACGGCGACCGCGTCGTCGAGGGCGCGCGGCACCTCTCGCCGGCGCTCGGCAAGCGCATGCTGGCGGCGCGCCTGCTCGACCGGTCGGTGTTCGTGCGCGAACTGCTGCCGCAGGATCTCAAGATCGAGATCGACCAGCTCGGTCGCAGCGAAGCGATGCGGGTCGCCCGCTTCCTGGCGATGGTCGTCGGCCGGGCCCATGCCCGCCAGATGGATCCGGACGCCTGCCGACGCTGGCAGAGCGAGCTGGCGCGCAACCGGACCAAGAGCCTGGACGCGCCATCCTGGCTCTGGACCAGCGTGGTGGCGCTGGTCGCCGAACATGAGTCGGCCTATCTCGACCATTGCCGCCGCTATGCCATGGCCGCCAGCGCGAAGACCGGTCGTTGAACCATTCAGGGTCGGCCCTGGACGGAATCCTCATGCTGAACGGCACCGTATCCCCCGATGAACATCGCCACTCCACCGGACGAACGACTATCGCAAGTGGAATAGGGATTGCACTACCCTGTTCGGGGTTTTCGTTCGGGGGAATGAATTGGGCCAGTCAGCCAGGGCGATCGGAACAGCCGGTCTCGCATTTGCTTTTCTCGCGGCGCTTCCGGCCCTGGCCGACGATACGCCGCCGGTCGAGACGGTCACGGTCACCGCCCAGAAGCGGTCCGAGGACGTCAAGGAAGTGCCGCTCAACATCACGGTGCTGACCGGGACCCAGCTGCAGGAGCAGCATATCAACGACATCACCGATCTGTCGCGCGAGGTGCCGGGCCTGTCGTTCTCGAACGAGGGCGGGTCGGGCCTCAGCAAGATCGAACTGCGCGGCATCAGCTCCGACGCGGGCTCGCCCACCGTCGGCCTCTATCTGGATGAAGTGCCGATCACCATGCGCAACCTGCTGAACACGGGGGCGACCGAGCCGCAGTTCTTCGATCTGGATCGGATCGAGGTGCTGCGCGGGCCGCAGGGGACGCTCTATGGCGCCAGCTCGATGGGCGGCACGATCCGCTTCATCAGCAAGCAGCCGGATCTCGACGATTACGGCGGCAATATCTATTCCGAACTGTCGGGCACCAAGCACGGCGGCATCAATTACGAGGAAAGCGGCGTCGTCAACATGCCGATCGTCAAGGGCATGACGGCGCTGCGCCTGGGCTTCGACTATGTCGACAACAGCGGCTATATCAACCAGCTCTCGCCGACGGGGCAGGTGGTCGATACCGACATCAACGACGAGAGTACCGGCGTGCTGCGCGCGACGCTCAAGGCGCGGCTCAATGACGATCTGACCATCACGCCGGCGGTGTTCTTCCAGCGGATGCGGATCGACGATACCTCGGTCTACGATCTCAGCCTGCCGGCGCTCTCGACCGAGAAACTGGTGGCCGAGCGGGGCCGCGACACGCTGTTCATCCCGAGCATCACCGCCGACTACGACCTGCATTGGGCCGACCTGACCTCGGTCTCGAGCTATTTCTGGCGCCAGTTCAACCGCGTCCAGGACGGGACCTATTACAACAGCGTGCTGCTGGCCAATACCCTGGCCGGCGATCCGGCGACGGTCGCCCAGTTCCCCACCGTCAACCCGGCGCCGATCGGCAACCTGCCGTCACCGGCCTATATCTATCCGACGACGCGGCAATATTCCGAGGAGCTGCGGCTCGCCTCCAAATCGACCCAGGACAGCGGCCGGCCCTACAGCTGGATCGGCGGGCTGTATTTCTCCGACCAGCATGTCCATCTGTCCGACCAGGAGTTCATCACCGGCGTCGGCGCGGAGCTGCAGCAGCTCTATGGCACCAGTTCCGTGAACATCCCGGTGATCGCCGACCCGCTGACCAACGATCTGGTCTATTCCAACACCGACAGCTACGACGAGCGGCAATATGCCGTGTTCGGCGAATTCTCCTACAACCCGATCGACACCATCCGCCTGACCGCGGGCCTGCGCTATAATTTCGCGCGGGAATCCCTGGGCGGCACCGGCGGCGGCTATTACAACGCCGATGCGGCACCGCAATTCGGCTTCAATTCGCGCAGCTATGCCGCCACGCCGAAATTCGCCGCGACCTGGGACGTGACCGACACCACGACGCTCTATGCCAACGCCAGCAAGGGTTTCCGCCTGGGCGCGCCCAACCAGCCGATCCCGCAGTTCGAATGCGCCGCCGATTTTCAGAACCTGGGCATTTCCGGCGCGCCCGACCGCTACAACGCGGACTCGCTGTGGAGTTACGAGCTGGGCGACAAGGCCCGCCTGCTCGGCGGCCGCCTGACGGTCGACGCGGCGGTGTATTACATCGTTTGGAAGAACGTGCAGCAGCACATCTATCTGCCGATCTGTGGCTTCGACTATACGACCAACGCCGGCAATGCCGAGAGCTACGGCACAGAGGTCTCGCTGCGCGGCCGGGTCACGGCCGCGCTGACGCTGACCGCATCGGCCAGCTACACCCATTCGACCCTGACCGAGGTCGATCCGGGCCTGGACGCCCAGGTCGGCGACAAGCTGCTGGGGACGCCCGATTGGACCGCCGCGTTCGGGGCGGAATATAGCACCCAGATCCGCGACGGCATGGACGGCTTCGTCCGGGCCGATTGGGAATGGACCGGCGCCAGCCACGGCGCGTTCGACAATACCGATCCGGACTATGACCGGCCGGTCTATAACGTGCTGAACGCCAGCGTCGGCGCCGATTTCGGCAGTCTGGTGATCACGCTTTATGCAAAGAACCTGCTCGACCAGAACAAGACGATCCAGCGGCCGTCGCTGCTTTCGGTCAACGAGGGCTATACGGTCCGGCCGCTGACCGTCGGCGTGTCGCTGTCGAAGGAGTTCTAGCAAGCTCCGATCAAAACGGGATGGTCAGCGAGTTGAAGGCGGTGAAGCGCTGGCCATAGGCGGACTGGAAGATGCCGATGCCTTCCGAGGGCCGGATCAGATTGGTGCGGTCGAGGATGTTGTAGAGAATGATCCGATCGATCACCTTGCCGATGCCGGGCAGCACGAAGCTGCGCTCGGCATTCAGGTTGATCTGCAGGACGGTCGGCAAGGCTTCCTCGTCGGCAAAGCCGCCGCGCAGGCCGCTGCTATAGGTGGCGTCGACGCCGAAGCTATAGGGCTGCCAGTCGTAGGTCGCTCCGGTCGTGAAGCCCACCAGCGGCTGATGGTCGAGCACGATGTGATGGGTGTTGATGAAGGCGAGCTCGTCGGCATCGAAATTGAACTGCCCGGTCGCCACGCCTTCCTGCATGTTCCGGCCGATGGTCAGGTTGGCATAGGTCGAGAGATTGCCCGCCTTGTAGCTCGCCGAGAATTCGGTCCCCCAGATATAGCCGTGGGAATAGTTGAACGGCGCGAAGATCGGCACCACACCGAACTGTCCGGTGTCGAGATAATGCCGGGTCATCTCGAAGAAATTATCGTTGGCCAGCGTGATCGAGGGCGTCGGGTGATAGACCACCCCGGCATCCCACTCGTAGTCGTCCTCGGTCTTGGGATTGGCGATGCCGGGCGGCGAGGCCGCCGTGGTACCGGCGAAATCGACCGTCGCGGTCGCGGGAATCCCCCGGAAGCTCGGCACCTCCATATAGCGGGCGAAGCCGGCATGCAGCGTCGTGTTCGATGCGACCGCATAGGTGAAATTGATCGTGGGGTCGAATTGGTTGGTCCGCGTGAAGCCGGTCAGCGCGTCCCAGCGCAGGCCGATATTCGCGCGGAGCTTATCCGTCAGCGGCACCGAATCATTGAGATAGATGCCGGAGACGATATTGGTTTTTTCCGTCTTGCTGACGATATGGACCGGCACGTCGCTGCTTTGATCGCCGTTGGCATCGACCGGGAAGACCAGCGACGAGTCCGTATTGTCGACCTGATAGTCGCCGAGGTAAAAGCCGGTGCTCAGACTATGCTTGCCGACATCCCAGGTGAAATCGCCTTCGAGCGTATTGTCGAAATCCTTGTTGGACGCGGTCGAGGCGACGCCCTGGAAGATGAGCTCGTTGGCATTGTCGGGTTTGAAGCTCTGCTGGATCGAGTGCACCGTATAGGCCAGCTGATAGGTCGTGTTGGCCGAGGGTGCGCCGCTCAGGGCCAGGATGCCCAGATCGTCCCGGAAGTTGAGGTAGGAATTGATATCGGCCGAGGACGGGTTGTTGTTGGCCCCGGCCAGGGTGAATTGCGGCGTCAGGCCGGGCACGTTCGGCAGTTGATTGTTGCTGCCCGCGGACGAGAGGATCAGGCTGAGCTTGGTCGTGGCATCGAGCTTGTCGGCGAACATGCCGAAGAACTGGCCCTGATTGGTATGGTCGTGGATCGCATCCGGTCCCGGCGTCGCCGAACTGAAGGCGGTATTGGCCTGATTGTATAGGCCGCTGACGAAGTAGCTGATTTGCCCGGCGCAACCGGCATATTCGAGGCTGGGCTCGACCGTGCCGCGCTGGCCGGCCAGCAGGGTGACGCTGCCGCCCGGCTGCTGGCAGCCGTCCTTGGTCTGGATATCGACGATGCCGCCGGTCGCGTAGCTGTAGCGCGACGGCAGGATGCCATCCATCAGATCCAGCTGCTTGATGAACTGCGGATTGATCATCGAGACGAAGGGCGGGTTGGTATTGATGTCGAGCGGGACCAGGATCCCGTTGATCTGATATTGGAACTGCGGCCCTTCGGTATTGCGGATATGGATCTGCTGGTTCTGATCGATCGCGACACCGGGCATCTGGGCCAGCACGTCGGTGATGTTGGTATTGATCCCGGCCGGCAGCTTGAGAATGTCCTCGGAACTCACGCTGTACTGATTGGCGCCTGCGGCCGACAGGCCGGCGCCGGAGGGACGCGTCCCCTCGACCGTGATGATTTCCGTGCGGCTCGGTATCGGCGGTGCGGCGGCGTCGGTTGCGTCCGGGGCGACCGACTGTGCCCCGGCCGGTGTCGCGGCCAGGATCAGTAACGTCGAGGCCAGAGCGCCTTCGAGCGCAGTGCGGGACATGTATGGTCTCCGGGAGACGAGCGGCTGAAGGCTCGATCAAAGAATTATTCAGGAATCGTGAAATGATCGCTGCGTGGCGGCGCCAACGAGCGAAACTTATGTCGGCATATTTGCGAATGCAAGTCAGAATTGATCGCAATGTGAAGATAAAATAGGATAAAATGATATATAATATATACACTATACTTGATGTCGCACAATTTCGACCGAAATGACGAGCATGTCATGCCGGGGGCGCCATCCGATCTGCAATCGAACGGGTCTCGTCGATCCGAAGACTTGCCGGATTCCGGCTTTATTCCGAAAAAATTACGAAAGGCCGAAAAACTTCGACCAGAGCGGGTCCATACGGTCTCGAGGTTGTGGACGGCCCCGATAATGTCAGCGGCGAGTGGGCGATGATCCGCACGCACACCCGCCTCGTCCAACCCGAGCAAGCTGGGGACGCCTGAAACAGGCTCCTAACCGCCGAGGCGCACGCTGACGGACGCGAATACCGAGAGCGGATCGTGACGAGCTGGAACGGCTGGTCCGAGACCTCAACACCGCTCAGAAGGTGGTTTGGCGAGCGCGCATGGCCTGTAGCCACATCTAACCAAGACATTCAAGCTGTCGAACGACAGGCATTTCGTCGAGAAGGTCATCGATGTCGTCGGGCTCCATCTCGACCCGCCGGACAAAGCGCTGGTTTTTTCGGTCGATGAGAAGAGCCAGATCCAGGCCCTTGACCGCACCCAACCCGGTCTGCCCATGAAGAAAGGGCAGGCCGGAACGATGCCCCCCAAACCTTTCGTCTGGATCAAGTCACCAGGCCAAATCCTCGAAAAGGTCGCTCGCGCGAAACAGGTGTTAGGGTCACAACACCAGCGCGCGCTGCTGCAGCAAAGCCGCAAGATCATTCGGTGCGTCGAGCATCACATCGTGGCCGCATGCGAACTCTTGGCGCCACCAGCCACGGCGTTTCGCGATGGCAGCGAACTGCTCGAAAGGACCATCAAAGCCGCGCGCCAGGATATATCCGATGTTCTGGATGCGATCGCAGGCGCCGGTGATCCGCGCAGGCGCTTCGAAAGTGGCGAGCGGATGCATCGTGCACTGGCGGTCAACCCAGGCGGCGTCCGCGGCGTTGACCCGGAAGGACGCTGCCAACCTCGGCGGGACCTTCCAACCATCGCCCTGGGCCTCGGCCAGGTCCCGGTCGCCCTTGCCCCTATCGGGCAGGTAGTCGAACAGGGCTGCGCCGTCGTCGGGGACAAAAGCGTCGAGGTAGACCAGCGAGCGAATTCGGTCCGGCACCCGGTCGGCGACATGACGCGCAATGAAGCCGGCATAGGAATGTCCGACCAGGACGATGTCCCGGAGATCCTCCCAGATCAGAAGATTGGCAACGTCGGCAATATGTGTTTCGAGCCCGACGTCGCGGGCCAGAAGGTGGGAACGCTCACCGAGTCCGGTCAAGGTCGGCGTGAAGACACGGTGACCCTGGAGCGCCAGGAGGTGGCGCAGGCGCGCCCAGCACCAGCTCCCGTGCCATGCACCGTGAACAAGAACGAAATCGGTCATCGCGAAGAACTCCACTACGCTTTCGGCAAGGCGCGACGGCGCTCACCCGTACCGTGGCGAGTAGTGGGTCGAACTACCCGGCGCCGCCAAGTCTGTTTTTCGTACTGGAAAGCGCAGCCGACGATGACTATGTGCGTCACATGTCAAACGGTTACGGTCAGTTCTGCCCGATCGCAAGGGCATCTGAGATCTTCGCGATGCGCTGGACGCCGCTCATCCTGCGCGAACTGATGTCCGGCGTGCATTCCTTTAACGACATTCATCGCGGCATGCCGTTGATCTCTCGTGCCGTCCTGGTCGCGCGACTACAGAAACTGCAGCAGCAAGGCGTTGTTGAACGGCGGTCGCGGGCTGGCGGAACCGGTCATGAGTATTGGCTCACGCCGGCCGGCGAGGGGTTCCGGACGGCGCTGAATGCGCTCGGTCAATGGGGCCTGACCCACATGCGTGACCGGATCGACCCTTCCGATCTCGATCCGGGTCTCCTGATGTGGGGATTGCGCGGACGGGCCGATGCGGGCGCGCTGCCCGAACGCCGCGTCGTCCTGCGCTTCGAGTTCTCCGGTGTGCCGGCGAACCGGACACGATTCCGGATCATGTGGCTGATCCTCAACTCTTCCGGCACGGACGTGTGCGTCAAAGACCCCGGATTTGCCGTCGATCTTACGCTTCGAGGCGATATCCGCGATTGGATCGCCGTTTATCTCGGCCATGCGACATGGACCGACATGACAGGCAACGCCGTGCGGCTGGAAGGGGACGGAACGATCGCAAAAATGATTCCGGAATGGCTGCATTTCGACGCAGCGGACAGCCGGGCGATCCGCTCGCAGCTGTCGAAGCGGCTGCGGGAAGCCCCAGAAAGGCTGGTCGAAAGCTCCTCATCTTCGAAACGGTGACAGCTAGCGCTCGTCCGCCTTCACCCGGTCCCAGAGCGCGTCGAGCGCCTCCAGGGTCTGGCCGTCGAGCGTGTTGCCCGCGGCGGCGGCGAGCGCTTCCATGCCATGGAATCGGCGCTCGAATTTCGCGGTGGCGCGCCGGAGCGCGGCTTCGGCATCGAGATCGAGCCGGCGGGCGAGGTTGGCGAGTGCGAAGAACAGGTCGCCCAATTCATCCTCGACCCGGTCGATCGAGGCGCCGCTGTCCAGTTCGGCGCGCAGCTCGCCGATTTCCTCCTCGATCTTGTCGAGGATCGGCGCCGGCTCGGCCCAGTCGAAGCCGACGCGGGCGGCGCGGTTTTGAATCTTGATGGCGCGGGTGAGGGCGGGCAGGCCGGCGGTGACGCCGTCGAGCGCGCTGGCGCGTTTGTCCTTGCCCTGGCGCGCCCGCTCGGCCGCCTTCAGCGTCTCCCAATGGACCACCTGGTCGGCGGCGTTGGCGACGGTGGCGGCGTCGCCGAACACATGGGGATGGCGCCGGATCATCTTTTCCGACGAGGCGTCGGCAATATCCGCGAAGCCGAACAGGCCCTGTTCCTCGGCCATGCGGCCATGGAACACGACCTGGAATAAAAGGTCGCCCAGCTCGTCCTTGAGCCCGGCCATGTCGCGCTGCTCGATCGCGTCGGCCACTTCATAGGCCTCTTCGATCGTGTAGGGCGCGATGGTCGCGAAAGTCTGTTCCAGATCCCAGGGGCAGCCCCCCTCGGTCGAGCGGAGCTGCGCCATGATGGCGATCAGGCGATCGATGCCCTTTCCGGACGGCGGTGGTATCGGCATCGATCCCCTGACGGCAAGCTAGATCCGATCGAGCGTCGGATCGTTGAAGAAGCGCCGGTATTCTGCCAGGGCCGTGTCCTTGTCGAAAGCATTCTCGCTCTTGCCGATCACGACCGTCGCGACCGCGTTGCCGATGATGTTGGTGATCGCGCGCGCCTCGGACATGAAGCGATCGACGCCGAGCAGCAGGGCCAGCCCCTCGATCGGCACGATCTGGGTCGCCTGGAGCGTGGCGGCGAGCGTGATGAAGCCGGAGCCGGTCACGCCGGCGGCCCCCTTCGACGTTACCATCAGTACGGCCAGGATGCCGATCTGCTGGCCGATCGACAGATCGATGTTATAGGCCTGGGCAATGAAGATCGTCGCCATCGACATATAGATCGAGGTGCCGTCGAGGTTGAAGGAATAGCCGGTCGGTACGACCAAGCCCACCACCGGCCGCGCCACGCCGAACCGCTCCATCTTGTCGATCAGCCGGGGCAGGGCCGTCTCGGACGACGACGTGCCGAGCACGATCAGCAGCTCTTCGGTGATGTAGCGCAGGAACTTGAAGATGCTGAAGCCGGAGTATTTCGCGATCAGACCCAGGCAGATGACCACGAAGGCAGCCATGGTCAGATAGACGCAGCCCATCAGCTCGGCCAGATTGACCAGCACGCCGACGCCGCTGGTCCCGATGGTAAAGGCCATGGCACCCAGGGCGCCGAGCGGCGCCACATACATCACGATGGCGATGATGCCGAAGAAGACGTGGCTGACCTTCTCCAGCAACTGCTCGATCGGCTTGCCATGTTCGCCCAGGCGGGTGAGGGCGGCGCCGAACAGGATGGCGATGATCAGAATCGGGATCAGGTCGCCCTTGGCGAAGGCGCCGATGAAATTCTCCGGCACCAGGTCGAGCAGGAATTTGGTGATGTCGAACGACTTGCCCTGCGCGGCGTAGCTGGCAACCGAATCGAGCTTGGCGCCGGCGGTCGAGGCGCCGCGGCCGGGGCCGATGAGATTGACGATGATCATGCCGAAGGCGAGGGCGACGGTCGAGACGACCTCAAAATACAGCAGCGCCTTGCCGCCGACGCGGCCGACCTTGCGCATGTCGCCCATATGGGAGATGCCGGTCACCACCGTCAGGAAGATCACCGGCGCGATCACCAGCTTGATCAGCTTGATGAAGGTATCGCCGAGCGGCTTCAGCTGCTTGGCCAGCTCCGGATCATAGATCCCGAGCAGGATGCCGATGACGATCGCCACCAGGACCTGGAAGGTCAGGTTCTTATAGAAGGGGCGGCTCTTGGGCGCTAAGGGGGCGGCGTCTGTCGACACTGAAGTTGCTCCGCTGACGAAGAAGGGGACGGGCCCGTCCGAGAATGGTGGGCGACCGTACAGAATTCGTCGATCAAACGGAATGCTTTGTGAATGCTGCAGTGCAGCAAATATTCGGCGCTCAGTGACTGCCCTGGTCGAGCAGAATTTTGCGGGCGAATTCGGCCGCGGACAATGTATCCTTGTCCGACATACCGGCGATATCGTGCTTGGATTCCCGTTCCTTCTGCATCGCCGCCATATTCGCCAGGATCTTGCGACGATTTGCCAGGATCGACTGTTCGTTGGCCAGACGCTCGGCGCTCTTCGGCTTCGCCACCGGGGCCGGGGCTACGGGGGCGGCAGCCGGCTTCGGCGTGCCGACCAGCAGGATAGCCAATTGGGAAAGCAGCGACGCCATGTTCGTCTCCTCGGATCCAGCCCATTCTGCGTCCAGTTGGTTAAGACGCCGTGAACCCCTAGAAAGCCCGTCGCGTGGGCTCTTGGTTCCATGCCATCATCGCGGCCGGGTAACGGAAGCGGGATGAGCGGCGTGGACGCACTGGTCAAGGGGAGGGCCCCTCGGGATTGGCGCAGTCGGCTCGATCGGGCCTTGCCGCTGGATCTGCGGGAAATCAGCCTGGCGGCGGGCACGCGCGCCGCCACGGCCAGCGCGCTGCCGGTGCTGGCCGGCGAGTTGCTGCACCGGCCGGAGCTGAACTGGATCGCGATCATCGGCTTCTGGACCTGCCTCGCCGATGTCGGCGGGTCGAACCGGACGCGCACGCTGTCGATGGGCAGCTTCACGCTGTTCGCCGCCATCGGCTGCCTGCTGTCCTTTTTCGCGCAGGACAGCACCATCCTCGCCGTGCTGCTGGTGCTGGTGTGGAGCTTCGGCGCCAGCATGGCGCGCCTGTTCGGCAATGCCGCCACCACCGTGGGCGTGCTGCTGACCACCGATGTGCTGGTGTCGATCGGCATCCCCGACGCCGATCTGCGCGCCGCCACCATGCGCGCGGTTCTGACCCTCGGCGGCGGCCTCTGGGCCATGGCGCTCGCGCTCATCCTGTGGCCGGTCCATCCCAACGCCGCGTCGCGCCGGGCGATCGGGGCGTGCTGGCGCAGCCTGGCCGATTATGCGGCCGCGCTGGGGCAGGTTCATGGCCAGCAGGACTCGTCCGAGGCCGAATGGGGCCGTCTGGTGCGCGAGCGGCGCAATCACATGCGGACCGCGATCGAGGCGGCACGCGCGACGCTGACCGAGACGCGCCGGCGCGCGCCGGGCGAAAGTGCGCGCGGCGCCGGGCTGGTCGTGCTGGCGGCCGAGATCGACCAGATCTTCGCGGCCCTGATCGCGCTCAGCGAGGTGCTGGAACTGGCGAGCGCCATCGATCGCCATCCCGATATCCATTTCCAGGTCGAGGCCGCCCTGACCCGGCTCGGTACCATCGCCCGCCAGTTGGGCGACGCCATGACCGGCGGCGCGCTGCCGGCCGCGGCCGATTTGACCGTCGCCGCACGGGGCCTGCGCCGCGCGGTCGAGGCGGCGGAGCCGCGCGGCACCGCCGATCTCGCGGCCTATCGCCAGGCGGCCGGCCTGATCGAGACCATCGGCGGCTATGCCGCCCATGCGGCCTCCGCGATCCGCGGCGTGGCGCCGGATGCGCAACCCAACCTCGAACCCGAGACGCTGAAGGCAACCCAGCCGGCGGAGCGCCGGATCGGCCTGGCCGATATCGCGGCGACGCTCAGGGGTAATTTAAATTTCAACTCGATCACCTTCCGCCATGCCTTGCGTCTGGCGGTCACGGCGGCAGTCGCGGTCGCCCTGACGCGCTCCATGGGCCTGACGCGCGGCTATTGGCTGACCATCACGGCGGCGGTCGTGCTGCAGCCCTATCTGGCGACGACCTTCCGGCGCACGCTCGAGCGCGTCGCGGGCAGCGTCGCCGGCGGCCTGGTCGCGGCCTTGCTCGGCTGGATGCTGCCCGACCCGATCGCCATCACGGTCGTGATCTTCCCGCTGGCGATCGCGACCATGGCGCTCCGCCCGGTCAATTACACCCTGTTCGTCTTCCTGCTGACGCCGCAGTTCGTGCTGGTCGCGGAGCTGTTCCAAACCGGCGGCAGCGGCGATCTGACGCTGGCCGCGCTGCGCGCCGTGCATAGTTTTCTGGGCGGCGCGCTCGGCCTGGCGGCGGCCTATCTGCTGTGGCCGGCGCGCGAGACCCGGGAATTGCCGAAGCAATTGGCCCGTGCCATCCGCACCAACCGCGATCTCGCCATGAGCGCGCTCGGCCAGTTTCACCGGGGTGAGGGCGACCAGGGGCTATCGACCCTGCGCCAGGCCGCCGGCATGGCCAGCAACAATGCCGAGGCGTCGCTGCAGCGCCTGATCGACGAGCCGCACACCAAGGCGCGGCGCGAAGAGGAACCGGCGATGACCATCCTGACCTGCCTCCGGCGTCTGGCCGGCGTGGCGCTGACCCTGGCGCATCTGCCGGCCGCGGGCATCGAGGCCGGGGCGCAGGTCCGGCTGGATCAGTTGAAGGAGTGGATGGGCAGCAGCCTGAGCGCCATCGGCGATGCGATCGAACGCGGCGGCGCCCCGCCGGAGCTGCCGCCCGTGCCGGAATTGATGCCAACGGCACCGGAGGCCTCGACCGAGGGGCAGTTGCTCGACCATGAGCTAGCCCGCCTGGCGCGCCAGGTCGGTGTCCTCCACGCGGCCTCGATTCGGTTCGCCGGATTTTAGTCCGACATTTCAGTCTCCGCCACGAGCGTCCTGCGGGCCATGCGCTCGACCAGACCGGGTGCGATCAGTTTCAGCCAGAGGCCGAGCTTGCCCTTGGCGGTCATGACCAGCTCGCGCCGACGATGGGTCATGGCTTCGATCATCTGGCGCGCGCAAGTCTCCACTGACATCATGCCACGTTCGTCGAGCGCGCTGCGCCCGGCCGGCGCGCCGTCGGCGCCGAAACCGTGATAGCGGATTCGGGTCGCGACCACGCCCGGATAGACGATGGTGACGCCGACGCCGTCCTCGACCAGTTCACTGCGCAGCGCCTCCAGCAGGCCGGCCATGGCGAACTTGCTGGCCGAATAGGCGGTGCGGCCCGGGATGCCGATCTTGCCGGCGAGACTGGAGACACCGACGATCAGGCCGCGCCGGGCCTTCAGATGGGGCAGGGCGGCGTGACAGCACCACAGCGTGCCGAACAGATTGACCCGCATCATCCGCTCGTACCAGCCCAGATCCGTGACCTGGTCGAGCCGCGCATGGCCGGACACGCCGGCATTGGCGACCAGCACGTCGATGCCGCCGAACCGCGCGACCGCGGCATCGACCAGGGCCGCGCATTGGGCCTGGTCGGCGACATCGGTCGGCACGGTCAGGCACTCGGCACCGGCGGCGCGGCATTCCTCCGCGATCGCCTCGAGCTCGACCGTTCGGCGCGCCGCGAGCACCAGCCGCGCGCGCTGCATCGCGAGCTGTCGGGCCAGTTCGGCACCGATCCCGTCGGATGCGCCGGTGATGATGATGATCTTGTCGGTGAAGGCGGCCATGGTTTCACGCGGCTCCAAAGGCGGGAAGGACTGTTTGGAATGCGGTATCGATAAGTCGCATAATATATATTATGAAAATTAAATCCAGTTTGGCTCGCGTTGCGTTTGGACCGCTTTAGCGTTTGGACACCATCATTCCGGAGTTCCAAACACCAACAAAATCGCCTTACCATTCGACGACCAAACTATCCCAGCCGGGTTACGCGGCTGGATAACCGTCTCGAAGCGCCAAACACCACGCTTTCCGGGCATCGCGCCCGAAAAGCTGCTGCGGGCGCTCTACTCGATCCGCTCGAAACGGCACCTGATGGAGCAACTGGATTACAACCTGCTGTCCCGCCGGTTTGTCGGCCTGGCGATGGATGCGCCGGTTTGGGATGCCAGCACGTTCAGCAAGAATCGCGACCGGGTCGCTTGACATGCCCGACGACCTGCGCAATTGGCAGTTGTTCATGGAACACCCGCTTATGGCCCGAGCCGCCGCGCCGGCAGCGCGAGTTCGCTAAACTTGTTCGCTCACTCCAGCAGTAGGACACCACCATGAGCATTCGCGTCGGCATTGTCGGGATCAGCGGTTTTGGCGGCGGCGAGGCGATGCGCCTGGTCGCGAGCCACCCGTCTTTCGAGCTCATCTACGCCGCGGGCGACGGCAGCGCCGGCAGCCGGTTGGCGGACCGCTTCCCCGGTGTGCCGGCCAAGCTGGCCGAGTTGGTGATCGAGAAGTGGGACCCTGTGACCCTGCCGAAGCTCGACGTGCTGTTCGCGTCGCTGCCCACGGGCGCCTCGGCCGAGGCGCTGGCGCGCGTCCCCAGGGACGTGAAGATCGTCGACATCGGCGGCGACCACCGCTACGTCGAGGGTTGGGCGTACGGCCTGGCCGACGTCTGGCCAGCCCAGATCGAGGGACAGACCCGCGTTGCCAACCCCGGTTGTTTCCCCGCGGCGACGCTGAACGCGCTGGCGCCGCTGCTGGCCAACAAGCTGATCGAGCCTGGCGACATCGTGATCGACGCCAAGACCGGCATCTCCGGTGCCGGCCGGGGCGGCGCTGACAGCAAGTTCGGCTATGCCGAGAGCAACGAGAACTTGGTGCCCTACGGTCTGCTCAAGCACGTCCACATGCCCGAGATTGCCAAGACGATCGAGCGGCTGAGTGGCGGCAGCGCGGCCGGGCTGGTGTTCACGCCACACTTGGTGCCGATGACCCGCGGCGTACTCGTCACCATTTACTGCCGCGGCAGCGCCACCACGGGCCAGTGCTTGGACGCGGCTCGGCGCTTCTACGCCGGGCGGGCGTTCGTCCGCGTGACCGACAAGCCGCCGCAGACCAAATGGGCTACCGGCTCGAACCTCGCGTTCGTCAGTTATGCGGCCGATCCAGAGCGCAACTTGGTGATCGCGATGGGCGTCGTCGACAATCTCGGTAAGGGAGCGGCCGGTCAGGCGGTGCAGAATGCGAACCTGATCTGCGGCCTGCCAGAAACCGCAGGGCTGGACGGCGCACCTGTTTGGCCGTGACTTATTAATCACCACAGGCACCGGAACGGGACGCTTCGGCGCATAATACTCAATGCCGCCGCAAGAGATAGCAGTCCATGATCCAGCCGTGCCGCTGCCGCGCCTGTTCGCGCCGCGCCTCGATTTCGTCGCGCACGTCGGCGAGCCGGCCCGAGATCAGGATTTCGTCGGCCGTGCCCAGATAGGCGCCCCAATAGATGTCGAGTTCCGGATCGACGCGCCGGAAGCTCTGCTCGCCGTCGAGCATCACCACGACGCTGCCGACATCGTCCGGAAAGCCGTCGGTCAGTTTGCGGCCGGTCGTGATCAGCACCGGTTCGCCGATCCGGTTCAACGGTACGCGATGCTGCGCCGTCAGGACCTGGACGCTGCTGATGCCCGGGATCACCTCGTAATCGAGCGCCACGCCGGTTGCCCGGATCCGCTCCAGAATGCGGAGCGTACTGTCATAAAGCGACGGATCGCCCCACACCAGCAGCGCGCCGCACGCGCCGTCCGGCAGCTCCGCCTCGAAAAGCCGCGCGTAGGTCACCGCGATCGCCTCGTGCCAGGCGGCGACGGCCGAGCGGTAATCCACCGGATTGCGCTCGCGCTCCGGAATCGGCACCGGCACGAAGCGATAGGCCTCGCCCTCGATGAAGCGCCGGCAAATTTCCGTGCGCAGATGCCGCAGGGCGGTTTTTTCGGCGCCCTTGTCGGGAATGAAGAAGACATCGGCGCGATTGAGCGCCTTGATCGCCTGGACGGTCAAGTGTTCCGGGTTGCCGGCTCCAATGCCAATAACAAGTATTTTCAATGGCTTACTCGTCATCGATCATCTATGGAATCAGTCTAGGCCGATGGGATTTGGCGGACCGCCAGGTTAGCACCCGGCAGCCGCGGTGAAATCCCCTATTCTAACTCGACCGCCGATGGGTTGTGCGCCTGCCCGATACCGCGGCACAACATGTCGCATCCTTTGCAGCCGCAAATGCCCGTTGGGCGATTGCAAGCGACGCCCGGATCCGCTTACCCTCGCCTCACCGGTTATTGAGGGTCGTCGTGCCGTAGGGCATGACGATGGCGCTTGATGGATTGCCCTGTGGCCGGCCTCGTCCTACGCCCGGCATCCCGGTCGCCCTCTGGAGTCCTCAACCGTGTGGCTTGTCCGCATCGCGCTCAGCCGGCCCTACACCTTCATCGTGCTGGCGCTGGTGATCCTGATCATCAGCCCGATCGTCATCCTGCGCACGCCGACCGACATCTTTCCGAACATCAATATTCCGGTCATCGCCGTGTCCTGGTCCTATACCGGCCTGAACGCGGAAGAGATGGAAGGACGGGTGACCTCGGGCTTCGAGCGCGGCCTGACCACGACGGTCGATAATATCGAGCATATCGAATCGACCACGATCAACGGCCAGGCGATCGTCAAGATCTTCCTGCAGCCGGGCTCGAGCCTCGATACCGCGAACGCGCAGATCACCGCGATCTCGCAGACCCAGCTGCGCAGCATGCCGACCGGCACCCAGCCGCCGCTGATCATCAATTACAGCCCGTCGAGCGTGCCGATTCTGCAGCTCGGCATCTCCGGCAAGGGCCTGTCGGAACAGCGGCTCAACGATCTGACGGTGAATTTCGTGCGCCCGCAGCTCGTCACCGTGCCGGGCGCGGTCATCCCCTACCCGTTCGGCGGCAAGCAGCGCCAGGTGATGATCAATTCCAACCCGCGCCTGCTGCTGTCGAAGGGCCTGACGCCCGGCGATATCCTGAACGCGGTCGCGGCCCAGAACCTGGTGCTGCCGTCGGGTACGGCCAAGATCGGCGAGATGGAATATGACGCGCGTCTCAACGGTGCGCCGCGCAGCATCGCCGAGCTCAACGACCTGCCGCTGAAGATCGTCGGCGATTCGACGATCTATCTGCGCGACGTCGCCACGGTCAGCGACGGCTTCACCCCGCAGACGAATGTCGTGCGCCAGGATGGCCAGCGCGGCGTGCTGCTCAGCATCCTCAAGGCCGGCACCGCATCGACCATCGACGTCGTCGCCGGCATCCGCAGCGCGCTCGACCGCGTCAGCCAGACCGTGCCGCCCGAACTCAAGATCGTGCCGCTGTCCGATCAGTCGATCTTCGTCAAATCCGCCGTGGTCGGCGTGATCCGCGAGGCGCTGATCGCGACCCTGCTGACCGCCGCGATGATCCTGATCTTCCTGGGCAGCTGGCGCAGCACGATCATCATCGCGGTCTCGATCCCGCTGTCGATCCTGGGCGCGGTCATCGTGCTGGGGGCGCTGGGCGAGACCATCAACATCATGACGCTGGGCGGTCTGGCGCTCGCGGTCGGCGTGCTGGTCGATAACGCGACCGTCACGATCGAGAACATGGAGCGCCATCTGGAAGAAGGCGAGTCGCTGCAGACCGCCATCCTGGAGGGTGCGGCCGAGATCGGCGCGCCCTCCCTGGTCGCGACGCTGTGCATCTGCGTCGTGTTCCTGCCGATGTTCTTCCTGGGCGGCGTCGCGCGCTACCTGTTCGTGCCGCTGGCCGAATCGGTCGTGTTCGCCATGCTCTGGTCCTACATCCTGTCACGCACGCTGGTCGCGACCATGGCGATGTATCTGCTGAAGGCGCATCATCACGAGGCCGACAAGGCCAAGTCGCGCAATCCGCTGGTGCTGTTCCAGCAGGGCTTCGAGCGCGGCTTCAACGCGTTCCGCGAGGTGTTCGGCCGGTTGCTGACCCTGCTGGTCGCGCGCCGGGCGATCTTCATTCCGGGTTTCTTCGTCGCCTGCCTGTCCTGCTTCATCCTGCTGCCCTGGCTGGGCCAGGATTTCTTCCCCAACACCGACAACGGTCAGATGATCCTGCATCTGCGCGCCAAGTCGGGCACCCGCATCGAAGAAGCGGCACAGCTGTCGGATCGGGTCGAGAGTTTCGTCCGACACGAGATCCCGGCCAGCGAGTTGAACGGCATCCTCGACAATATCGGCCTGCCCTACAGCTCGATCAATCTGATGCATTCGACCTCGGGCCTGATCGGCGCCGGCGACGCGGACGTCATGATCTCGCTGAAGCCGGAGCACGCGCCGACCGCCGATTACGTGCGCAAGCTGCGCGCCGACCTGCCGCGCGCCTTTCCGGGCATCGTGTTCTATTTCCTGCCGGCCGACATCGTCACCCAGATCCTGAATTTCGGCATTCCGGCGCCGGTCGATATTCAGATCGACGGCGCCGACGTCGAGGGCAACCGCCAGGTTGCCGACCAGATGCTGAACGAGTTGCGCCATGTCTCCGGCATCGCCGACGCGCGGGTCCAGCAGACCTTCGACTATCCGAGCTTCGAGGTCGCGGTCGACCGGACCAAGGCGGCGCAGACCGGCCTGACCGAGCGCGACGTGGCGAACAGCATGCTCAATGTGCTGAGCGGCAGTTCGCAGGTCACGCCGATGTTCTTCCTGAACTGGCAGAATGGCGTGAACTACAACATGACCGCGCTGTCGCCGCAGTATGATATCCAGTCGCTGCAGGACATCCAGAACATCCCGGTCAGCGCGATCGGCGGCAAATCCGATCGGATCCTGGGCGATATGGCGACGATCAAGCGGTCGAGCGAGATCCAGGTCCTGACCCACTACAACATCAGGCGTACCGTCGATATCTACGCCTCGGTCCAGGACCGCGACCTGGGCGGCGTCGGCGCGGACATCGCCAAGATCGTCGATGCCCACCGCGCGTCGCTGCCGCGCGGCAGCTTCGTGACCATCCGCGGCCAGATCGACACGATGTACCATTCCTACACCAGCCTGATCGGCGGCCTCGCCTTCTCGATCGTGCTGGTCTATCTGCTGATCGTGGTGAATTTCCAGTCCTGGCTCGACCCGTTCATCATCATCACCGCCCTGCCCGCCGCCCTGGCCGGGATCGTGCTGTTCCTGTTCTTCACCCATACGACGCTCAGCGTTCCGGCGCTGATGGGGGCGATCATGTGCATGGGCGTGGCGACGGCGAACAGTATCCTGGTCGTGTCCTTCGCGCGCGATCGGCTGGCCGTCCACGGCGACGCGGTCAAGGCCGCGATCGAGGCCGGCTACACCCGGCTGCGCCCGGTGCTGATGACCGCGCTCGCCATGATCATGGGCATGGTGCCGATGGCGCTCGGCCTGGGCGAAGGCGGCGAGGAAAACGCGCCGCTCGGCCGCGCCGTGATCGGCGGTCTGCTCGTCGCCACGCTCGCCACCCTGATCTTCGTGCCCGCCGTGTTCAGCCTGCTGCACCGGGGCAGCCAGCCCAAGCTTCAACCCGTAGAATGAGCAGCAACATGACGCCCAACGGCAATGGTGAGCTGGACGCGGTCTATGACGACGCCCTGCCCGGCGGCCGTCGGCCGCCGCCCCGCAAATCGCGGCGCGGCCTGATCATCCTGGGGCTGGCGGTCATTCTGGTCGCAGCCGCCATCTTCAACGGCATCCACGGCCGGATCGCGGCAGAACATGTGCTGGCGCAAACGACCGAGGCCTCGGCGGTCTCGTCGGTCACGGTGGTCCGTCCCGACCCCGGCGCGCCCAACGAGGAGCTGGTGCTGCCCGGCAGCACCCAGGCGATCACCGATACGCCGATCTATGCCCGGACCAGCGGCTATCTGAAGAGCTGGACGTCCGACATCGGCGCCCATGTCAAGAAGGGCGACCTGCTGGCCGAGATCGACACGCCGGAAGTGGACGAGCAGCTGCGCCAGATGCGCGCCGATCTCGAAACGGCTCAGGCGAACTTCAAGCTGGCCGACCTCACCTCCAAGCGCAACGACGACCTGCTGAAAAGCCGGTCGATCGCGACCCAGGAACGCGACAATTCGGCCGGCGCGCTGGCTGCCGCCAAGGCGAACGTGGCCTCCAAGCAGGCGGATGTCGCACGGCTGGAACGCATGCAGTCCTATGAAAAGGTCTATGCGCCGTTCGACGGCATCATCACCGCGCGCAATACCGATATCGGCGCGCTGATCGACGCCGGTGCCAATTCGCCCGCGCGCGAGCTGTTCCATCTGTCGGCGATCGACAAGATCCGGGTGTTCGTGCAGGTGCCGGAAGCCTATTCCCGTGCGATCCATGACGGCGACAAGGCCAACGTCACGCTGGATGAATTCCCCGGCGACAAGTTCGCCGGCACGCTGATGCGCACGGCCAACGCGATCGATCAAGCCTCGCGCTCGCTGCTGGTCGAGATCGACGTCGACAATGCCGACGGGCGGTTGCTGCCCGGCGCCTATGCCTTCGTCCATCTCAGCCTGGTCAAGCCGATGCAATCGGTCACCATCCCGTCCAACGCGCTGATCTTCCGCAAGGAAGGCATGCGCGTGGCCGTGGTCCGCGACGGCAAGGCCACCCTGCTGCCGATCGTCATCGGCCGGGATTACGGCGACAAGGTCGAGGTCGTGTCCGGGCTGCAGCCGACCGACGAGATCATTCTCGACCCATCGGATTCGCTGGTCGCGGGCACGACGGTCCAGATCGCCCAGCCGCCGGCCGGGGCGCCGAAATGAGGCGACTGCGGGCCGCTGCCGCCGTCGCCACCTTCGCCCTGACCTCCGCCTGCACCGTCGGCCCGGACTACGTGAAACCGACCACCCCCACCGCCGAAGCCTATAAGGAAGCCCCGCCGGTCGCATCGGCCGATGGCAGCGTCTGGAATCCGGCCGCACCGGCCGACCAGGCTGGTCTCGGCAAATGGTGGGAAGCCTATAACGACCCGACGCTGAACGCGCTCGAGGAGCAGGTCACCAGCGCCAATCAAAGCCTGAAGATTTCCGAGGCGCGCTTCCGCCAGGCGCGCGCGCTGATCGGCGTCAGCCGGGCCGCGGAATTTCCGTCGCTGACCGCCCTGCCCGGCATCGCCAGCATCAATACGTCGGACAACAAGCCGTATCCCTCGACCTCGCATACCACCGGCGACTTCATCCTGCCGCTCGACGCGTCCTACGAGGTCGATCTCTGGGGCCGCATCGGGCGCAACGTTACCGCGGCCGGCGACGAGGCCCAGGCGAGCGCCGCCGATCTGCAGACGGCCAATCTCAGCCTGCACGCCGAACTGGCGATCGATTATTTCAACCTGCGCAGCGCCGATTCCCAGAAGCAACTGCTGGATGATTCGGCCAAGGCCTTCGCCGATGCGTTCCAGCTGACGACCAATCGCGTCAACGGCGGCGCCGCACCGGAATCGGACGCCGCTCAGGCCAAGACCCAGCTCGACACGACGCGGGTGCAGGCGACCGACATCACGGTCCAGCGCGCCCAGTTCGAACATGCGATCGCCGTGCTGACCGGCAAGTCGCCGTCCGCCTTCAGCCTGGCGCCGGCACCGCTCGCATTGAAACAACCCAGCATTCCGGTCGGCTTGCCCTCGGAACTGCTGCAGCGCCGGCCGGATATCGCGGCGGCAGAACGGCGCGTGGCCGAGGCCAACGAGCAGATCGGCATCGCGACCGCCGCCTATTACCCCTCGCTGCTGCTGAGCCCGATGGTCGGCTTCGAGGGCCACAACGCCGCCGACTGGTTCAACTGGCCGAGCCTGCTCTGGTCGGTCGGTTTCACCATGAGCCAGACGATCTTCGACGGCGGACGGCACGATGCCTTGACCGAAGCGGCGCGCGCCTCCTATGACGCGAACGTCGCCACCTATCGCCAGGTCACGCTCTCCGCCTTCCAGCAGGTCGAGGACGATCTGGCGACCCTGCGCATTCTCCAGCAGGAAGCGCAGCAGCAGGACGCGGCCGTGGCCTCGGCGCAATATTCGCTGCAGCTGTTCACCAACCGCTATGTCGGCGGCCGCGACACCTATCTGCAGGTCATCACCGCTCAGACCATCGCGCTCGGCAACGAACGCAATCAGACCGAGATCCTGCGCCGGCGCATGGAGGCGAGCGTGCAGCTGATCAAGGCGCTGGGCGGCGGCTGGGACGCCGGCACGCTGCCGTCGCTGAAGGTGCTGGAAAAGAGCGCCGGCGCCGCAGAGGTGCCTCCGGGTTAATCGAGGCGCGCGCGTCGGCCAGGAATTTCCACCGGATGAACAAGGTCATCGAAACCTATAGCCGGATCTGGCCGTTCATCCGGGCGTTGCCGCTGCTGGCTGCCCTTCCCCTTGCCGTCGAACTGACGCAGCATGTGGCCGAAATCGAGCTTGGCCTTTATGCCTCCGGCGGCGTGCTCCCGCCGGAAGCGCGGCAGGTCCGGCTGGCCTTCGGGGTGGTCAAGATCCTGGGCCTGCTCGTGACGATCGTGGTGGCGCTGCGCTGGTTCGCGTTTCAAGGCAATGCGCGTCGCGCCTTCCGTCCGACCTGGATCCTGGCCAAGGGCATCGTCGCCTATGTCCTGTTCGATGCAGTCGGCGAGATCCTGCAGGACGGACTCGATCGGCTGTTCCAGACGGTATACGCCCCCTCGCACGCCGGCGAGGTCGCGACCCACGTCGCCAGCGAGTTGGTCTGGATTTTCCTCTCGGGGCTCTGGCTACCCTGGAATGTCGCCCTGCTGGTCGAGGACCGGACGATGACATTCCGCCGCTCGGTGCGGACGACCTTGCCGCGCATTGCCCTGGTCTTCGGCTATCTCTGCGCCGGAATAGTCCCGCTGATGGCGCTGCACCAGGCGCTGGGCTTCCTGGCGCTCAATCGGGCGCCGGCGATCGTCTGGTCGCTCAATATCGTCGATGCCGGCGTCGTGGTTCTGCTGGCGATCGCGATCGGGTCGAGCTTCTTCACGGTCCATCGCTGGGCCGCCGATCGCGCCGGCGCCGCGACCTAACCCTCCCGCCGCAGAGCGCCCCCGTCACCGGCGGCGCCATCGGCCCCTCGCTATCCATGCCTCATGAAAGTGCGCGCGGCGGGCAACCAAACACGCAGTCGGCGCTTGGATAGGCAGAAAATACTGCTGGAGGAACACATGAGGCACTTGATTTCGGCCGCAATCGTCGGCCTTGCGCTGATTGGTGCCGGTGCGGCATCGGCCCAGACCGCGCCCGCGAACAATTCGACCACTCCGCCCGCCATCGCGCACGGCAATGACGACAGCAAGACCGCTGCCGCCCCGGTCGCCGGCAAGAACAGCTTCACCGAGGCCCAGGCGAAAGAGCGTCTGGAGAAACACGGCTACACTGCCGTAAGCGAGCTTAGGAAAGACGATCAGTCGGTCTGGCGCGGCACCGCGACCAAGGACGGCAAGTCGGTCGGCGTTGCCGTCGACTACCAGGGCAACATCGTCAACCAGTAACCGGCCGAATTTGGGAGGAATATCATGACTCGCACCCTTACCGGACTCTTCGATTCCTACGATGACGCCGAAGGCACCGTCCGCGATCTCGAAGCCGCCGGCATTTCCCAGGATCAAATCAGCATCGTGGCGAACCGCGGCGTGGCGGGCGAACGCGTCAAGGTCAAGGAAGGCAACGAAGCCGGCCCCGGGGCCGGCACCGGCGCCGCTTTGGGGGCCGTCGTCGGCGGTGCCGGCGGCGTGCTCGCCGGTCTCGGCATGCTGGCGATCCCCGGCGTCGGCCCGGTCGTCGCGGCCGGCTGGCTGGTGGCGACGGCGGTCGGTGCGGTCGGCGGCGCCGCGGTCGGCGGTGCCGGCGGCGGTTTGATCGGCGCCATGATCGGCAACGGCGTGGCCGAGCAGGACGCCCATGTCTATGCCGAAGGCGTGCGCCGCGGCGGCACGCTGGTGACGGTCCGGGTCGAAGAGGCCATGGTGCCGATTGCCGAGGCGATCCTGCGCAAGTATCGCGAGGTCGATCCCCGTTCGCGCGGTCAGGCCTATCGGGCCAGCGGCTGGAATCGCTTCGACGAGGCGGCACCGGCCTACACGGAAGAGCAACTCGCGGAAGAGCGCCGCCTGCGCTTGCCGCCCACGATCTGAGGCCTGCGCCCGGGCGTTTCTCAAGGGATCTCGCACCGCCGTACCGAACGAATCCTGTTGCCGACACTCACGATGAGGAATGATTTCGACATGAACACTCTCGATGAAATGATCCTGCACTTCATGCAGGACATCTATTACGCGGAGCGCCAGATCATGAAGGCGCTGCCGAAGATGGCCAAAGCCGCGCAGAGCGCGGAGCTGAAGCAGGCTTTCCTCACCCACCGCGAGGAGACTCAGGGCCAGATCGAGCGCCTGCAGCAGGCGTTCGAAGCCATGGGCAAGCGCGCCAAGGGCGTCACCTGCGAGGCGATCAACGGCCTGATCGAGGAATGTGAGGAATTGCTGGAAGAGGCGACGGAGCCGAGCCCGGTGCGCGACGCCGGCCTGGTCGCCTGCGCGCAGGCGGTCGAGCATTACGAGATCGCCCGCTACGGCTCGCTCGTCGCCTGGACCAAGGCCAAGGGACTGACCGAGGTGGCGACGCTGCTCCAGCAGACGCTCGACGAGGAAAAGAAGACCGACACGCTGCTCAGCAAGCTGGGCAACGCCGATCTGAACAAACAGGCCGCCAAGGCCGCTTGATGAGATGCCCGGCGGCCGTGGGGACTTGCGGCCGCCGGGGCCGCTTCAGGGGGTGTCTGCCGCAGCCCGCTTCAGCACGATCTCGACGAACGCGGCGGTGACCGCCGCGGATGGGCCGTCCAGATGGACCAGGCTCATCGCCGCGCGCGGCTCGTGGCCGTCGATCGGACGATAGGTCACGCCGGGTGCCGCCAGATGCATCATCGAGGCCGGCACGATCGAGATGCCCAATCCCGCCGCGACCAGGGTCACGGTCGAGCCCATCTGCGGCGCCTCCTGCCCGACGCGCGGGCTGAAGCCTGCCGCCTGACAGGCGCCGACGATATCGTCATAGAGCGCGCGGCCGTTCCGGCGCGGATAGAGAATGAAGGTCTCGCGTGCCAGGTCGCCGAGCGCCACGCGATCGCGCGCCGCCAGAACATGATCCGCCGGCAAGGCGACCAGCATCTGCTCGCGGAACAGCAGATGGGACACCAGGCCGCCGGTCTCGCCGGGCACCGGGCGGATGAAGGCCGCGTTCAAATGCTCGGCCTTGAACAGCTCGATCAGGCGGACCGTATTGCCCTCGATCAGTTCGAGCTGCACGTCCGGATAGGCCAGACGATAGTCGCGGATGGCCCCGGTGACGAACGGGTGGAACGAGGCGGACGAGGTGAAGCCGATCCGGATGATGCCGGTTTCGCCCTCCGCCGCCCGCCGGGCGCTGACCAGCGCCTCGTCGGCCAGGCGCAGGATCGTGCGCGCATCCTGCAGCAGCCGCGCGCCGGCCTCGGTCAAAGCCACGCCTTGGGGCCGCCGATGGAATAGGGCCGTACCGACCTCCGCCTCGAACTGCTTGATCTGCTGGCTGAGCGGCGGCTGGCTGATGCCGAGCCGCAGCGCCGCTCGGGTGAAATGCAGTTCCTCGGCCACGGCCAAGAAATAGCGGAAGTGACGAAGCTCCATATCCAATACGTTTCAGCTCTGGCAGTTTTATATATTGGACGGATGATAGGCCAACCCCGACAGTGTGGCGAGAGCTGAGCAATCAGCCCGCTGGCGGAGGAAATGGATGGCCGATCGGTCGAGACCGCTCGAAGGCTTGCTCGTGGTGGCGCTGGAACAGGCGGTCGCCGCGCCCTATTGCAGTTCGCGCCTGGCCGATGCCGGCGCGCGGGTGGTCAAGATCGAGCGGCCCGAGGGCGATTTCGCGCGCGGCTACGACGCTGCGGTCGGCGGATTCTCCAGCTATTTCGTCTGGCTCAATCGCGGCAAGCAGAGCCTGGTCGCCGATATCAAAAACCCCGGCGACGCCGCTCTGCTGCATCGCCTGCTGTCGAAGGCCGACGTCTTCATCCAGAATCTGGCGCCCGGTGCGGCCGAGCGCGCCGGCTTCGGCTCCGAGAGTTTGCGGGCCCGTTATCCGCGGCTGATCACCGTCGATGTCTCCGGCTACGGCACCGGTCATGCCTATACCGAGATGAAGGCCTACGACCTGCTGGTCCAGGCCGAGAGCGGTCTCGCCTCGATCACCGGCCATCCGGCCGGTCCCGGACGGGTCGGTGTGTCGGTCTGCGATATCGCCTGTGGCATGGCGGCCCATGCCGCCGTGCTGGAAGCGCTGATCGCCCGCGGGATCAGCGGCGACGGCAGCCGGATCGAGGTCAGCCTGTTCGACGGCATGGCCGACTGGATGAACGTGCCGCTGCTGTATTTCGAGGGCACCGGCAAAGCGGTCGAGCGCGTCGGGCTGGCGCATCCGTCGATCTGCCCCTATGGCGCGTTCGAGACGACGGACGACAAGCTGGTGCTGATCTCGATCCAGAACGAGCGCGAATGGGCGAGCTTCTGCACCGTGTTCATGGGCGAACCGGATCTGCCGAAGCAACCGGGCTATGACAGCAACAATGCCCGGGTCGCCAATCGTCCCGAGGTCGATGCCCGGGTCGCCCAGGTGTTTCGCCGGCTGACGCGCGACGAAGCGGCCGAGCGGCTCGGCGCGGCGCGCACCGCCTATGGCTTCGTCAATGGCTTGGCCGATCTCGCGGCCCATCCGGCGCTGCGCCGGGTTCCGGTCGAGACCTCGGCCGGCATGGCCTCGATCGTGGCGCCGCCGGCAATCCGCAACGGCGCCGCACCCAAGCTGGGCAAGGTGCCCGACATCGGCGAACATGACAGCGCCATCCGCCGGGAGTTCGCCGCATGAGCCAGCCCATCACCGAGGAAGACCTGATCGGCAGTCTGGCCGACGCGCTGCAGTTCATCTCCTACTATCACCCGGAGGATTACATCCGGCATCTGATCGAGAGCTATCACCGGGAGCAAAGCCCGGCGGCGAAGAACGCCATGGCGCAGATCCTGGTCAATTCGCGCATGGCCGCGCTGGGCCATCGGCCGATTTGCCAGGACACCGGCGTGGTCAATGTGTTCATGAAGATCGGCATGGGCGCGCGCTTCGCCACCACCCGTGCCTTGGACGAACTGGTCGACGAAGGCGTCCGGCGCGCCTGGAACAGCGACACGAAACCGCTGCGCGCCTCGATGGTGCGCGAGCCTTTGTTCGACCGGCGCAATACCGGCGACAACACGCCGGCTAACCTGCAGGTCGAGATGGTCGCCGGCGATACCGTCGAGATCCATGTCGCGGCCAAAGGCGGCGGATCGGAGAACAAGTCGCGCTTCGTGGTGCTGGAGCCGAGCGATTCCGTCGTCGATTGGGTCGTGCGCACGGTCGAGACGCTGGGCGCCGGCTGGTGTCCGCCCGGCCTGATCGGCATCGGCGTCGGCGGCAGTGCCGAAAAGGCAATGCTGATGGCCAAGCAGTCGCTGCTGGAGCCGCTCGACATGACCGAACTCAGGGCGCGCGGACCGGCCTCCAAGCTCGAGGAGATGCGCATCGAGCTTTATGAGAAGATCAACGCGCTCGGCATCGGCGCCCAGGGGCTGGGCGGGTTGACCACCGTGCTCGACGTCAAGATCAAGACCTTTCCGGTCCATGCCGCCTCGCTGCCGGTCGGGCTGATCCCGCAATGCGCCGCCGACCGGCACGCCCATTTCATCCTCGACGGCTCCGGCCCGGTCCAGTTGACGCCGCCCCGCCTGGACCTCTGGCCGGAAATCCCCACCGCGGGCGTGAGCCGGGGTGCCCGGCCCGTCGATCTCGATACGCTCACCCGCGAACAGGTCGCGACCTGGCGCGCCGGCGAGACGCTGCTGCTGTCCGGCCGGCTGCTGACCGGGCGCGATGCCGCCCATCTGCGCATGACCAAAATGCTAGCGGCCGGCGAGCCGCTGCCGGTCGATTTCCGCGATCGCGCGATCTATTACGTCGGTCCGGTGGACGCCGTCGGCGACGAGGCCGTCGGTCCGGCCGGGCCGACCACTGCGACCCGCATGGATCGTTTCACCGAGGCGATGCTGGCCCAGACCGGGCTGCTGGTCATGATCGGCAAGGCTGAGCGCGGTCCGGCCACGATCGAGACCATCCGGGCCCATGGTGCCGCCTATCTGATCGCGGTCGGCGGGGCGGCCTATCTCGTGTCCAAGGCGATCAAGTCCGCCCGCGTGCTGGCGTTCGAGGAGCTGGGCATGGAGGCGATCCATGAATTCACCGTGGCCGACATGCCGGTCACGGTCGCCGTCGATACCCAAGGCGCCTCGATCCATCGCGACGGCCCTGCCCGCTGGCGGACACCACAGCTGGAAACCGCACCATGATCGAAGCCTATGCCGATATCCGCGACGCCGTCGCCAAGCTATGCGCGCGCTTTCCCGGCGACTATTGGCGCAAGCTGGACCGCGCCATGGCCTATCCGGCCGAATTCGTCCAGGCACTGACCGAGGCCGGCTATCTGTCGGTATTGATTCCCGAGGAATATGGCGGCGCCGGTCTGCCGCTGTCGGCGGCGGCGGCGATCCTGGAAACGATCCAGCACAGCGGCGGCAACGGCGCCGCCTGCCATGCCCAGATGTACACCATGGGGACGGTGCTGCGGCACGGCAGCGACGCGCAGAAGGCTCTGTACCTGCCGCAGATCGCCAGCGGCGCGCTGCGCCTGCAGGCCTTCGGCGTGACCGAGCCGACCAGCGGCACCGACACGACCGCGCTGCGTACCGTCGCCAGGCGCGACGGCGACCGGTACATCGTCAATGGCCAGAAGATCTGGACCAGCAGGGCCGAATATTCCGACCTGATGCTGCTGCTGGCCCGCACCACGCCGCGCGACCAGGTCGCCAAAAAGACCGAGGGCCTGTCGACCTTCCTCGTCGATATGCGCCAGGCCAAGGACAACGGCCTGACCATCCGGCCGATCCGCACCATGATGAATCACAACAGCTGCGAGGTGTTCTTCGACAATATGGCGATCCCGGCCGACAGCCTGATCGGCGAGGAGGGCCTGGGCTTCCGCTATATCCTGTCGGGCATGAATGCCGAACGGATCCTGATCGCGTCGGAATGCGTCGGCGACGCCAAATGGTTCATCGACAAGGCAACCGCCTATGCCAAGGACCGGGTCGTGTTCGACCGGCCGATCGGCCGCAACCAGGGCGTCCAATTCCCGATCGCCAAGGCCTATGCCAACATGCGCGCGGCCGAGCTGATGGTGCGCGAGGCGCTCGGCCTGTACGAATCCGGCGCCAACCCGGGCGCCGAGGCCAATATGGCGAAGATGCTGGCGGCCGACGCCTCGTTCGAGGCGGCCAACGCCTGCATTCAGACCCACGGCGGCTTCGGCTTTGCCGAAGAATACGACGTGGAACGCAAATTCCGCGAGACCCGGCTCTATCAGGTCGCCCCGATCTCGACCAACCTGATCCTGTCCTACCTGGCCGAGCATGTGCTCGGCCTGCCGCGGTCCTATTGAGATGGAACTCGATCTCGCCAGTCTCAGAACCTGGATCGGACGCACGGCGGAAGCCCAGGATATCGTGACGCCGCGCCTGGTCGCGGAATATGCCGCGACGCTGGCCCCGACCCTGGCCAAAGTCCCGGACGGCGAGGCACCGCTGGCGCTGCATTGGTGCCTGTCGTCATCAATCTCGCCCACGGGCGCCCTCGGCGCGGACGGCCATGCCGCCAAGGGCGAGTTCCTGCCGCCGGTGCCGCTGCCGCGCCGCATGTGGGCCGGTGGAACCTTGACCACGCACGGGCCGCTGCGCGTCGGCGACACGGTCAGGCGCCTTTCTGTAATCGCCGATATCGTGGTGAAAGAGGGCCGGACCGGCCCGCTGTGCTTCGTCTCGGTCGACCACGAATATGCTACGGCGCGGGGCGTGGCGCTGAGCGAACGGCATGACATCGTCTATCGCGGCGCGACCGATGCCGCGACGAAACCACCGCCGCCGGCCGAACCGCGCGACGCCGATCTGACCTGGTCGGTCGAGGCGACGCCGACCCTGCTGTTCCGCTATTCGGCCATGACCTTCAACGGCCACCGGATCCATTACGACCAGCCTTATGCCACCGGCGTCGAGGGCTATGCGGGCCTGGTCGTGCATGGCCCGATGCAGGCCAGCCTGATGTTCAATCTCGCCGCCGAACTGGGCGGTGCCGTGCCGGCCGGTTTCCGCTACCGTGGCCTGTCGCCGCTCATCTCGGGCCAACGCTTCCAGGTCCGCGCGGTGCGCAAGCCCGACGGGGGGATCCGCTGTTGGACGGAGAACGCGGACGGTCGGATCTGCATGGAGGCGGAAGCCGTCTGACTAAAAAATACAATAAAAACAAAAGACTATCGTAAGAATCTCAGGGAGGAACTCGATGAAGAATTTTCTGGCAGCAGGCCTGTTCGCCGCTTTGGCGCTGACCGTCGGCCCGGCCCAGGCCGACGAGCCGATCGTGATCAAGTTCAGCCATGTGGTGGCGCCGGATACGCCCAAGGGCAAAGGCGCCGACAAGTTCAAGGAATTGGCCGAGAAATACACCGGCGGCAAGGTCCGGATCGAGGTCTACCCGAACTCCCAGCTCTATAAGGACAAGGAAGAAGTCGAGGCGCTGCAGCTGGGCGCGGTCCAGATGCTGGCGCCGTCGCTGGCCAAGTTCGGTCCGTTGGGCGCCAAGGAATTCGAGGTGTTCGACCTGCCCTATATCGTGCCCGACAAGGCGGCGCTGCGGCGCGTGACCGACGGGCCGCTCGGCAAAAGCCTGTTCCAGAAGCTCGAATCCAAGGGCATCACCGGTCTCGCCTATTGGGACAATGGCTTCAAGATCATGAGCGCCAACAAGCCGCTGCGCCTGCCGGCGGACTTCCAGGGCCTCAAGATGCGCATCCAGTCGTCCAAGGTGCTGGAAGCGCAGTTCAAGGCGCTGGGCGCCCAGCCCCAGGTCATGGCCTTCTCGGACGTCTATCAGGCGATGCAGACCGGCGTGGTCGACGGCTCGGAGAACACGCCGTCGAACATGTGGTCGCAGAAACATTTCGAGGTGCAGAAATACGCCACGCTCAGCAACCACGGCTATATCGGCTATGCGGTGATCGTGAACAAGAAGTTCTGGGACGGGTTGCCGACCGACATCCGCGCCGAACTCGACCAAGCGATGGCCGAGGCCACGACCTATGCCAACGACCTGTCGCAGAAGGAAAACGACGACGCGCTGGCTTCGATGAAGGCATCGGGCAAGATCACCTTCATTGAGCTGACGCCCGAGGAGACCGCCGCCTGGCACAAGGCGCTGGATCCGGTCGCGACCGAGATGACCTCCCGCATCGGCAAGGAAACCATCGACGCGTTCCGGCAGGCGACCGCCGGCGGCAACTGAGCACCCTCCCCAACCCCAGGCGGCTTCGGTCGCCTGGGGATTGTGTTTCGGCTTAGGCGGAGAGGAACTCTGATGCTGCTGCGGATTCTCGATCGGCTCGAAGAGACTTTGATCGCCACGATGATCGGCGGGGCGACGCTGATCATCTTTCTGTCTGTGGTCCAGCGCTATGCCGCGGGCTTCCGGCTGCTCTATCCGATCGCCAGCCGGTTCGACATGGATTGGGCGCAGGAACTGTGCATCTTCATGTTCATCTGGATGGCCAAGTTCGGCGCCGCCTATGGCGTGCGCACCGGTATCCATGTCGGCGTCGATGTGCTGGTCAAGCGGCTCCGGCCGGAGCGGCAGAAGCTCGTCATCCTGTTCGGGCTGATGGGCGGCGTGCTGTTCACCGCCGTGATCGGCACCATGGGCGCCAAATTCGTCTATGGGCTGATGGGCACCGACCAGACCACGCCGGACCTGGAATGGCCCAGTTGGGTCGTCTATCTGTGCATTCCGCTGGGATCCTACCTGATGTGCTTCCGCTTCCTGCAGGTGGCCGTGCATTACTGGCGCACCGGCGAAGTGCCGCATCATGATGCGGGCCATGTCGAGGGGCTCGACGGCCAGAAGATCGAGCTGGGCAAGCCGGTATGAGTGCCGCGCTCATCTTCGGCATCCTGCTGGCGCTGATGCTGACCGGCATGCCGATCTCGATCGCGCTCGGCCTGACCGTGCTGTCGTTCATGTTCACCATGACCACAGTGCCGATCGAGAGCGTCGGGCTGAAGCTGTTCACCGGCCTCGATAATTTCTCGATCATGGCGATCCCGTTCTTCATCCTGGCGGGCACGTTCCTGACGCGCGGCGGCGTCGCCCGGCGCATGATCGCCTTCACCTCGTCGCTGATCGGCCATTGGCCGGGCGGGTTGGGACTGGCCGGTGTCGCGGCCTCGGCCTTGTTCGCCGCCGTGTCCGGTTCGAGCGTCGCGACCGTGGTCGCGATCGGCTCGATCATCCTGCCGGCCATGATCGAACAGGGCTATCCCAAGCGCTTTGGCGCCGGCGTGATCACCACGTCCGGGGCGCTCGGCATCCTGCTGCCGCCCTCGGTCATCCTGGTGCTGTTCGGCGTCTCGACCAACACCTCGATCGGCGCGCTGTTCATGGCCGGCGTCATGCCCGGCATATTGCTCGCGGCCTTGATGATCGGCCTGACCCTGGTCATCGCCTGGCGCCGCGGCTATCCGCGCATGCCGCGCTCGACCTGGTTCCAGCGCTGGCGTGCGTTCCGCGAATCGATCTGGGGCTTGGCCCTGATCGTCATCGTCATGGGCGGCATCTATGGCGGCATCTTCACCCCGACCGAGGCCGCCGCGGTCGCGGCGGTCTATGCCTTCGTCATCGCGGTCTTCGTCTATCGCGACCTGCGGCTACGCGATGTACCCAAGGTGCTGCTGAGCGCCGCCAATACCAGCGCCATGCTGCTCTACATCATCACCAACGCGGTGCTGTTCTCGTTCATGATGACGAACGAGCATATTCCGCAATCCATGGCCGCCTGGATCGTGTCCCAGCATTTCAACGTCTGGACCTTCCTGTTTGTGGTCAATATCGTGCTGCTGGCGGCCGGCAACGTCATGGAGCCGACCTCGATCCTGCTGATCATGGCGCCGATCCTGTTTCCGATCGCGACCAGCCTGGGCGTCGACCCGATCCATTTCGGCATCCTGATGGCGGTCAATATGGAGGTGGGATTGTGCCGCCCGCCGGTCGGGCTCAATCTCTATGTCGCCAGCGGCATCGCGCGCATGGGCATTTCGGAACTGACCGTCGCCGTCCTGCCCTGGCTCGTCGTCATGCTGATGTTCCTGGCCTTGATCAGCTACGTACCGGCGATCTCGATCTGGCTGCCTCACCGACTGGGAATGTAAATGTCCGAACCGTTGCCCATCGCCAAGCATCTCGACCGGCTCGCCGCCCTCGTCCCGGTCGACGGCCGGCGGATCGTCGATATCGGCTGCGGCGACGGCGCCCTGGTCCGCGCACTCACCCGGCGCGGCGGGATCGTCACCGGCATCGAGATCGATGCCCGCGCGCTGGCCCCCGCACGCGCGGCGCCGACGATGGCGAACGAACGCTACCTGGAAGGCCGCGCCGAGGCGTTGCCGCTCGACGACCGATCGGTCGATCTGGTGGTGTTCTTCAACAGCCTGCATCACGTGCCGGTGGGTCTGCTCGACGCCGCCTTGGGCGAGGCAGCACGGGTCCTGGTGCCGGACGGTATCCTGTTCGTGCTGGAGCCGATCGCGTCCGGCGCCTATTTCGAGCTGACGCGATTGGTCGAGGACGAGACCTTCGTGCGGGCCAAAGCCTATGAAGCCTTGGCCGGTGCCCCGGCACACGGTCTGGTCGCGATGGCTGAGGAAACCTACCGCAACCCCCTGGTCTTCAAGGATTTCGAGACGTTCGAGGCCCGCATGATCGCGGTCGAGCCGGCGCGGGCGACCGTAGTCGCCGAACACCGTGCCTCCCTGCGCCGGAATTTCGAGGCATCGGCGGACGTTGCAGCGGACGGCTACTGCTTCTATCAACCGGCCCGGATCAACCTGTTTCGGAAGGCCTGAACGCCGGTCAGCGCAGGATCTCGCCCATCGCGGGCTTGCCCGAACCGGGCTCCGTCGTCCAGGCGACCCGGTTGCGGCCGGCGTGCTTGGCCTCATACAGCCGCGTGTCGGCCAGCCGCACCAATTCTTCGGCGCCCTGGGTCTGCCGCGCTGGAATTACCGTGGCACCGCCGATACTGACCGTGACGACATCGCCGGCGACGGAGAAGGCATGAGGCAGTGCCAGTTGCACGATGCCCCGGCGCAGCGTCTCCGCGATCACGATGGCCCCGGCCGCATCGGTCTCCGGCATGATCACGACGAATTCCTCGCCGCCATAGCGCGCGACCAGATCGCCCGGGCGGCTGACCCCGTCCGCCAGCAGGCTGGCGACCCGCTTCAGGCATTCGTCGCCGGCGGCATGGCCGTAATTGTCGTTGAACGCCTTGAAACAATCGACGTCGAGCATGATCAGCGACATGGTCGTGCCCTGCCGACGCGAGCGCAGCCACTCATGGTCGAGCGCCTGGTCGAAGCGGCGTCGGTTGGCGATGCCGGTCAGGCCGTCCAAGACCGACAGGCGCTCCAACATGTCCTGATAGCGCTTCAGTTGCAGATGGTTGCGCACGCGGGCGCGCACGATCGGCGGGCTGAACGGCTTGGTGATATAATCGATCGCGCCGATCTCGAGGCCCTTGGCCTCATCGGACTCGTCGGACAGGCCCGAGATGAAGATGACCGGAATGCCGCGGGTGCGCGGATCGGCCTTCAGCCGCATGCAGACCTCGTGACCGTCCAGGCCGGGCATCACCACGTCGAGCAGGATCAGATCGGGTTCCTGCTCGACCGCGAGCCGCAGTGCCGTGGCCCCGTCCATGGCGAAGAGGCTGTCATACTCGGCACCGAGTACTTCGTTCAAAATCTCGATGTTCGTCGCGGCATCATCGACGATCAATATCCGGTGCTTGTCGCCCGACATCCCGCCTCACGTGCTGGCCTGGCAACCCAATCTTGGGCCTTGGGGCGGAGCTTACTATAAAACACCCCCCAAGGGACCATCGAAGTCTGAAGTCAGCGCACCCGTGCGATCACGGTCGTCCGAAGGACAGGCCCGGCAGGCTCGCCGTGTGTTCGGCGCGAACCGCTTCCAACGCATTCGGATCCATGCCCAGCGCCTTCAGGATCGTCGGCGCGACCTGCCGGGTCTCGACCTTGTCCGCGACGGTGCCGGGCTTGACGTCCCTGCCGGCCACGAGCAAGGCCACATGGGTGTCGTCGGCGGTGAAGCCGCCGTGCTCGGCGACCTTGGGATTGGTCGGCTTGGTGTAGATCACGCCCGGCCGCACGTCGATGAACAGGTCCGGCACCCGCGCATCCATGGCGGGATCGGCGCCCCACAACCGCTTCAGCTCGTCGCCCTGATAGACATGCGCGATGCCCAACTCGTCTTTGCGCTGCTCGAGCGCCGCGGCGACCGGGGCCGACAGGGCCGGATCGGTCAACCAGATCAGCCCGACATCGTCGAGTGTGGCATGGGCCAGCGCGCCCTTGGCGGCCTCATCGATCGCCTTGGTCAGGCTCTTGCCGTCGATCTTGCGCACCAGGGTCGGATCGACCGGCGAATTGCCGTGCTTGCTCGCCATGATCAGCAGCGTCTTGTCGTACAGGCCCGCGGCCTTCAGTGCCGCGAGGATCTGGCCCAGCGACCGATCGGTATGGGCCAGCCCTTCGGCCAGGTCGGCGCTCGGCGTGAATCCGGCGTCGGCATAGCCGGCGTACTTCTGGCCGACGCTGATCGCCTGGAAATTCATGCCGAACACGGCCGGCACGGCCATCTTGCGGGCGCCGGTATGGTCGTGGCCGTTGATCTGGTTGATCAGCGCCGCGACGCGCAGGTCGTCGTTGACCTCGGTCTTGCGGACATCATGGTCCTGCGCGCCCGCGGCGATCTCCGGCCCGTAGAAATCGGCGAGGCCGGCGCCGTTGCGGCCCCGCAGAATGTCGTAGGCCGGATGCTTGTCGAGCCAGGCCGCCGTCTTGCCGGCCGCGGTCACCACGTCGAACACGGTGTTGGTGCGCAGATAGGCATGGGGCGAGACCGGCTTGCAGCCGTTCCTGGGATCGCGCGGCAGCTTCTTGTCGTCGATCCCGCCCCCGGCATCGACCACGTCGGCATTGAGATCGATCTCTTCATCGAAGTCGGCGGCGCCGCCGAGCTTGGAACAGTCTGAGCCCGGCGGCGACAGGGTGCGGTCCCACGAGGCGTCATAATAGATCCCGGTCGCGGCCGGCGTGCCGCCGGTGACGAGCGCCAGCATGCCCGGGAAACTGTCCGACGGCCTGGTGGTCTCGGCATTGTCGTAGATCTTGCCGGCCCTGGCGAGCGTGGCCAGGGTCGATTTCGGCGTGGTCGCGATGAAGCGCGCCAGATCGGCCTGGTGCATGCCGTCGATCGAGATCAGCAGCACATGCTGATAGCTGGCCGCACTGGCCGGTATCGCCGCCAACAGCGCGGCCGCGCCCAACACGTTGCGAAACAATCCCATTCCATCCCCCGACCTGATTTGGCGGGGGGACTATAGCCAGGCTCGATGACGGATTTAGGTCAGTCGGCCAGGGCCGCCGCGACGGTCTTGGCGGCATCGCCACCGGCGCCCGAACGCAGCGGCAGTTCCTTCAGGAACAGGGTGATGACGAAGGCGATCACGGACAGGGCCGCCGCCAGCAGAAAGATATCGTGGAACGCCTCGGAGATGGCCCCGGCCACGGCGGTCCTGAGCGCCGGCGGCACCGACGCGATGGCATTGGGCCCGGCATGCAGCAGATCGGTCCCGGGCGAGCTGCCCAGCGCCTCGCTGCCCGGAATATGCGCGATCAGGCCGTTGAGCCGGCCGATCAGCACCGCGCCGAACAAAGCCACGCCGAACGAGCCGCCCATCGAGCGGAAGAAGGTGATCGAGGCGGTCCCACTGCCGAGGTCGCGCTGGGCAAGCGAATTCTGCACCGCGACGAGCAACGCCGGCATGATCAGGCCGATGCCCAGCCCATTGATCGCCAGATAGGCGCAGACCAACGCCAGCGGCGTGTCCGGCGTTACGGTCACCAGCAGGAACAACCCGACCGTACTGGTTGCCAGGCCCACCAGCGGGAAGATCTTATAGCGACCCGTACGCGCGACGAGCTGGCCGGCACTGATCGCGCCCGTGACCGTGCCGCCGGTCAGCGGGATGAGCATCAGGCCCGACGCGTCGGCCTGCATCGAATAGACCAGCTGTAAAAACAGCGGCATGAAGACGATGCCGCCCAGCATGCAGATCGAAACCAGCAGGTTGGTCGCGTTGGCGGCGACGAAGACCGGGTTGCTGAACAGGCGCGGCGGCAGGATCGGCTCGCTGGCCGAGCGCTCCTGGAAAATGCAGCCGATGAACAGCACGATCGCGCCGGCACCCAGCGCCTTGATCACGACCGAGTCCCACGGCACTTCCTCGCCGCCCATGGTCGTCACCAGCAGCACGCAGCAGACCGCGGACACGATCAGTATCGCGCCCAGATAGTCGATCTTGTGGCGCAGCCGCTTGGCCGCCAGCCGCTTCAAGGTCGCCTGTGACGCGATCAGCGCGCCGATGCCGATCGGCAGATTGATCCAGAACACCCAGCGCCAGGTCAGGTGATCGACGAACAGCCCGCCCAACACGGGCCCGAACACGCTCGCGGCGGCGAACACGCTGGCGATATAGCCCTGATACCGCCCGCGCTCACGCGGCGCGATCACATCGGCGATGGTCGCATGCGCCATGGCGAGCAGCCCGCCGCCGCCCAACCCCTGCAACGCCCGGAACAGGATCAGCTGCGTCATCGTGGTCGCCAATCCGCACAGCAGGCTGGTGAGCACGAACAGGATGATCGCGATCTGCAGCAAGATCTTCCGGCCGTAAAGGTCGGACAGTTTGCCGTAAATCGGCGTGACCGCGGTCGAGGTCAGCAGATAGGCCGAGACGACCCAGGACAGATGGCCGACGCCCTGCAGATCCGACGCCATGCGCGGCAGGGCGGTCGCGACGATGGTCTGATCCAGCGCCGCCAGGAACATGCCGAGCATGAGCCCGCCGATGATGATGATCGTCTCGCGGTGGGTAAAGCGGACGGGACCAGGCGCGATGGCTGTATCGGCAGGCAAGGATCGACCTTTCGGACGCGGTGCTCTCCACCCTGGGCGGAGATGCTTTGAATGCGAAGCATTCAGCATGAACCCAACGGCCGACCGTTGCAGACGCAAAAATCGACAAGCTGGGTGCGCTGCAATGCATGGCCCCATTAAGCGGCCTTCTTGGACGACGGCCGTTAGGGCCGGACGATATAGCCGCACGCCCGGAGCGCCGGCAGCATGTGCCTGGGCGGTGGTGCCGCCACCTCGACCCGGCCCGTGCCGGGGAGATCGAACGCGATGGCACGCGCATGCAGATGCAGCCGCTCGCCGGGGCCCGCCGGTCGGCCATAGAGTTCGTCGGCCACGACCGGGCAGCGCAGAAAGGCACAATGGACGCGGATCTGATGGGTCCGGCCGGTCTCGGGCGCCAATTCCAGCCAAGTCCGGCCATCGCCCTGCCCCAGCGTCTTGAAGCGCGTGGCGGCCGGCTGGCCGTTCCGGTCGATCGCGCTCGACCAGTCGCCCGCGCGCTTCACCCGCTTCAGCGCCTGGTCGATGCGGCCGTCCGGCGTCGGCGGGGCGCCTTCGACCACGGCCCAATAGGTCTTGGCGACCGCGCCGTCGGCGAACAGCTGGCCCAGCCGCTGCAGCATGGCCGGCGTCCGGCCCAGCACCAGGCAGCCGGTCGTATCCTTGTCCAGGCGATGGGCCAGACCGGGCCGGTCGGGCAAACCCAGCTTGAGCGCGTCGAAATGATCTTCCAGGCTATGGCGCGTGCCCGGCGCCCGATGCACCGCGATCCCGGCCGGCTTGTCGAGCACCAGAATCTCGTCGGAGCGCCACAGGATGCGGCCGATCAGCTCGTCCGGCGTCACTCTAGAGCTCGATCACGAGGCCGTCGTAGCCTGGCTCGACCCCGGCGGGGCACCGGCTGCCGATGTGCTCGTAATCGCTGCTCAGATCCATGTGGGTAAAGATCGCCCGGCGCGGCTTCAGCCGCTCGATCCAACCCAACGTGCGTTCCAGATGGCTGTGGGTCGGGTGCGGTGCCTCGCGCAGGCAATCGACGATCCAGACCTCGATGCCCTGAAGCGCCGCGAACGCCGCCTCGTCGAGCTTCACCACATCGGTCGAATAGGCGAAATTGCCGATGCGGAAGCCCCAGGATCGGCTGAAGCCGTGATCCTGCTCGAACGCCACCACGGGCACGCCCGCGGCCTCGAACGGGCCGTCGATCTCGTGCGGGACCAGCACGGGGCGGAAATAGCTGCTGACGCCGCTCGGGTCGTCCACGATGGTATAGCCGAAGCGCCGGCGCAGATCGGCCAGCGTCTCGGTCGAAGCCCAGAACGGGATCGGTGCGCCCATCAGTCGGTTGACCGCGCGCAGATCGTCGATCCCATGGGTGTGATCGGCGTGGCTATGGGTGTACAGCAGGGCGTCGATATGCCGGCATCGGGCGGTCAGCAGCTGCTGGCGCAGATCCGGGCCGGTATCGACCAGGATGGTCTTGGGCGCCCCGTCTGCATCGGTCGTCTCGATCAGGATCGAGGGGCGCAGGCGCCGGTTGCGCGGGTTGGCCGGATCGCACACGCCCCAATCGCCGACCGGCGTCGGCACGCCTTGCGAGCCGCCGCAGCCGAGCATCGTGACGCGCACGCCGCTCATGCTGCCGGTGTCGCCTTGGTGAACAGGCGATGGAAATTCGCGGTCGTCGCCGCTGCCAGTTCATCGGCCGAAATGCCCTTCATCTCAGCGATCGCGGCGGCGGTATGGACGACGAACGCCGGCTCGTTGCGCTTGCCGCGCATCGGGATCGGCGCCAGATAGGGCGCGTCGGTTTCGACCAGCAGCCGGTCGAGCGGCACGGCCTTGACGATCTCGCGCAGGTCGGCGGCGCTCTTGAACGTGACGATGCCCGAGAACGAGACATAGAAGCCCAGGTCGAGCCCCTGCATCGCCAGATCGCGGCCGGAGGTGAAGCAATGCAGCACGCCGACGAGCCGCCCGCCGTCGCTTTCCTCGGTCAGCAGCCGCGCCGTATCGGCGTCGGCCTCGCGGGTATGCACCACCATCGGCACGCCGGCCCGCCGGGCCGCGCGGGCATGGGTGCGGAACACGTCCGCCTGCCGGTCGCGCGGGGCGTAGTCATAATGATAATCCAGGCCGCACTCGCCGATGCCGATCACCTTGGGGTGGTTGGCATAGTCGACCAGCGCCGCCTCGCCCGTGTCCGGCTCGCTCGCCGCCTCATGCGGATGGATGCCGACCGTGCACCAGATGTCCGGGTCGCTCTCGGCGATCGCGCGGATCGTCGGAAACTCGGTGATCTTGGTGCAGATCGTCACCATCGTACCGACACCGGCCCGGCGTGCTCGCGCGATGACCTCGCCGCGCTCGGCGGCGAAATCCGGAAAATCGAGATGGCAGTGGCTATCGACCAGAGGGGTCATGCGGCTTTGGTCTCGATCCGGGGGAACACGCCTTGCGGCGGCGGCAAGGGTGTCCCAGCCGCGATGGGCCCGAGCGCGATCGCGCCGAAGCCGCGCTGATCGACCGGAATCGCCAGCAGGTCCAGGATCTTGGCGCCCGCGTCGGGCATGACCGGCTGGACCAGGATGCCGAGGATCCTGATCACCTCGACCAGCACGCCCAGCACCGTGGCCATGCGGACCAGATCGGTCTTCTTCAGCGCCCAGGGCGCCTGCTGGTCGACATAGAGATTGGCCGCATCGCTGACCGCCCAGAGCTGGGCCAGTGCCTGATGCAGCTCGACCTTCTCCATCGCCGCGCGCAGGTTCGGCAGCAGCCCGCGCGCTTGGCCCAGCAGCGCCTCGTCCTCGGCGGTCAAGGTGCCGATCTCGGGGGCTGCGGCGGCGCAGTTCTTCTGCACCTGGCTCAGCACGCGCTGCATCAGGTTGCCGAGATTGTTCGACAGATCGGCGTTGATCCGGTTGACCATCGCCTTCTGCGAGAAATCGCCGTCCTGGCCGAACGGCACTTCGCGCAGCAGGAAATAGCGCGTCTGGTCCAGCCCGTAGGTCTCGATCAGGTCGAACGGATCGATCGCGTTGCCGAGCGATTTCGAGATCTTCTGGCCTTCGCTCGTCCACCAGCCATGGGCGAACACCGCCTGCGGCGGCGGCAGGTCGGCCGCCATCAGGAACGCCGGCCAATAGACCGCGTGGAAACGGACGATATCCTTGCCGACGACATGAAGATTGGCCGGCCAGAAAGCCTTATAGGTTTCGGCTTGCGTGTCGGGATAGCCCACCCCGGTGATGTAGTTGGTCAATGCATCGAGCCAGACATACATGACATGGGCCGGATCGTTCGGCACCGGCACGCCCCAGGTGAAGCTGGTGCGCGAGACCGACAGGTCGCGCAGGCCCGACTTCACGAAGCTGATGACCTCGTTGCGCCGGCTGTCCGGGCCGATGAAGCCGGGATTCTGCTCGTAGAACGCCAACAGCCTGTCGCCCCAGGCCGACAGGCGGAAGAAATAGCTGGGTTCCTCGACCCATTCGACCGGCGCGCCCGTGGGCGCATTGCCCTCGACCAGATCGGCCTCGGTATAGAACGCCTCGTCGCGCACCGAGTACCAGCCGGCGTAGGAGCCCAGATAGATCTCGCCGCGGTCGATCAGGCGCTGCCACAGCGCCTGGCATGATGCGATATGGCGTTGCTCGGTCGTGCGGATGAAATCGTCGTTCGAGACATTGAGCGCGCCGGCCAGCACCCGGAACTGCGCCGATACCCGGTCGCAGAATTCCAGCGGCGGCACGCCGGCGGCGGCGGCCGATTTCTCGACCTTCTGGCCATGCTCGTCCGTGCCGGTCAGGAAATGCACCCGGCGCCCGTCCAACCGCATGAAGCGGGCCAGCACGTCGCACGCCAGCGTCGTATAGGCGTGGCCGATATGCGGCTTGTCGTTCACGTAGTAGATCGGCGTGGTGATGTAGTACGGCCGCCCGTCGGGCATCCTGATCTCCCGGTTCATGGAGCCCGTCCGACGGCCCCGGGAGGTCAGCGCGCGGCTGCACCCAAGGTGAAGAAGGCGTCGAGCACGACCTGTTTCCGGTCGAGATTCACGGCGTCCGCCCGCCCGAACAGGGCCCGCAGGTTTTCCCACACCTCAACCCATTGATCAAGGCGGCCGAACCCAGCCATGCGCCGCATCAGGGCGCCCTCGCCCGGCATGACTTCCCGAACGCCGCCCTCGGCGGCGCCCGCGACCATGCGGGCCAGGAAATCGACCAGCAGGTCGGTCAGCGTGCGGTAGAGCGCGTCCGCCTCGCCGCGCGCCACCGCGTCGGCCAGGCGATGCAGCCGCACGCCGTCGAGCCGGGGCAGCGTATCGAGCAGTCCGACCATCTCGCGATACAGCACCAGCCCTTCGGCATCGGCCAACTCCAGCGCCCGGCCGATCGAGCCGTCGGCCATCCGCGCCAGGATCAGCGCGTCCTCGGCCGTGAGGTCCGGCCGATGCTCCAGCAGCAGGCGCACGACCTCGTCGGCGGCAAGCGGCAGCAGGAACAGCTTGCGACAGCGCGAGCGGATGGTCGGCAGCAGCCGCCCCGGCGCGTGGCACACCAAAAGCAGCAGGGCGCCTTTGGGCGGTTCCTCCAGAACCTTCAGCAAGGCATTGGCGGCATTGCGATTCATCTCGTCGGCGCTGTCGATGATCACGACGCGCCAGCCGCCTTCGGCCGAGGTCAGGCGCAGGAAGTTCGACACCTCGCGCACATCGTCGACCACGATCTCGCCGCGCAGCTTCTTACGCTTCGGATCATAGCCGCGCTCGACCGTCAGCAGGTCGGCATGGCCGCCGGCCGAGATGCGGCGCGCGACCGGATGGTTCGGATCGGTCCGGAGATCGGTCGGCGCGACCACGTCGCCGAACAGCGACGGGCCCGGATCCTCGCCGCCGCCGGACAGCAGCCAGCGCGCGAAGCGAAACGCGAGCGTCGCCTTGCCGATGCCGCGCGGGCCGCCCAGGATGATCGCATGGGGCAGTCGGCCGGACGTCACGGCCTGCAAAAGGCCTGCCTCGGCCACCGCATGGCCGAACAGGTCGGGATTGCGGCGGGGTGCGCGCGGATCGATTTCCGCCTCGTCGCCCACGCCCTCGCCTGCCGCCATCCCCGTGCCCCGCCGAACCTGAAATCAGGCCGCACCAGACCACAGGGATGGCGCCGTTGGCAATCACGCCATGTGGGGCTTCAGCAGACCGGCGCGGTTGGCCAGCGCGACCAGCTGGTCCCGGCGCAGTACGGCGATGATCACGCCGCAGCACCAGACGCTGCAGGCCTGCTTGAACAGCACACCGCCGTCGCCATAGGGGTCGATGCCCAAGGGCGACGCCAGATGGAAGAAGATGGCGCCGGTCATCAGCGTGATGGCACCCAGCCCGCCCAGCCCTTGCAGCCCGGGGGTCAGCAGGATGATCGCGCACAGCAGCTCGCACGAGCCGGTGCCGATGCGCATGGCCTTCTCATGGCCGTGGAAGCCCAGCCAATCGGTCAGAGTCGTGAACAGATCGACGCTGCCGGGATGGCCCAGAAATTTATACTGCAGGTACCAGATGAAGATGTAGACGACCCACAGCGTGGCGATCCAGGCGATGGCCGGCCTTATTTTGCTTTTCAGGGTATTTTCCATGGCATTCGATCTCCCGCCCGTTGACGATGAGATATCGGCCGATCGGCGGCGGGACGCACGACACGATGTCGCGAGCGGCACGCGAGTTTTCGTGATCGGCGCGCTTTCAAATTGTTGCAACGATCCATAATAACACGTAAATGGCGAATATTCCGGTGGAGCGCACGAAGCATGTTCAACAGCACGATCATCGACGTGGCCGCCGGCCTGCTGTTCGCCTTTCTGGCGGTCAGCCTGGCGGCGAGTTCGATCAACGAGGCGATCGCCTCACTGTTGAACAGCCGGGGGACGGCGCTGCTCGCCGGCATCCGGAAATTGCTGAACGATCCCAATGAGAACGGGCTGGTTTTGCAGATCTACAATCACGCGCTGACCCATCCGCAGGGCAATGGCGCCGCAGCGACGGTCAGCACGGTCCAAGGCCCCTTGCCGGCCTATATGGACCCGGCCAAGTTCGCCGCCGCCCTGGTCGACGGTGTGATGGCACTGCATGGCCCGGCGCCCGACGCGGATCCCGTCGTGCCGGCCGAGGGCGATGCGGCACCGCCGGCCCCGCTGCCGATCAAAGCCGCCATCGACAATGTCCCGGATGCGCAGCTCAAGCGGACACTTCAGCGGCTCTATGCCCGCGCCGACGGCGAGATGACCCGCTTCGAGGCGGCGGTGGCGGATTGGTTCGATGGCGCGATGGACCGGGTCAGCGGCCTCTACAAGCGCTACACCCAGCTCTGGGCCTTCCTGATCGCCGTGGCCCTCGTCGTGCTGCTGAACATCGACGCGATTCATATCGCCAAGGTGCTCTGGCAGCAGCCATCTCTCGCGAAGGGCATCACCGTGGCGCCGGCCGGCAATGCCACCGACGCCTTGTTTCAGCTCGACCAGCTGGGTCTGCCGCTCGGCTGGACCGGCTGGCCGATCGGGCAGTATGTCAGCAACAAACTGCCGCTACTCGGCTGGCTGAGCGCGATCGTCGGCTGGCTCATCACCGCACTGGCGACCCTGTTCGGCGCGCCGTTCTGGTTCGATCTGCTGCGGCGGGTCGTGCGGCTGAAGGGCTCGGGCCCGGCGCCGGGCGAGAAACCCTAAAGGCTGAGCCCGAGCCGCCGCTCGACCGTCCGCGCGATCGCGTCCGTGACATCATCGAGTGCCAGGCTTGCGTCCACGATGGCGCAGCGCGCGGGCTCGGCCGCCGCAACCGCCAGGAAACCCTGGCGCACGCGCTCGTGAAAGCCGTCGTCGCGCTGTTCGAACCGGTCGTTCAACCCGCGCCGCGCCGCCGCCCGCGCACGGCCGAGCGAAACCGGCAGATCCAGGATCAGCGTCAGGTCCGGCGCGAAATCCGCGCGCGCGACCTGGCCCAGCGCGTCGATCACCGCGCGGTCGAGCCCACTGCCGGCGCCCTGATAGGCCCGGGTCGAATCCTCGAACCGGTCGCACAGCACCCATTGGCCGCGGGCCAGCGCCGGCCAGACCTTGCGGGCCAGATGATCGCGCCGCGCGGCATACATCAGCAGCGCCTCGGTCACATCGTCCCAGCGCTCGACGCCGCCGCCCAGCAGCAATCCACGGATTTCCTCGGCGCCCGGCGAACCGCCCGGCTCGCGCGTCTCGATCACATCCAGGCCCGCGGCGCGCAGCCGCTCGCCCAGACGGCGAATCTGGGTCGATTTGCCGGCGCCCTCGCCGCCCTCCAGCGTGACGAAGCGGCCGCGCGGCGGGCTCAGCTCTTGTGTCCCCAAATCAGGCCTTCCAGGTTCTTGGTCATGCGGCCCATGCGGCCCAGCACCGGCACATCGCCAGCGGTGGCGATCGGTACGCTCTGCGGCGGCATGTCGGGCACCGTCACGGTCAGCGTGCCGACGACGGTGCCGGCGACGATCGGCGCCTGCAGCGGCCCGTCGTAGCTGACGATCACCTTCATGTCCTTGCGTGCGGCGCGCGGCAGGGTGACGACCAGATCCTGGGTCGCGACCAGCGGCACCTTGGTCTTCTCGCCCAGCCAGACATCGGCCTGGTCCAGCTCGTCGCCCTTTTTGGCGATCGGGTAGTTCTGGAACTCGCGGAAGGCGTAATCGACGATCGCCTCGCCGCCCTGAGCGCGGCCCTTCATGCTCTTCAGGCCGGTCGCGACGGCGATGATGTGCCGGTCGCCTCGCTTCACCGAGACGGTCAGGCCGAATCCGGCCTCGTCGGTATGACCGGTCTTGATGCCGTCGGCGCCGATGTTCTTATAAAGCAACGGGTTGCGGTTGCCCTGCTTGATGCCGTGGTAGGTGAAGTCGAGTTCCGAGAAATAGTGATAATATTCCGGGAAATCCCTGATCAGATGTTCGCCCAATGTCGCGAGATCCTGCGCCGTCATGTAATGGTCCGGATCGGGCAGGCCATCGACGCTGGCGAAATGGCTGTTCTTGAGTCCGATCTTCGGCGCCATTTCATTCATCATCCGGACGAAATTGTCGGTCGAGCCGGCGATACCCTCGGCCAGGACGACGCAGGCGTCGTTGCCCGACTGGATGACCATGCCGCGGATCAGATCCTCGACCTTGATCTTGGTGTCCAGCACCACGAACATCTTCGAGCCGCCGGTGCGCCAGGCGTTCTCGCTGACCGGCAGTTCGTCGTCGAGCTTCAGCTTGCCCTGCTTCAGCTGATCGAACACGACATAGGCCGTCATCATCTTACTCAGCGACGCTGTCGGGATTCGATCCTCGCCGGCTTTGTCGTAGAGCACAGCGCCGGTGTCGAAATCGACGACATAGGCGTGTTCCGCCTCCGTCTGGAAGTCGGCATGGGCCGGTTGGACGGAGGTCAGCAGCGCGAGGCCAAGTGCCAGAAGGCCAAAACGGCGGAACGAGAAAGCGGCCATGATGTCGAAACCGATGCGATGAAGAAAAAGGAACAAAATGCTTTGGGCGATCCCTCGCCCGAACGATTCGTCGCGCTCAATCGACGACGATCTTGGCGTCGATCGCGCCGGCACTGACCGCTCGCGGCAGCAGCTGATCGGCCTCGTCGACGGTGCCGAGCGGACCCAGCCGAACCCGGTAGACATCGATGCCATTGACCCGCGCGCCGGTGATCGACACCGCGCCCAGGCCGGCGAGCTTCGCCTTCATCCGGTTCGCGTTGTCGCCCTGCGAGAAAGCGCCGGCCTGGACATAGATATGCGTCGGCTTGACCGGATAGAGCAGCACCAGATTGGGCAGCTCCGGCTCCTGCAGACGGGCCGGCGCTGGCGGCGTCTGGGCCACCACCGGCGTCGGATAGGGCTGCTGCGACGGCCGCGGCGGGGCGACGCGCACGCCGTCCAGCGGCGGCAGCGCCTCGGCCACGACGGTCTGGCGCGGCGCCGCCTGCGGCACCTCGGCCGGCGGCTGGTCCGACCCGTTCAGGCGCGCGATCGACTGGGCCTGGATCGACTCGGTCTTCAGGACCTTGACCTCGACCTTGGCGGTGCCCTGCCCCTCGAAGCCCAGCAGTTGGGCGGCGCGGCGCGACATGTCGATGATGCGGTTGCTGGCATAGGGCCCGCGGTCGTTGACCCGGACCTCGATCGAACGGCCATTGTCCAGGTTGGTCACTTGGACGATCGACGGCAGCGGCAGGGTCTTGTGCGCGGCGGACAGCGTGTTCTGATCGAACGTCTCGCCGTTCGCGGTCGATTTCTCGTGAAAATTCGGGCCGTACCAGGACGCGATGCCGGTCTCGTCATAATTCAGGTCGGGATTCGGATAATACCAGGTGCCATTGACCTGATAGGGCTGGCCGATCTTGAACGTGCCCTGGGTTTTGGTCGCCGGATCCGTCGTCGAAACCCCGGCCGGCCGCGAGGCGCAGGCGGCCAGCGTCAGGCTTAAAACCAGACAGGCGGCCAACGGGACCGGCCGACGCCGACTCATCATCTAGTATTCCAGACGCAGGGTGATACGAAAATCTAGTGGGTCGAGCCTATCAACTCTCGATCCGATCGGCAAGGTAAGACACCGCCGTCGCGAAGTAGAGCGAGCGATTCCACTTCATGATCGCGCGAAAATTGCCATAGACCAGCAGGGTCGGTCCGCCGGGTCCGCCGGGCTGCACCAGACCGGCATCGATCGCGGCCTGCGGCAGGGCGCCGCCGTCGAGCCGACGGACGCCGAGCGCGCGCCATTGATCGACGCTCTTCAGCGTCTGGCCGCCCAGCAGTGCCGGATCGAGCCCGGCCGGCGGCTTGACCTGGCGGCCCCAGGTATAGTCGGCCGACCAGCCGAGGTTACTGAGATAATTGGCGATCGAGGCGAGCGCGTCGCGCTTGTCGTGCCAGATATCCTGCTTGCCGGTGCCGGCGTAATCGACCGCATAGGCCAGGAAGGTCGAGGGCATGAACTGGGTCTGGCCCATGGCGCCGGCCCAGGAGCCGCGCAGCTCCTCCGGCCGGATCCGGCCCTGGTCCAGGATCTTGAGCGCCGCGATCAGCTCGCGGCGGAACAGCGCGCCGCGCCGGCCGTCATAGGCGAGCGTGGCCAGCGAGGCGATGATCGGATAATCGCCCTGGACCCGGCCGAAATCGGTCTCGATCGCCCAGAGCGCCACGATGAAACGCGGCTGCACGCCGTATTTCGCGCCGACGTCGGCCAGCAGCTGGCTGTCGTCGGCCATATGCTGGCGCCCGGCCTGGATCCGGGCGTCGGACACGACGCGGGTGATATAGGTATCGAACGTGATGGTCGATTCCGGCTGGCGCTGGTCCAGCTCCAGCACATGGGGCAGCGGCGCCACGCCGGCGAAGGCGGCATCGAGCGTCGCCGGATGGATGCCGGCATCGAGCGCGTCCTGCCGGAAGCCCGCCAGCCAGGTCGGGAAATCCTGGTCGGCCGCGAGCGCGGGCCGGATACCGGAAAGCACGACCGGGGCCACGGCCGCGCTGGCGGCAAGACGGACGAGAAGCTGACGGCGGGAAACGGGCAAGCGGCGGATCCTCGGAACGGGTTCGATGGTTTTGTCGTGCCACAGGCCGTCGGCCGCTGGCAACGCCGGCCCGCACCGCCGGCGCGCATGACGTCCTTGTGTCACAGGATTATGGCGGGGCCACGGCACCCCGGTCTAGGATGGAAACATGAGCAAGGCCTTCACCAAAGAGACCGAGACCGACGAGGCGGACGAGCTGCCGGACGAACCGGAACCGCTGCCGCCCGGCACCAAGAACTACATGACGCCGGTCGGCTTCAAACGGCTGTGGGACGAGCGCGACCAGCTGGTGCGCAAGGAACGGCCGAAGATCGTCGAGATCGTGTCCTGGGCCGCCGGCAACGGCGACCGCTCGGAGAATGGCGATTACCTCTATGGCAAGAAGCGCCTGCGCGAAATCGACCGCCGCCTGCGCTTTCTGACCAAGCGGCTGGAAGCGGCCGAGGTGGTCGATCCGAAACGCCAGCAGGGCCTGAAACAGGTGTTCTTCGGCGCGACCGTGACCTATGCCAACGAACGCGACGAGGAACTGACCGTGACCCTGGTCGGTGTCGACGAGGCCGACATGGAGCGCGGCCAGATCAGCTGGATCTCGCCGGTCGCCCGCGCGCTGATGAAAGCCAAGGTCGGCGACATGGTCGAGGTCAAGACGCCGCTTGGGCCCGAGTCGATCGAGGTGCTGGAGATCGACTATCGGCTGCCGCCGGACGCCGGGTAGCGCACGAGAGCATTGACCCCCTGCCCCGTGATCCGCTATCGGCTTGCGGCAGGCGAGGATGGGTGGCCGAGCGGTTTATGGCTCCAGTCTTGAAAACTGGCGTGGGTGCAAGTCCACCGTGGGTTCGAATCCCACCCCATCCGCCACTTCTCCGGCACAGCGCGACAGGATCAAACCGACGGAGACGGGGCGGCCGCTTCGTCCAGCACCGGGCGGGGAACCACCGCCTTCGGCGCCAGGCGCTTTCGCAGCCCAAGGGCGGGCTTCTCCAGCACATGCCACGAGATCATGGCAAAACCGATCGCGAGCGGCGCCGCGAGGACGAAGTTCAAATACCATTGTCGCAGCGCCGGAAATCCCCAGACCACCAGCTGCTGGAGGGGAAATGAATATAGATAGATGCCATAGGAGTAATCGCCCCCCATCAAGATCGGCACTCTGGGAAGCCGCTGCATGCCGAGATAGATCGTCGCATAGGCGACCGGAATCGGGGCGATGATCGGGCGAAGCTCGATCGGGATATAGAACGCCGCGACGAAGAGGCCGATGCTGAAGATTGCCAGCAGTGGATTTGACGGCACAAAATCTTTCCACAGATAAAAAACGACGCCGGAAAGAAAATAAAGGATCAGCAAATCTTGGGAATCAAGCGTGGGGAACCGCCGATGACCGAGAGCATTCAGCACCGAGATTCCGACAGAGGCCGCCAGAAACAAAAACAATAAGAATGTCTTCTTTTGAGAAATTCGGCACAAAATCAATAAAGACATCAATAGGTAGCAATGAAGCTCGCTGGGTATGGTCCATAGCTGGGAATTTACCGTGCGAGGAAATGGATTATCTATGAAGACTCCAGGCAATCTGTATTTCATCAGACCGATGATATTGGTGAAATATCCGATGAATTCGCTGCCGGAATAGTAGTCGCCGAGCCGCAGATCGGTCACCAGCGGGCCCAGGACCAGAGCGGACAAGACGATCTCGGCGACCAAGGCCGGCGCGATCCGCAAGGCCCTGAACGCCAGGAAAACTTTCAGATTTCCGACCCGGATCATGCTCCCCGCCACCAGAAATCCGCTGAGGGCAAAGAACGCGGGCACGATGAAATACACCAGCAAGCCGACCGGCCCGCGGCGGAATTCGACGCCCTCCAAGTGGGTGTGGGTCACCAAGTACGCGTGCCACAGCACCACCGAAAGGGCGAGGAAGAGCCGCAAAAAGTCGAAGCCGGGCCCGACACCCTGATGTTTTCGCAGAATGACGCCAAAACTGGTCATCGAAGTCTCATGATGAAGCATGCGCGGCCGGGGATGCGCGGCCGTTTCGATCGCACGATGGCACGTCCGCCCCTGAAAGGTAAAAGGGTTGGTCCTTCAGAGTCCGATCCAGGACCTCGCGCATGACTTGGGAATTTATTCCTGAGATAGGCTCCTCGTCCAACCTACGCCATGACGGGCCGCACCATCCGTCGGCCTCCACCTCGTCGCGCCCGATGTCCAAGATCACGGTCTCACCCAGGATCCTCGGCTTTGCGTAATCGACCTTCCTGGAACAAGGTGTCGAGGTCGTGGTGATCGACCGATCGCGTCGGTAGCCCGATTATCACCGACGCCCTGGTTCACAATTAGTGCAGCGTCACCGAAACCAGCGTCACCGAAACCCGTAAGATCGCGATAGGCGAGCCGGATACCCCAGGAGCGCCCCAAGCCTTCGCAAACTCATCATTAATTATCCCAGCGAGCGCAGGAACTAAGTTTCCAATTTCTGTTATGCGGTCGTTAAACCACAGGATAGCTTGCTTCTTCGGAATGCGTTTTATGGGGCGAGTATAATACCCCCGCTCCAAAGCACGCCATCTGGAGAGCAACGGATCAATAATTGATCGAAGTAATTCGGCTGTTAGTCTAAATTCCCACGCATCTGGCTTATCGATAACCATCTGTCTAGCAAGGTAGGTTGTATTGTCGAAGCCTTCTAATTGCCCATAAACGATTTTTCGCCTCAGTCGGTCAGCGGTCTTTCCAAGTTGGTCGCCAATACTATTTTCGTGAGCAATCCGCCACTCAAATAGCAAATCTGCTGGAAACTCCGTCGGATCGGCATCAACAATTTTGTGACAATTACGGCATAACCAAATTGCGTTCGTGATCGCACTGCGTTCGGCCGGGCTCATGTTTGCCTTATGGCGCGCCGCTCCAGCCTTCGCGCCATATATATGGGCGGCCTCACCAACTGTGACTGAACGGCTTTCATTACTAGCAGGCCCGCTTGTGATGTCCCCACAATCCGGATTTGAACAACGATTGGCGGCTCTCTTTACAAGAGCTTCGATCACAGAACGCTTGAAGTTATCAGGATCGTTGCTCATCCGCTAATGCTACGACCCTGGCCGACACGCGTCTGCATTGAATACAAACCTCCGCCCGGGACGAAGAAGATGGCCGGCGTTCGTCCGCCACCAGTCCGCAGCGTCCGGATTTGATTCAGCCAATAAATCCACGGCCACGCACGCGACCACCGGATAGCCAGTGAGGCGGGGCGATCGGCCGAGCAGCGTATGCCAAAGGAGCGCTCCCCAACTTTTCGGGCCGCTCAAAACCCCCACCGTGGCAAATGTACCGAAGTTCGATTTTCTCGCGATCGGCAATTCGACTCCGATCCAAGCCTCGCGTACCCACAAGGGCGCTTCTCCAGTCGGTAATCGAACGATGGAAATTTTTGTCACTTCAGCCATCCTCAACGTCCGATTCAACCCAGCCGCTTGAGAAGCGTCATGGTGACCTTCGTGGATATTATTACTCTTTTTCCCATCACAGCGTCACGCGACACTGTCCCGCTCCGCCACGACGCTCGCCCTATCCGATCGCCGACAGCCGTTCGATGAAGTTTCCCTTTCGTGCATGCCGCTCTCGGATCGCGCCGATGCGGCGACGGAAGTCCTCGATGGTTCCCTGATCCTCGGCAATCGCCTTGAGATCGGCCAGAAGGCCCGCCGCCTTGTCATAGCCGGGCGCGTCGCGGCGCTCGATTTCGGACTCGATCTCGTGCCAGACGCTTTCGCCGCGTCGCGCGAGCGCCGTGAGCCGGGCTTCACGGTCTTTCCGGGCTTTTTCCGCCAATTGTCTCAGTCGCTCGGCCGCCTTGTCGGCTGCCGCCTGTTCGCGCGCGCGACGGATTGCCTCGGCCCGGGCCCGCAGTTCGCCGACGGTGCGGGCGGCGGGGCGCACGAGGTCGGCTTCGGGTTCGAGACGCCGGCGAACCTCGGCGCGGAGTTCCGACGCCCCATGCGGGGCGTCCTCGAACAATCGCACGAGCAGCGCGGTCTTCTCGTTATCGGGCATCGCCATGATCACCTGGCGCGCGGTCTCGGTCGAGATCTCGCTCTCGACGGGGGTGGGGCCGGCCGCCGCCTCGACCAGGTCCGGGTCGATGCCGAAGAACCCCGCGAAGGCCTCGAGCGAGCCGTTCATCCGTCCGATTCCGGGCAAGGGCTCCGGTTCGTCCGCCCCGATGGCCTCGGCCTCGACCGCCATCAACCAGAGAAGATAGAAGAGCCGCAGATCGCCCGCGAGGATCGCGGCCCGCAACGGCGTCAATGCCGCGAGCCAGCCCGAGCCGTCATCCCAGTCTTCGGACGCCACCTCGTCGCGCACGATGTCCAGGATCACGTGCCGGCCCCGGATGCTCAGTTCGGCGCAATCGACCTCCTTGATAAAGCTGTCGAGGCGATCGCGGTCGAGCAATCGCGCCGGCAGCCTGATCATCAGCCGGCGCGAGCCCCAATTCGCCAGATAGAGGTGAAAGTCGAACCACCGTTCCATGAGCTTGGCGGGATCGCCTTTGAAATCCCCCCACTCATACGTGTTCGTAAAGCTCGTGGCCGTGATCCGCGCCCGGGACGATAGGTCCCGAAGGGCCTGGCGATCCGCCGCGCCGAGCGGACGGTCGATCGCCTGGAACTCGTAATACTGGTATCCGCTCATGCTCGAGGCTGCTATGGCTGTGTCGTGGACGAAAATGCTGCCGGCGCCGGCCCCGATGCGGGACATCATCCGTTTCAAGGATTTATAGCGCCTTGGCAAGTGTCGGGTCGCCGAGGCTGTCTTTGCGTTGGCGCCGGGCGCCCCCATCTATAGCGTGACCGCGACACCCCCTATCCCGTCCAAGGCACCTCTCCCCATGAGTATTTCCACCTTCTTCGGCTCGGTCGGCGCGCGGTACGAGCGGTTGCGTTTCGGTCGGACCACCTGGATCGCGCTCGGTGTGCTGGCCGTGCTGATCGTCCCGTTCTTCGTCGTCTATGTCGCCGAGTATCAGATCGCCGACGATCCGGACCTGAAGCCGAACCCGGCGTTCGACGTCCAGGGCGGCAGCCGGGCCGTCACCATGGCGGCGACGCTGATGGACGAGGAGATCAACGGCGGCACCTGGGCGCCGAGCCGGCTGTGGTATCACCCGCTCGCCTACAGTTCGAACATGCGCAACTTCCAGATGGGCGAGCAATATGCCGTCTCGCGCTTCGCCGGCGAGATGGCGGATCTGCTGGGCCGCGACCGCGGCGCCGGCGATACCGACCCGGACCTGCGCCGGGCCAAGGGCGCCTTGAGCTTCGATCCAGCGATCTGGTCGATCGTCACCTCGAACGGCTCGGTGCCGCAATACGAGCACGGCGTCGAGTTCCTGAATTCCTACAATCGCCGGCTGGCCGAGGGGCAGGCGCGCTACGACAAGATTCCGGCGAACCTGTCGGTGTTCCTCGACCGCATCAACAAGGATCTGCAGAGCCAGAGCGCCATCATCGGCCTGACCGTGCTGGAGCCGGGGGATTACACGGCGGCGCAGATGCAGCACATGACCGACGCCGAGCGGGCGATGGTCAGCACCAACGGCGGCTATTTCGACAGCCGCGCCTCCCAGGTGTTCTATGCCACCAAGGGCCGGCTCTATGCCTATTACGTCATCCTGAGCGCCATCGGCGACGATTTTCACGACGTGCTGGAGCAGAAGCACGTGACCGACCAGTGGCAGGACATGATCGGCACGTTGCGCGTGGCCGCGACCTACAAGAAATACTGGCCGGCCAATGGCGCGCGCGGCGACAGCATGGTGCCGAACGATCTGGTCTGGCAGGGCTATCTGCTGGGCCGGGCCGATGCCCTGCTGAGCGTACTGACCGATACCGTCAGCAAGTAGACCGGGAGAGACCGTCTACGAAGCGGCGCGACCCCGGTCGTTTTCATAGGCGGTCCAGTCGCGGTGTTCGTCGATCAGCATCGTGGCGGCGGCAACGTCGACCGGCCGGGAAAAATAGTAGCCCTGGCCGATATCGCAGCCGAGCCCATGCAGGATCTTCGCCTGCTCCGCCGTCTCGACGCCTTCGGCGACCAGCTCCAGGCCCAGATCCTGGCCCAGTTCGATGATGGTTTGCACCAGGCGCAGGGCATCGGGATTGTCGACGATCTCGGTCACGAACGACCGGTCGATCTTGAGCACGTCGAACGGAAACCGGTGCAGATAGCTGAGCGATGAGTAGCCGGTGCCGAAATCGTCGAGCGACAGCTCGACGCCGCGGCTTTTGAAGTCGCGCAGCAAGGCCACCATGCCGGCCGGGTCCTCCAGCAGGATGCCCTCGGTGACCTCCAGCTTCAGCCGGCGCGCGCCGGCCGGATCGCGATCGAGATAATGCAGGATCTCGCGCGCGTTGATCGGATCGGCCATCTGGCGCGGCGACAGGTTGACCGCGACCGTGAATTTATCGCCGAGCGCCCGCCCCTCGACCCACTGCTTTGCCTGGGTCGCCGCCGAATCCAGCACGTATTTTCCCAGATCCAGAATCGACCGGCTTTCTTCCGCGATCGGGATGAAGCGGCCCGGCGGGATGAAGCCCAGTTCGGCGTGCTTCCAGCGCGCGAGCGCCTCGAACCCGCTCAACCGGCCCGACTTCAGATCGATCAGCGGCTGGTAATGCAGCAGGATATCGCGATGGCGGATGGCGTCGGGCAGATCGGCCTCGATCCGGGCTCGGCTGCGGCTCTCCTCGCGCAAGGCCGCGTCAAAGAATTTGACCCGTCCGCCGCCGGCGCGCTTGGCCTGCTCCTGGGCGGCGCGGGCCGAGGCCAGCAGGTCCTGCGGCATGTTGTTGTCGGGCTCGCTCGTCGCCACGCCGACGCTGACATGGACGGTGATCGGCCGCTCGTCGATCGACAGCACCATCGGAAAGGCGGCGTTCAGGCGCTCGATCATCCGGTTGCCGCGTTCCGGGTCGATCGCATCCAGCACCAGGGCGAACTCGTCCCCGCCGATGCGCGCGCAATCCTCGTCGGGTCCGACCAGGGTTCGCAAAAAATGGGCGATCTCGATCAGCACCTGATCGGCGATATGCGGACCATAGGCATTGTTGACGCGGCGGAACCGGTCGATGTTGACGACGACGACCGAATGCGGCGCCGACGCCGGCATGCCGTCGAGCCGCTGCAGGAAATGGATGCGGTTGTTGACCCCGGTCAACGGATCGTCGTAGGCGGCGGCTTCCAGCTTGCGCTCGTAATTCTTCTGCAGCGTGATGTCGCTCCAGATCAGGAACGCGTTGCCGTCGACGGTCTCTTCCCGGGCGGTCTTGAGCCAGCGGCCGTCCGGCAGGGACAATTCGCCGGGCGTGCACAGCCGCGCGGCCCGGCCCGCATCGCCGCCGGCGATGGCATCGACGAACCGGTCGCCATCCTTGATCGCGACTCCGGACGCGCCCAGCAGATCGGCCACCCGGCTGTTGCAAACCAGGATGATGCCTTCGCGGTCGAGCAGCATCATCGCCTCGGTCGAGGATTCCAGCGCTTCAACCAGTCGGCCCTCGGCCGAGCGCCGCTGCGATTTTTCCTGCGCCATCATCTCGCCGATGCGCTGCTGCATCACCGTCATCGACCCCAGCAGGGCGCCGGCCTCGTCCTGGCCGCCGACCGGGATCGGCGCGTCAAGCTCGCCGGACGCGATGCGATCGGCGACGGCGGCCGCCGACGACAGCGGCCGGATGATCCGGCGCGACAGGAAAAAAGCCAGCAGCATGGACACGAGGATCGCCACCACGGTCAGGATCATGCTGGTGCGATTGGCCATGCCGGTGACCTGGGTCGTCTGCTGTCGATTGGCAAAGCCGTCGGCCGCCATCTTTTCGATCAGCCGGTCGAACGCGCCGCGCAACTCGTTCGACAGCCGCAGGAAGGCGTCGCTGCCCTGGTCCGTCGGGGTCTTCTTCAGGCTGAGCCAGGCCTGGGCCAGCGTGCGGACCCGGCGCACCTCCGCGGCGGCTTCGGGCGACGAGGCCCGGGCCTCGGCCACGTCCAGATCCTCGAAGAAGCTTTCTTCCGGATCGTCGGCATCCGGTGCCGTGACTTTGCCGTCGAGCGTCGGGTTGCCCATCTGCTCGAACGTGGTATTGGCGGCACGGGCATAGTTGATCGCCATCAGCGGCCGATCATAGGTCTCGATGCCGAGTTGACCGACTTCGCTGATCTCGATGGTGCCCCAGACGCCCAGCGCCCCGGTAATGGCGCTCATTCCGAGGAACGCCAGTAGGATCTTGGTCCGGATCGATCGCGCCAGTCCTAGCCGCAACAAGCGATACCCCCTGTGCCGGCGCCCGGCCGACCGTAAGCCGCCGGACTCATTGCACGATGACGTGAAGTTTCATCTTCGGATGGATATGGCACAGCACATCGAAACTGCCAGCCGCCGTGAACCTGATATCGACGTTCGCCCCCGGATCCGCCTCGGCGGATTCGAACGTGAAGGCGGGATCGTCGACATAGACCTGATGGGTGAATTGATCGTCGTTGGCGATATGCAGCGTATCGCCTTTGTGGATGGCGATTTCGCTCGGGTTGAACGTGCGCTTCTTCTGCGAGATCGCCAGGGTTTCGGCGGCGAAACCGTCGAACGTCAGCAATGCCGCGCCACAGGCCAGACCCATGAAAATCCTCGTGCGCGGGCTCATTGCTTCACCACATCCCGTTCCATCGGCGCCAGGATCGCCAGCAGCTTCACCTGGGTACTCCAGGGGATGTCGCGCGCGTCCATCGCCGCTTCCAGATCCTCGACCAGCGCGTTGAAATCGGATTCATGTAAATTCAGGCCCGCATGGGTCTCTTGCATCGAGCGGCGCTTATATTGGCAAGGACCGCCGGTCAAGGTGCAGAACTGCTGGTAGAGCAACCCCTTCAGCCGGGGAATATTGATGTCGTCGAAGGTCGCCTTGATGCGGTCGTCGGCCAGCGCGTTGTCGATCATGACCGCGGTGATCGCGGTGACGCCATCCTTGCCGCCCAGGTCGTCATAGAGCGTCGTGTCGGCCGATACCGGCACGCCAAACAGCAGAAATGCAAAAGTCGCCAGGACCGGCGCAGTCTGCCTGAGAGGGCGGTACATTTCTTTTCCGGCCATCGTCTAAATGCCGAGCTGCAGCGATGCGAAGACGCCGTTCTGGTCGCGCCGGGTCGCGATCGTGCCCAGATCGACATAGGCCAACGTGACCGAGGCATGCTTGTTGATGAAATAGGCGGCGAACAGATCGTAGGCGTTCTGTTCGGAAAACCCGAGATTGTCGGGCTTGGTCCGGTATTCCGCACCGACGGCGAAATGTTTGGAGAAGAGATAGGCGACCGATCCCTCGAACTCCGGCTGGTAGTCGCTGTGGGCGGCACTGCCGAAGCCCAGGATACCGAACTGGTTCGCGCGCGTGAACCGCACCGCGCCGGAGACGAGAAGGCTCTCGGCCAGCACGAGCTTCGTGGCGGCCGCATAGAAATCGACGCCGTTCGCATCCTGGGCGCCGACCGCCTTCAGGATATCCGGCCGATCGTTCGAGCGGTATTCAACGCCAACCGCAGTCTGCGGCAGCCAGCTCGACTGATCATAGACCAACTGGCCGAACAGCCGCACCTTGGCGCCATAGACGTCTTCGTCGAACTTGAAGTTCCGGCCCAGCCCCAAGGCCACGCCGGTGTCGAGCGTGTCGAAGGTCTGATGGGCGTAGGACAGCTCGACCCGGTCATAGAGTCCGACGGCGATACCCGCCGAATTCAGGTCGAAGCTGCGCAGGCCGATGAAAGTCTCGTGCACCGTCACGCCGACACCGTCGTTCGTGCCGTAGCCGCCGATGACCGCCCAGGTCGCGAGACCGCCGCCGCCCGCGCCCTCGACCTGGCTGACGCCGCCGGTCGCCAGCAGCTTGCCCGCGTCGAACAAGGGATGAACGCGTTCCGGCTCGTCGCCTGAAGCATCGGTGGTTTCCTGGGCTACCGCGATCGCCGGCAAAGCCAGCATCGACAGCAGAAGAAAAGATATGGCGCGGCGAAAGTGCATGAGTGCCATTGAAGGCGACAGCCATCAAAATAGAGTTAACGTCCCGGCATCCATCCTATCCGTGTAGCGTGATTTTTCAGCATTTCTGCCGTTGTCATGACATTGTGCGGTACCGGAATTTCCCGAGGATCGATCGGCGGCCCTACCAGGCCCGGTGGATCCCGTTTCGCTTTGCTGAAAGGACCAAAGGCCGATGGCCTCGAAATTCCGCCTTGGAACGACCGCCTATACCCAGGACGGGCGCCGCTACTTCGTCGACGACGTCGATGCCGGGATCGTCTATTGCTCGTCCCAGAGCGGCGCGGAAACCGAATTCCCCGAGGCTCAGCTCTTGACCGAAACCGAATGGAAGGCGCGCTCGGACGGCAAGCGGACCGATCTCTATCCCCGCCTGAAGCAGGCGCCGCCCTATACCAACGCGCCGAAACTGGATCGTTCGGCGGCGGAGCAGATGCTGATCAAGGTCGGACGGCTGGCCCCCAGCGTGCTTGATTTCGTCGCCCATGACGTCGCGACCCGCATCCTCAGCGACAATGGCGATGGCGATCTGGTAGCCGGCCTGTCGATCATCAAGTGCCGCGCCATCTATGATTCGGCGGATCCCGCGGTGCGCGCGGGCATTCTGGCGGCGGCGCTGGGCGTCTCGCCCGACGTGCTGGTCGGCGCGGCGCGGCTCGGCGACAATCTGATGCGCGCCATGCTCGACAAGGGCCTGGCGGCCCAGGCGGAAGCGTATGAAGCGTTCCAGGGGCGCCGCCGCCAGTAGACAATCCGGAGATAATCCGGAACCGGATGTTGCCTTAGGGGTTGAGGACGGAATTCGAGACGCAAGAACGCGTCCCAACCCTGGAAGGAACGAAAAATGAAGAAGCTTCTTATCGCCAGCGCCGCTCTTCTCATGACTTCGGGTATCGCGATGGCCCAGGTCGACAGCCAGTCCAGCACCACGACCACGACCCAGACCCCGGGCATTGTGGTGGCGCCGCCGGTCAACACCACGACCAAGGTGCAGCATTCGACTTCGGATCAGAACGGCGTCCTGACCGAAGAGAGCAAGCGTTCGCAGGTCACGGTCCCGAGCGTCGCCCCGACGGTGACCTCGACCACGCGCAGCGAGAAGACCACCACGACCGGCAGCGACGATTAATCCCGTCGCCCGACGGCAATAGGAAGCGGCGCGGACCCGATCAGGTCCGCGCCGTTTTCATTACTGGCGCTCGAACAGCAGGCGGGCGCGGATGGTGCCCGGGATCGAGCGCAGCGCCTCCAGCACCTCTTCCGTATCGAACCCGCCTTCGGCATCGATCACCGAATAGCCGATCTCGCCTTGGGTCTGCAGATACTGGCCGGTGATGTTGGCATTGCGGGTCGAAAACACCTCGACCGTGCGCGCCAGCAATCCCGGCACATTCTGATGGATGTGCAGATAGCGCGTGCCGGCCGGCCGGATCGGCAATTGCGCCTGCGGGAAATTGACGGCGCCCAGGCTGGAGCCGACATCGCTGTACTCGGCCAGCTTGCGCGCGACCTCGACGCCGATGCGCTCCTGCGCTTCGGCCGTGCTGCCGCCGATATGCGGCGTCAGGATCACGTTGGCCAGGCCGCGCAGCGGCGAGACGAATTCCTCCTCGATGCCGGCCGGCTCGACCGGAAACACGTCGAAGGCGCCGCCCAGCAGATGCCCGCTTTTGAGCGCCGTGGCCGCAGCGGCGAGATCGACCACGGTGCCGCGCGATGCGTTGATCAGGAACGAGCCCTTGCGCATGGCCTGGATCTCGGCGGCGCCGATCATGCCGGCGGTCTCGACGGTCTCGGGCACATGCAGCGAGATCACATCCGACTCGCCCAGCAGGGCCGTCAAGGTTTTGGCCGGCTGCGCGTTGCCGAGCGGCAGCTTGTCGGTATGGTCATAGTAGCGCACGCGCATGCCGAAGGATTCCGCGACGATGCCCAACTGGGCACCGATGTTGCCATAGCCGACGATGCCCAGCGTCTTGCCGCGCACTTCCCAGCTGTTGGCGGCCGACTTGATCCATTCGCCGCGATGCGCCGCGTCGCTCTTGGGCAGGATGCCGCGCATCAGCATGACGATCTCGCCCATGACCAGTTCGGCCACGCTGCGGGTGTTGGAGAACGGCGCGTTGAACACCGGCACGCCGCGCAGCCGGGCCGCTGCCAGATCGACCTGATTGGTGCCGATGCAGAAGCAGCCGAGCGCCACTAGGCGATCGGCGGCGTCCAGCACCGTGTCGGTGATCTGGGTGCGCGAGCGGATGCCCAACAGGTGCACGCCCCGGACTTTCTTCAGCAGATCCGCCTCGTCGAGCGCCTTGGGCAGCCGCGTGACGTTGGTATAACCGGCCGCCGCCAGCGCCTGCACGGCGGAGTCATGCACCCCTTCGAGCAGCAGCACGCGGATCTTGTCCTTGGCGAGCGACAGTTTGGTCATGGAACGTCCCGAATCGATGAAAGGAACCTGATCTGCGCGACAGTGGGACAGCGAGTATCCATTCTCGCGTGAGCAACTCAAATGAAACCGGCGCAGGGCTCCGCTGCGGCGCCGGATGGGTTCGGGGTCGGGTAAGCGGCCCGCCGCCGAGCGCGAACGGCGAAACAGGCGAAGCCCTGCGGGACGCCTAGGTCAAGGCCGAGCGTCAGGCGGCTCAAGCCAAGGCCAAGCGGGTCGAAGGGGCCCGCCTGCTCGCCGAGGCAGCGCGGGAAGCCAATTTGGAAATCGAGCCCAAGGCGCGCGAGGAGGCTGACAAATCTATGGGTCAGAGCTCCTCGATAGCAAATGACAGCCGCCCATCGGTCTGTATTGGCAGTCCGCTCATCAGCGGCGCCTCAGAGACCGATAAGATCATTCAGACGAGCCGGGCTTATCCCGCCGTCGCGCAAAACGACGATGCTCTGTGGCTCGGAAACAAACCACGCGAAGGTACCCCAGGCCAGCTGGGCGACGGTTTTTTTGAAGCCTCCGCCCTCGCGGTCTTGGTAAGCAGTCAGAAATGCTATCTGTGACCGTTTGAACCCAGCAACATCGGTTAACGCAAAAATAGCCTCCTGTCGGCGCGGCGTTATCGCGCCATCGGTGGCCACAACCTCGACAAAGACGATTAAGGGCTCGGCCGGCCCAAGATCGGCGAGTATCAAGTCCGGTAGATTCGCGGCAGCATCGATTTTCAGTCCGATAGAATTAGCAATTTTATCATCGCGAACGACAACCTTATTGTTGCTCTCGCTCAGCCAGATAACGACGGGCTGAGCGAGGAACGCCAAGGCGAATACTTCGACGACGGCTTTCGAGATGATCGAGCTTGGGCCCGGCGCAAGGTGACGAGTCTCGTTGTTTGGAAAATTGACAAGCACCCCAGAAGCATTTCCGGCAGCACCGGACAGCATGATCGAAACGCGGGCGAGCGCACTCTTGCTCAGATGCTTTGCATGAAACGCTGCAATACAGCCCACCAGCGCCTCACCGTCCAAGTCTGGATCGAAGAGAGCAGCAAAATCGACCTTCAGAGCATAGCGGGGACGGCCTGACGTCGTCGGGAGGTCTTGCCGCTGAAGGATCGCACCGATTGCAACCAGCCCGTCCCGCAACGTTTCGTCTCGGATCGGTTCACGGGTATTATCGGCATACCAACGCGTTCCAGGCACCTGGACGGACTTTTTGAGTATATTCGCCGCATATGCGCGCCGTTCCTCAATCTCGGGCTTGGCGGCCTGTTCACTGGTCATGCGATAAACATGGACCGGACCGAGATAGATATCGGTGCCCTCGACCGCCCCGATATAGAGAGCGGCGAACACAGTGCTTGCTGATAGTTCGCGTATGCAATAGGTCCGGTTAGGCGTCCCTTCGGGGAAGATGAGTGGCAACCGCTCCGCAATCAGCTCGCGGCTCGCATAAGATGGAAGACTGTTCATCCGACGTAGAGTCTCGCGCACTCGGCCTCGACATCTGCCTTCGAGCCCCCCCCCTCAACCAACCGCTTCAATTCGCCTAGCGCCTCTGGGGCAGGAAGCGGCAGCGCTTCCATTTCATAAGCGGAGACGGCAACACTTCCGCTGACGCACCTGAACACACGATCAGCCGAGGCTGTATTGAGAAAAGCCGCCAATACCGCAGGCGAAACTAACGGATTTTTATCGACCGGCTTGACCATGTTCAAGTGATTCTCAACGACAACCGCCCCGCCATGCGCAGCTATAAAATCTGCTGGTAAACAGGCGGCAATAAGCCTGCGAGCCTGCTCTTTTGCAGTCGTCCGCTGCACCAAAACGCATGGGGTCTTGACGACCAGCCATTCATCGCCTTGGCGCATCTTAAAATAAGGCGCATGATTCTTCTTCTCCGCCCGGAATATAAACTTCCCATCGGATGTGACGGCTTCGGCCCAGATCAACGGCCAGCACCCAGGGTCAGCCCGGAAGGCGAGTTGCGTCTTGAATCGATTCCAAACCAACGGGCCTGTGCTGACGGAATAGCCCCAATCCACTAGTCGATGCGTCATGCGGGTAAGCTGCGCAACAAGCGAACCTTCCTGGGCTGTCCGAGGAAGCAGCCAGGGCTGAGCGGTATCGGCCGGCAGCGCGACCATTCCGGAGTCGATGACGGTAAGTGCCGTGTCGTTGATTGGCGTAATTTCGTGTACCGAGGCCCCGCCGGATATAGCCCCGCGCCGGTACGTTGCGAGAAGCGTCTCCTGCAGAACGTCGTCGAATACACCCTTGCGTACTGATACGAAATCAAACGTGACTGGTGGCGCGTCGCGAGCAAGCAAGGCTCTCAAATTCTTAAAATAATGTCCGGCTAGAAAGCTGGTCGGAGTGACATATGCCACGACACCATCAGGTTTCGCTTGGTGAAGCGCCATATCAGTGAACAAACCGTAGAGATTGGCATGTCCGTAAAGACTTCTCTTGAAGCGGGCGCGGTCGGTGTCATTTAGGCGAATTCGGCCATAGGGTGGGTTGCCAATTACAAGGTCGAATAACTCGCGCGTTGGGGTCCGCTGCAGGCTATCGCAAACGGTGACGACGACGGGAAGGTGACGGCCAGCAGCACGCGACACTGGGAGAACAACCGCGTCCAACGACACCTGAGACAGCCAAGCACCGAAAGGGTCAATTTCGTAACCCCGTAGCCTATTGCCGATGTTTTCGATCAGAATCGCCGGGCTACAGTTCGGCAGGGAATCGATGATCTTCTGCGCGACGGGGGTGAGAAAAGCCCCTCCGCCGCAAGCCGGATCAAGGACACGCGCCTGCGCCCAGTCGATCCCGGCCACAGTCGCCTGGTGAATCAGCCGCGCGGTGAGGCTTGGGGGGGTATAATAGATTCCGTATTCAGCGCGATGCTCCGCCGGCAACATCCCAGTATATATGAGGCCGATCTGGTAGGCGGCCCTCTCTGGATCGAGGCTCGCAGCGGACAAACCAATGCTGTCTGCGAGTGCACCCGCTGCGTCAGGAAGTCCGACTATATCGGAAGTGCTGAAGGGCGTGCGCAATTGCTGAGGACTAATGTCGTCAGCCGTCAACGCTCGCCACCATGAGGCAACCAGCCGAACCCCAAACGCTCGGGCCAGACCAAGACGCTCAATCCCAGAGGATGAAGCAGCAAGCACGCGGCTCGTGGTTCGCGCCGCGTCAAGCAGGTCGGCCGGAAGAGGTCGGATTTCCAAGCGTTGAGCGAGTTTAACGGCGGTCATTGGCACCCTCCCGGCTTCCAGTGCGGTTGCGGATCGCGGGCACGCATCCGCAATCGGAACATAACATGAACACCCCTGGGCGCCCAGATATATTGAAAGGCACTGCCGGCCAATGGCTTCCAGGACGAACGCAATTCAAATGAGGGACCATGGCGATTTATAGATTGGCCCATGGCACGCAGTAAATGCCGCCTTTCATAAACATCAAATGAAACAGGCGCAGGGCTCCGCTGCGGCGCCGGATGGGTTCGCGCTTGTGCGCGCCGCCCGCGCAGGGGCAAAGTCGCTCGGTCGATAGCTCAAGTTTTCGAAGGACCTGCCCGCCGATGCTGTTCCACGACGATCGTCCGCTGCCCGGTCTCCTCGCCCTCGACGGCACCGACAAAAAGGCCGATGCGGCCAAGTCGGATGCGCCCAAGCCGGACAAGGAGCCGCCGGCACCGCCCCGGCGCTTCGTCACGCAGCACAAGGGCAGCTTTCACGGCACCAAGCTGAATTACAGCGTCACCGCCGGCGAAACCCATCTGACCGACGCCGACGGCAAGCCGCGCGCCAGCCTGTTCACCTTCGCCTACATCCGCGACGGCGCCAGCGATCCGGCCAAGCGCCCGGTGACCTTCCTGTTCAACGGCGGGCCGGGCTCGGCCTCGCTGTGGCTGCACATGGGCGCGTTCGGCCCGCGCCGCATCGTCGTGCCGGGCGACGGCACCGGTGCCGGCGTCGGCCCCTACGCGGTCGTCGACAACCCGCTCTGCCCGCTCGACCAGACCGATCTGGTGTTCATCGACCCGGTCGGCACCGGCTACAGCAAGGTTCTGGGCGAGATGAAGCCCGAGGAGGCCTGGGGCCTGGACGGCGACGCCGGCATCATCGCCGATTTCATCAAGCGCTGGCTGACCGAGAACAAGCGCTGGGCCTCGCCGCGCTACATGCTGGGCGAGAGCTACGGCACGACCCGGGCGGTCGCGGTTGCCGGCAAGCTGCAGGGCGGTCTGGCCGGCGTCGCGTTCAACGGGTTGGCGCTGATCTCGGTCATCCTGGATTTCCATACCGCGCGCTTCGAAAAGGGCAATACCCTGCCCGACGTCAGCTATCTGCCGACCTATGCCGCGACCGCGCATCACTATGGTTTGGTCACGCCGGCACCGAAGGATCGGGCGCAGTTCCTGGACGAGGCGAGGAGCTTCGCGATCGAGGACTATGCCCCGGCCCTGCTCGCCGGCAGCCGGCTCGATCCGGCCAAGCGCAAGCGCGTGCTGAAGAAACTCGCGCGATTCTCTGGCTTGAGCGAAGCTTGGCTCGACCGGTCGAACCTGCGCATCGATCCGTCGCGTTTTCGCAAGGAGCTGCTGCGCGAGCGCGGAATCGTGCTCGGCCGGTTCGATACGCGCTATCAGGGTCGCGACTACGACCATGTCGGCGAACTGCCCGACAATGATCCCTCGGCCTATGCGATCGACAGCGCCTATGTCTCGGCGATCAACGATTATCTGGGCCGGGTGCTGACCGTCGAGATGGATCGGCCCTATACGATCTTCAACCGCACCGCCATCACCAAGTGGGATTGGCATGGGCCCAAGAACGAGAACCAGCCGAGTTGGCCCGGCTACGTCAATGTGGCGCCGGAGCTGGGGCGCATCCAGCGTGAGAACGCCGGGGTGAAAGTGCTTATGGCCAATGGTCTTTTCGACCTGGCCACACCCTTTTTCGCGGTCGAGAACACCATCGCCGGCAATGGGATCGACTGGAATCGCGTGACCATGCGCTATTACGATGCCGGCCATATGATGTATGTGCACGAGCCGTCGTTCGACGCGCTGATCGCCGATTTCCGCGCGCTGGTGGCGAGCCCCTGAGCGAGTGGATTGCCCGGGAACCGCAGCCGTGTCCGCGACACGGGACTGGGTCCCGGCAATGGCCGAGGCCAACTGGCCTCCCCAAATGTTATAGCACCGGCCGTTTTAGACGAGGACGACGCCCATGAACCCGACCGACATCGCCCGCGTGCAGGATTATCTGCGGCGGACCTTCGACAACAAGCGCATCTGCATCGACCCGCCCACCAAGCGCGGCGCGCCGGTTGAGGTGCGCGTCGGCGACGAGTTTCTCGGCGTCCTGCATCGCGACGAGGATGACGGCGAGGTCTCCTGGGCGCTGCACATGACCATCCTCGAGGAAGATCTGCCGCCAGCGCCGGTCGCGCCGCCCCGCCGCTGAGGCACGCTTAGGCGAGTACCCGCTCGGGCGGCAGGAACACCGTCACGGTCGTCCCCTGCCCGGGCGTGCTGTCGATCTGCAGTCTGCCGCCGTGCAGTTCGGTCAGACGCTGGGCCAGGGGCAACCCCAGGCCGGTGCCCTCGTAACGCCGCGACAGCGCGTTATCGACCTGGCGGAACGGCTGCAGCGCTACCAGGACCTCGTCGGCATTCATGCCGATGCCGGTATCGGTGATGGCGAGCGCGATGCCGCCGGCAGCCGAGTGGCCGGCGGAAATCCGGATCGACCCGCCGGGCCCGGTGAATTTCGCCGCGTTCGACAGCAGATTGAGCAGCACCTGGCGCATCCGCCCCGGATCGAGGCTGAGCGCCGGCAGGTCCGTCGGCACCTCGACGCTGAGGACGAGATGACCCGTCGCCACCTTCTCGCGCACGAAGGGCAGGCAATCGCCGATCAAACCCGCGACATCGGTCGTGCGCTCGTCGAGTTCCATCTGTCCGGCTTCTATCTTGGCGACGTCCAGCAAAGCGTTGATGATGGTCAGCAGATGCTGGCCGCTATTGTGGATGTCCTGGGCATAGTCGACATAGCGCGGCTGACCCAGCGGCCCGAACAATTGGCCGAGCATGATCTCGGAAAAGCCGATGATCGCGTTCAGCGGCGTGCGCAGTTCGTGGCTCATATTGGCCAGGAACTCGGTCTTGGCCCGGCTGGCCTGCTGGGCCTGTTCCATGGCGCGGGACAGGTCTTCCTCGCGGCGTTTGAGCAGGGTCACATCGACCAGCACGCCGTCCCACAGCAGCGAGCCATCGGTCTGGCGCGTCGGCACGAAACCGCCGCGCAACCAGGCGATGGCACCGGTTTCGGCGTGCACGACGCGGAATGACAGGCGTGTCGGGACCGCGCGTTCGAACGCGGTCCGGGTGATCCCGGTCAGGCTGCCCCGATCATCGTCGTGGACGCCACGGAACAGCAGCAGCGGATCGGCCATGACGGCGTCGGCCGACCGGCCGTAGAGATCGCGGACATGCTCGCTGACGAACGGCACCGTGATGGCGCCGTCGTGGCGGGCGCGCATCTGCAGGACGATGCCGGGGATGTTGCCGCACAGATGACTGAGCTGGGCCTGCTGGGCGGCAAGCACGTCATTCAGCCGATGCAGTTCCGCCTCGCGCTGCTTCAGCTCGCTGATATCAACCCGGATGCCGGCGTACCCGCCCTCGGCGGTCCGACGTTCATCGACCAGCAGCCAGCGCCCGTCGCTATGCTGCTGTTCATGGCCGCCGATCGGACTGCGGAACTTGGACAAGCGATCCGCCAGCCATTCCTCCCGCCCCATCGAGCCGCCATAGAGGCCGGCATCCCAGACCGCGCCCTGCCAGTCGACCAGCGAGGTGCCCGGCACCAGCAGATGCTGGATGCCGGGCATCATCGCCCGATAGAATTCATTGCAGATCACGAAGCGCTCGTCGGCATCGAACAGCAGGAAGCCGCCCGGGACCGTCTCGATCGCATCGCGCAGGCGCGCCTCGGAGCGCAACGCCTTGCGCTCCGAGGCCTCGGCCTTGCGCAGCGCCGCGGCCAGGCGGGCCTCCCGTTCGATCTCACGGAAATACCAGACCCAGCCGAGAGCTCCATCCGGCGAACCATCGAGGCTGCGGCCGGTCATTTCCAGCACCCGCCCATCGAGCATGCGAACCTGATACGGCGTGAACTGCCCCGGCCGGTCGCAGAAGCGCTCCGGTGTCTTCAGCCGATCGACCAGGCCGGTCGGATCGGCGAGCCGTTCGCCCAGGCTGGCGATCAGCGGCCAGACCGCTCTTTCGGGCATCGCCGTATCGGGAATACGCCACATATCCAGGAAACGGCGGTTGCGCGACAGCATCTGACGATTGGCGCCGATGACCAGGACGCCGCCCGATGCCGCATCCTCGTAGGCGCCGAGGATCAGCGACGGCAGGCCGGTCTCGTCGGTCATACGAATGTTCGCTTCGCGTCCGAGAGACATGTGACGGGTTCCAGCACGGTCCGGATCATGAAATCCATCCGTCACATTAATGTCGCGTCGGTGAAACCACCCTTAAGATTTATCGACCGGCAGCGCCATCAGCGTCTGAAAGCGGGAATGGACGGCGAAGCCCTCGCCGACATGGTAGCCGCGGGCTTCGAGCAGCGCCCGGGGCGTCTGGTCGCCGTGCCACAGCTCGACGCGGTAGAGCACCCAGAAATGACCGCCGTCGGCATGCTGGAAGCCGTCGTCGGTCGTGACGAACAGCGGCCGCCCGCCGAGCCGGTCGCCATAGAAGCGCGCCGGCAGCGAGACGAAGATTTCGGGCGTGAACACAGTGATCGGGTCGACGCCCGCGCCGTCCTGCTGGCGGATCTTCGCGATCACCCGGTCCCAGGCGAAACTGCGGTCGCCCGGCGCCGCCAGGGTTTCGATCGATGCGGTTCCGGCCCACAGCGCCAGCAGCATCGGCAGCACCAGGCCCAGGCGCCCCCCGATCAGCCGGCTCGACGCCAGGCTGACCAGGATCAGGTAGGGTACCGCGGCGATGATAAGATGACGGGCGCCCCAGACCGGGCGCTCGAGCGAATGGCTGACCCAGAAAGTCACCGCGATCGGGATCGTCCAGAACGCGATCAGCACCAGGGGCAGCACCAGCCGGCTCGGCCGTTGCCCGAGCAGCAGCTTCAGCAGCCACGCCGCGATCGGCAGTCCGAACAGCAGCAGGCCGATCAAGGTGGCCTTGGGGAGCGTCTGGGACCCGTTCATCCGGTCGATCAGCCAGACGATGTCGATATAGTCCGGCCGTTCCATCCACGCGATCTGGTCGGTCGCGGCGCCATGCGCGAACGCCGCCTCCGCCACCAGATAGATCCAGGGAAAGAAGGCGGCGACCGTGACGACCGATGACAGGATCATCGGCACCAGCAGGCGGCGAGCCATCAGCAGCGCCCATAACCCCTCGATCCCGACGAAGAACCAGCCCCAATAATGGCTATAGACCAGCAGAATGTTCGCGATCGTCAGCAGGGCCACGGCCGCGCCGCGCGGCCGGGATCGGTCGAGCGCGCGCACGAACAGCCAGAGCGACAGTACGCTCATCGCCTGCAGCAGCGAGAACATGCGCAGGTACTGGGCATATTCGATGAAGTAGCTGTTGACCGCGACCAGGAACAGCACGAGCGCGGTCTCGCGCAGCCGGAGCCGCAGCGCCTCGCACAGGCCCCAGGCCGCGAGCAGCGTGACCATCCCGGCCAGCAGCGGGACCAGCCGGACCGACCAGACCGATCCGTCGCCACAGGCCAGCGCGAGTTTCACCAGCGCATAGAACAGCGGCGGATGCGAGATGTCGTGAGCGACCATGTCGATCAGGCCCGGCCAATCCAGCGAGGCCGCCGTATAGCTCCAGATTTCATCCGGATCGAAGCTGTTGGCGCCGAGGCCCCAGGCCCGGAGCCCGATGCCGAGCACGATCAGCAGACCCGGCACGACCCAATACACCCGGTCGCGCCAGCGCCAGGGGCCGCGATCCAGCTCGATCGCCGTGGCTTGCCGCGTTTTCGGGATCAAGATCTCAGCCAGCCTCGCGCGCGTCGGCTTCGGTCTGCTTGACCTTCTGGCGGATCTCCGCCTCGAGCTGGCGCAATTGGCGATCGAAGCCCTCGATCCGCTCGAAGCGCTGCTTGCGCTGCTTGGCCGCACCCCGGTTCCACAAGCGGCGGATACCGAAATCGCCGGCATAGCAGAGCAGGATCGTCCCTGCCCCCAGCATGATCAGGGCGGCGAGCCAATCCCGGCTCTTGTCGAGCGCCATGACGCCGCCCCAGAAGCCGATGGTGACGAGCGTGAAGGCGGCGACCAGCAACAGCCGGCGCATCGCCAGATCCTGTTGAATCTCGAGGCGCCGGCGATCGACCTCGGCGAAGGAATTGGCGAGTTCCGATCGGGCCATGGCTTGCCAGTCCCGGAACGACACGCCCCTTACGGTGCGGCCGTCCCGGATGAATTGCTCGAGCTTGCGCACGAGGTAATCGGCCCGGTCCTGTGGCGTCGGATCGCTCATGCTTCAGGTATAAGCGATTGTTGCCTAACGGAAGGTTTCTATGCCGCCGGGGCGGCGATCCGATTGGCGCCGATCCAGTTCGCGCGCATCGGCTTCAGCACGAACAGCGCCAGCAGGCCGGTGACGACATCCATGACGATGATCAGCCCGAACACCGGCATCCAGCTGCCCTGCTGCTGGTAGATCCAGGCCGCGACCGGGCCGCCCAGCACCGAGCCGATGCCTTGGGCCATATAGAGGAAGCCATAGTTGGTCGTGGCGTTGCGCGTGCCGAACGTGTCGGTGAGCGTCGAGGGGAACAGCGAGAAGATCTCGCCCCAGCCGAAGAACACGACGCCGGTCAGCAGCACGTAGAGCAGCGGATTGTCGCGCGCATAGAGCATGGCGAGGATCGCCGCCCCCTCGCCGATGAAGGCGATCGCCATAGTGTTCTCGCGCCCGATCCGATCCGACACCCAGCCGAAGATCGGCCGGGTCAGGCCGTTGGTGATGCGATCGATGGTGAGCGCCAGCGGCAGGGCGGCAAAGCCCAGCACGGAGACCTTGTCGATGCCGAAATCCTTGGTGAAAACCGCGAATTGCGAGATCACCATCAGGCCGCCGGTCGACATCATGGTCATCATGACGAACATCAACCAGAACACCGGCGTCTTGAGCATCTTCCGGCTGCCGCAATCGACCGTCTCGGCCAAGGGCGCCGCCGGCAGGATTTCGCTGCCGGGGTCCGTGAGAAAGAAGGCGGCCGCGACGCCGACCACGCCCATGATCAGGCCGAACACCAGGAGCGTCTGGTGATAGCCCGATGCCGCAAGCATATCGGAAATCGGAAAGGTCGTCACGATCGCGCCGAAGCCGTAACCGGCGGCCACCAGGCCCGTCGCGAACCCGCGCTTGTCCGGAAACCACCGGACCATCAACCCGACGACGCCGACATAGACGATGCCGGTGCCGAGACCGCCGAACAGGCCATAGCTCAGATAGAGCATCGGGATGGTGTCGACATAGGCGCTCAGCACCCAACTGGCGCCGGACAGCGCGCAGCCCAGCATGACCAGGTTGCGCGGTCCGAAGCGGTCGATCAGATAGCCTTGAGCCGGCGAAAACCAGGTCTGCAGCACGATCAGAATCGACAGGGTAATCTGGATCTGGGCCAAGCTGCCACCGGTCGCCGCCTGCAACGGCTTGACGAACAGCGCCCAAACATATTGCGGGCTGGAAATCGCCATCATGGCGATCACGCCCAAAGTCAATTGTAGCCAGCGTCGCGAACCCGAAGCCCCTGCCGCCATAACGTCCCCCCCGATGCCAGGGTGCGCCCGGAGAAACCGGGCGCACTATACCATCAGGCGGAAAGCAACCCACGTGCCGGAAATGAGCCGGCCGAAACGCCCGGAATCAGGGGCCGGCGCAACAGTTGATTGCGCAAGTTTTAATCGGAAATCCGGCCACGCCTATTTCTTCGCCAGCGCAACGAGCGCTTCCTGGGTTTGCACCAACTGACCCTCCAGGCTGCGGATGATGGTGATCAGCTCGGCGATCTCCGTCTGGCGCAGCATGTCGAGCTTCTGATGCAGCAGCTCGATCTCCAGCTCCGACTTGATGTTGATGTCATAGTCGTGCTGGGCCGACAGACGGTCGATCGTGCCCTGGCGGTTCTGGCTCATCATGATGACCGGCGCCGTATAGGCCGCCTGGAACGACAGCACGAGATTCAGCAGGATGAACGGGTACGGATCCCAATGTTCGATATAGGCCGTCACGTTCAGGATCATCCAGATCACCAGGATCACGCTCTGGATGATGATGAATTTCCAGGAGCCGACCGTCGCCGCCACCCCGTCGGACACCCGGTCGCCCAGCGTCAGGCCCTCGTCGGGCTTCGCCGTCCGGTGCCGGCGCCGCGCCTCGCGCAGACGCAGCAGCATGCGCATTTCTTCGGTCTGCAGGGGATGGATCAGCTGCTCGAGCATCTTGGTCTCTCTCCGAATCGGGGACTCTCGGGCAAAGAGTAGCGAAGTTCGCGCGCGATACACGTATTCGTTTTGCGTCGGCCGGTTGACCGCAGGCGCCGCCCGACCGACAATGGCGTCCATGGGAATGATCTATGTCGCGCGCAGCGCGAGCCTCAGCGACTGGGCCTCGGATGTCGGCCTGTCGAAGCTTGTCTTCAAACTGGGCGTGACCGACGAGGATGTGAAATCCGTCATCGCGACCGGCTGGGCCGGCTTTCCGAACTGGACCTTGCTGAAGAGCCAGGAGACCGGGCTCGGCGAGGCGGACGCCATCGCCAAGCTGGCGGCCCGGGTCAAGATGGTCGACCCCATGCTCTATCCCAAGATCAAGGGCACGCTCGGCATCTTCAAGGTGACCCAAGCCCAGGTCGAGAATCACATCGTCGTCGCCAAGGCGCTCGAAGGCTCGAACGAGCTGCTGGCGCCCAAGCTGAAGCCGCTCGACTACGCCGCCTTCATGATCCACAACGCGCTGCGCTGAAGCTGATGACGGATAAGGTCAGCGACCATAGCGTCGTCCTACCAGCCAGTTCGCTCCCGCCGTCAGCCCGAGCGTCACCAGCATCAGCACGAACCCCAGGCTGGCGCCGAACGGCCAGTTGGCGCGCTGCAGCACCTGATCTGCCACGACCGGCGCCATCATCTGAAAGCTGGGGCCGCCCAGCAGCACCGGCGTGGCATAGGCGTTCATCGACAGGATGAAGCACAGCACGCCGGCGGCAAGCAGGCCCGGCAGCGCCAGCGGCAGGGTCACCAGCCGCCAGGTCTCGAATGGCGTGGCACCCAGGCTGAGCGCCGCCTCCTCCGCCCGGCGGTCGATGCCCTCGATCACGCTCGACAGGGTCAGCACGACATAGGGCAGATTGACCGAGACGATGCCGACGATGACGGCGGTCGGCGTGAACATGATCTGCAGCGGCGCATCGATCAGACCGATCATGTGCAGCAGGCGATTGATCAGCCCTTCCCGGCCGAACGCCACCATCCAGCCGGCCGCGCGGACCGCATTGCCGACGAACAGCGGCAGCACGACCGCCAGCAGCAGCAGGCCCTTGTGCCGGCTTTGGGTCCGGGCCAGGAACTGGGCGATCGGCCAGCCGGCGATCAGGGTCAGGATCGTGACGCTGGCCGACACGCCGAGCGTCAGGCCCAGCACATGGCGATAATAGGGATCGGTCGCGAGCTTGACGTAATTCTCGACCGTCACCGCTTCGACCATGAATTTCCCCGGCACGAAGCTGTTGAAGCTGAAGCGCAGCATCAACAGCATCGGCAGGGCCAGGAACGCGAACACGAGCAGGCTCGCGGGGGCCAAGGCCCCCGTCCGCCGCCAGGCCGCGGCCCGTGCGCTGGTCATGGTCAGGCCTTGAACTCCTTGTCCCACCAGTCTTTGAGGGCACCGTCGTTCTTGGCCAGGTAATCCTGATCCTGGTTGATATAGGTGACGTCGGGCGGAAACTCGATGCGGGCCTTGAGGTCGGCCGGAATCGGCGCGTTATCGACCGTCGGGTTGTAGCCCATGTTCTTGGCGAACTGGACCTGGGCGGTCGGATCGAGCAACCCGTTCAGCCAGACATAGGCGCCGTCCTTGTTCTTGGCATTCTTCGGCATGACCTGGTCGGAGATATAGAGCACGATCCCTTCCTTGGGATTGGCCATCTCGATCGGAATGCCGGCGTTCTGCCACATCACGCCGCGGGCCTTCCACATGATGCACATCCAGACCTCTTCGGTCTTGAGCGCGGACGCCATCGCCTCGTTGGTCGGGTAGATCTTGACCCCGGCCTTCTTCAGCTCCAGCAGCTTCGCCTTGCCCGGCTCGTAGTCGGACATGGTGCCGCCGGCGACCATGGCCGCCGATTCGATCGTGGTCTGATACTGGATGTCGATCACGCCGACCTTGCCGGCATAGGCCGGGTTCCACAGGTCGTTGTAGCTGGTCGGCTTGTCCTTCACGAATTTCGGATTATAGAGGATGACCCGGCCGGTATAGATGTGCGGGATCGAATAGGGCGTGCGCAGCTTGTCCAGCACGTGGCTGTAGTTCGGCATCTTCTTCGGATCGAGCTCGAGCAGCGTGTCGTTCTTCCACATCTCGTAGCCGCCCGAGCGGGTCAGCGCCACCACGTCCATCGAGCCGCGCGGCAGCGGATGTTCGGCCAGCAGCTTGGTCTTGCGCGCGGTGTCCATGCCGCTGTCGAACACGATCTCGTAGCCGGTCGGCTTGATGATCGGCTGGGCGATATACTGATCCATCAGAGCCTGATAGTCGCCGCCCCAGGTGCCGACCACGACCGGTCCGCCTGCCGCCCGCGCCGCGCCGATCAGACTGCCGGCCGGGCTGAGGCCCGCGACGGCCGCGCCGGCCCCGATGCCCTGTACGAAACGACGCCGTGTGATTCCCGTCATGCCACCACTCCCCCGTTGGTTCGTCGTCTAGAGTTTTGTCTCGTCACTGCCGAGGCCGATCACGGCCTCGGGCGGAATCCCCACGCCCACGTCCTGTCCCGGCGCGATCCGATCGAGCCAGCCGCCGCTCGCCTGCTCGGCGACCAGCCGGTCGCCGCCGGCGAGATCGAGCAGCACTTCCGTGATCGGTCCCAGATAGGTCACCAGCGCCACTTTCGCCACGACCATCTCCGGCCCGATCGTCGGCGCCAGCACGACCGCCTCGGGCCGGATCAGCACCGTCGCGAACCCATCGACCGGCCGCGCCGTGCGCAACTCCCAGCCGTGCCGCGAGACGAAGCGATGGTCGGCGCCTGACCCGTCGATGAAATTGCTGCGCCCGATGAAGCTCGCGACGAAGCGGCTGGCCGGCTGGCGATAGAGCTCCTGCGGCGAACCGATCTGCTCGACCTTGCCCGCGTTCATCACCACCAGCCGGTCGCCCAGGCTCATCGCCTCGTCCTGGTCGTGGGTCACCAGGATGGTCGCGATGCCGAGCAGGCGCTGCAGCGCCTTCAACTCCTGGCGGACTTCCAGCCGCAGCTTGGCGTCGAGCGCCGACAGCGGCTCGTCCAGCAGCAAGATGTCCGGCTCGATCACCAGCGCGCGGGCGATGGCGACGCGCTGCTGCTGGCCACCGGACATCTGCTTGGGCAACCGGTCGGCGAAGCCCTCGAGCCGGACCAGGCCCAGCGCGCGGGCGACGCGGGTCTTGATCTCGGCTTCCGGCCGCTTGCGCCGCCGCAGGCCGAACGCGACGTTTTCGAACACGCTCAGATGCGGGAACAGCGCGTAATTCTGGAACACCACGCCGATATTGCGCCGGTGCGGCGGGTCGCGCGTGATGTCGCGGCCGCCGAGCGAGACCAGGCCGGTGCTGGCCTCGACGAAGCCCGCGATCATGCGCAGCGTCGTGGTCTTGCCGCAGCCGGACGGGCCCAGCAGCACGAGGAATTCGCCGTCGGCCACGGTCAGCGACAGCGTATCCACCGCGGCATGGTCGCCGTAATGCTTGGTCAGACGATCGAGAACCAAAGCCGCCATGTCAGACCACCCGTGCCAGGCCGACCATGCGGTCGGTCACGAACAGGCCCGCGCCGATCACCACTACCTGCAGCGTCGAGACCGCCGCGATGGTCGGGTCGAGCTTCCATTCGAGATATTGCAGGATCGCGATCGGCAGGGTCGTCTCGCCCGGCGCCACCAGGAACAGCGAGATCTCCAGATTGCCGAAGCTCACGACGAAGGCGAACAGCGCCGCCGCGACCAGACCGGGCCAGATCAGCGGCAGCGTGACCCGGCCGAGAATGATCAGGCCGCGCGCGCCCAGACTGGCCGCCGCCTCCTCGATCGCCGGATCGAGCCCGACCAGGTTGGCGGTCAACAGCCGGATGCACCAGGGAATCGTCAGCAGCACATGGGCGCCGACCAGGCCAGATGCGGAGCCGGACAAGGGAATGTCGGTCACGATCTCGACCTGGACGAAGAAGATATAGAGCGCGGCCCCGATCACGATCGCCGGCACGATCAACGGCGCCATCAGGAAATTCAGGATCGCCTCGCGGCCAGAAAAATGCCCCCGCACCAGCACGAGGCTGGCCGGCAGGCTGACCGCGAGCCCGATCAAGGTCGCCATCACCGCCACTTCGAAGCTGAGGAAGAAGCCATCGATGAAGTCGCGCTTGGCCAGCAGCCCCTCGTACCAGCGGAGCGAATAGCCGTCGGGCGGCAGCGACAGGATCTCGTTCGAGAAGAAGCTGAGCCACAGCACCAGCAGGATCGGCAGCAGCAGAAAGCCGAAGCCGGCCCAGACGGCGCCACCATAGGCGAGCCGTCCGAACCGTTCTCCGAAACGAACGCCCGGTACCATGGCGGCGGGCTCCTTAAGCGCCGAGCCGGTTCTTGTAGAACCGCCCCCCCTTCATGATCGCCGACAGATGGGCGCCCTGGTCCTGCAGCAGGTTCAGGTCCTGGCTGGGATCGCCATCGACCACCAGCAGATCGGCATAGGCGCCGGCGGCCAACTCGCCCAATTCGCCGTCCTTCTGCACCAGCTTCGCGTTCACGGTCGTGGCCGACTGGATGATCTCCATCGCCGGCATCACGTCGCGCCGGATCAGGAATTCGCGCGACTGGTCGTCCTGCAACTGGCCCAAGAGATCGCTGCCGTAGCAGATCGGCACGCCGGCCTTTCGGCACATGTCGAGCGAGCGCAGGCCCGCCTCCAGCACGACGTCGTTCTTGGCCAGGCTATAGTCGGTCAGGCCGAAATCCTTGCCGCGCCGGCGCATGGAATCGTACGCCACCAGGGTCGGCACCAGGAACGCGCCCTTCTCCTTCATCAGGTCGACCGCGGCCTGGTCCATCAGATTGCCATGCTCGATCGAGCGCACGCCCTGGCCGACCGCGCGCTTCACCGCCTCGGCCGAATAGGCATGAGCCGCGACGTAGGAGCCCCAGTTGGTCGCTTCCTCGACCGCGGCCGAGATCTCGTCCAGGCGGAACTGCAGGCTGTCGAGCGGATCGGACTGCGAGGCGACACCGCCCGACACCATGATCTTGATCTGATTGGCGCCCTTGCGCAGCTCGTCGCGCACCGCCTTGATCATCTCGGGCACGCCATCGACGATGCGGGTCGTATAGGTCAGGCCCGAACAGCAATTGCATTCGATCTCGGTCTGAGTGCGGTGGCGGAAGTCGCCATGACCGCCGGTCTGGCTGATCGCCATGCCCGAGATGAACAGGCGCGGCCCGTCGACCAGGCCGGTGTCGGACGCGATCTGCATGCCCCAGTCGCCGCCGGCGGTGTCGCGCACCGAGGTGAAGCCGCGCATCAGCATGTCGCGCATCAGCACGCCGGCCTTGGCCGCCAGCAGCGTCAGCGGCACGCCGGCCAGATGTTGGATGTTCACTTCCGACAAGAAGATATGGATATGGGCGTCGATCAGGCCCGGCATGATGACCTTGCCGCCCAAGTCGACGCGCTGGGCCGAAGCCGATTTGATCGGCGTCTCGCTAACTTCCTTGATCCGGTCGCCTTCGACCAGAACATCGATCCCATCCTTGACCACGCCGGCGCGCGCATCGAGGAACCGTCCGCCGGTAAACAGAAAACTACCCATACCGTCCCGCCTCCACCTTATCGTCAAATCGTCCGTGTCGTCGTCAGCCCGGGCGATGCTGGCGCAGGAACGCCAGCAGGTCTTCGCCCGCGCTTTGCACATGCCGGCGCAGCAGATCGCCCGCTTCCTGGGCATTCCTCTGACGGCACAGCGTCCAGAGCTGGGCGTGTTCCGCCCGTGCGCGCTCGATTCCGCTGGTCAGCACCAGCTGCAGCCTCGTATAGCGGTCGGTGTTCCCCAGCAAACTCTGGACCAGCCCCAACGAGCGGTCGCGGCCCGCCGGGCGATAAAGCGTCAGGTGGAATTCGGAATTCATCTCGCCCCAGGCATGGACGTCGGGCCCGTCGAGCGACTGTTCGAAGCGGCTGAGGATCTTGGCGGCGGCGGCCAGATCGTCCTCGGTCATCCGGGGAATGGCGCGGGCGAGCAGGTCCGGCTCCAGCAGCGCGCGCAGATCGAACAGCTCGGCGATCTCGTCCAGGGACAGCGACGAGACGACGGCGCCGCGATGGGCATGCAGTGTGACCAGACCCTCGGCCTCGAGCTGCCGGAACGCCTCGCGGATCGGAATGCGGCTCACGCCCAGCTCGGTCGCCAAAGCGTCCTGGCGCAGGTTCAGGCCCTCGGCATAACCGCCATCCAGAATGCGCTCGCGAATCGCCTCGGCCACCGCCTCGGTCACCGTCTGCCGCTTCAGGAGCCCGCCCCGTTCGCGGAGTACCGTCGCCGTTACCGCCAAGCCAGCCTCCAACTCATTTAGATGATGGTAGCAGATTTTCGGCAGATTGTAAGATTGGATAAAATATGCGATCTATCCGCATCACTCCAGCGACAGGACCCCAGATCATGGTCAAGCAGGTCACTTGGACGGGCGTTTTCCCCGCCGTCACGACGCAGTTCCACGCCGACGACAGCATCGATTTCCCGGCGACGCAGAAGGTCGTCAAGGCGCTGATCGATGACGGTGTCGATGGCCTGATCGCCTGCGGGTCGGTCGGCGAGAATTCGGCGCTGAGCGCCGGCGAGAAGCGCGAGGTCGTGGCCGCGATCAAGGAAGCCTCCGGCGGCCGGGTCCCGGTCATCACCGGCGTCGCGGAGAACTCGACGCGCCTGGCCGAGACCTATGCCCGCGATGTCGAGCGCCTGGGCGCCGATGGGCTGATGCTGATGCCGCCGATGGTCTATTCGGCCAGCCCGCGCGAGATCGTCGCCTTCTTCAAGACCGTGGCGGCGGCATCGGACCTGCCGATCATGATCTACAACAACCCGCCGGCCTATCGGAACGACGTGACGCCGGCGATGGTCCGGGAATTGAGCGACGTCGATACCATCGTCGCCATCAAGGAATCCTCCGGCGACACGCGCCGCTTCGTCGATCTGCAGAACCTGAACGGCAGCCGCTTCCAGCTGTTCTGCGGCTTGGACGACGTGATCCTGGAGACCGGCACACTGGGCGCCGTCGGCTGGATCTCGGGCCTGTCGAACGTGTTCCCGCGCGAATGCCACCGCCTGTTCACCATGGTACGCGCGGGCCGCGCCCAGGACGCCATGCCGCTCTATCGTTGGCTGATGCCGCTGCTGCATCTCGATGCCCGCGCCGACCTGGTGCAATGCATCAAGCTGTGCGAGCAGATCATGGGCCGCGGTTCGGAGCGCACGCGCGCCCCGCGCCTGCTGCTGGAAGGCGCCGAGCGCGCCTTCGTCGAGGGGCTGATGAAGACGGCGCTGGCGACCCGACACCAGATCGCCGAGATCGCCTGATGCCGGCCTTCGGCGGCGTGCCGGACGGCCGGCATACCTTCTCCTGCCTCGACGGCCATACCTGCGGCAATCCCGTGCGTCTGGTCACGGGCGGCGGCCCGCTGCTGAAGGGCGCGACCATGAGCGAGCGGCGCCAGGATTTCCTGGCGCGGTTCGACTGGGTCCGGCGCGCGCTGATGTTCGAGCCGCGCGGCCATGACGTCATGTCCGGCTCGATCCTCTATCCGCCGACGCGCGACGATTGCGACAGCGCAATCCTGTTCATCGAAGTGTCGGGCTGCCTGCCGATGTGCGGCCATGGCACGATCGGCACCGTCACCATGGCGCTGGAGAATGGCCTGATCACGCCCGCGACCGAGGGCATCGTCCGGCTCGACGCGCCGGCCGGGCTGGTGACCGCGACCTATGTGCGCAACGGCGCCCATATCGACAGCGTGCGCATCCGCAACGTGCCGTCGTTCCTAGCGTTCTCCGACGTGAAGATCGAGATCGAAGGGTTGGGCGAACTGATCGTCGATATCGCCTATGGCGGCAATTTCTACGCGATCGTCGAGCCGCAGAAGAACTATGCCGGCATTGATGCGCTCGGCGCCGACGGCATCGTGGGTTTGAGCCCGCGCGTGCGCACCGCGGTCAATCGCGCGGTGGATGCGGTCCATCCGCTCGACCCGACCATCCGCGGCGTCGGCCACGTGCAATGGACCGACCGGCCGCGCGATGGCCGCGCCCAGGGCCGCAACGCGGTCTATTACGGCGATAAGGCGATCGACCGCTCGCCGTGCGGCACCGGCACCTCGGCCCGCATGGCCCAACTGGCCGCGCGCGGCACGCTGTCGGTCGGCCAGGATTTCGTGCATGAGAGCATCATCGGCACCCTGTTCGAAGGCCGGGTCGAGGCGGCCGAGACGGTCGGAACTCTGGACGCGATCGTCCCGAGCATCTCCGGCTGGGCGCGCCAGCACGGCATCAACACGATCTTCGTCGACAGCCGCGATCCCCTTGCCGGCGGGTTCCAGCTCAGCTGAAATAGCCGCATGAACCAGAAAATCGCGATCGTCGGCGCCGGGATCGTCGGCATGTGTGCGGCCCGCGTCCTGCAGCGCGAGGGCGCCGACGTCACCGTCTATGATCCGGAGGAGCCGGGTGCGGTCTGCTCGTTCGGCAATGCCGGCAATATCGCGATCGACCATGTCCGGCCGCTTGCGCGGCTCGACGTGCTGGCGACGGTGCCGCGCATGCTGGCCGACGCCTTGGCGCCGCTCTGCCTGAAACCGGCCGGCCTGCCCGCCGCCTGGCCCTGGCTGTGGCGCGCGGCCGTGGCCTCGCGACCCTCGCAGGTCGAACGCGGCACGGCAGGGCTGGCGGCTTTGCTGGGTGCCTCGCGCGCGGCGTGGGACGATGAAATCAACCTCTCCGGCCTGGCAGATCTGTTCCGGACCGAAGGCGCGCTGGTCGCTTATGAAGATCCAGCGAGCCTCGACACCACCGCGGCCGACGCCCAGATCCTGCGCGATCACGGCGTGCGCGTGGAGATGCTGTCGGCCGAGCGGATCAACCAGCTCGTTCCGGGTCTCGCCAAGCCCGCCGCGGGTGGCCGGTTCTACCCGGACGCGGCCCATACCGTCGATCCACGCGGCATCGTCACGCGCCTGGCCGAACGCTTCACGGCCGAGGGCGGCACGATCCGGCATGAAAAGGTCACCGGCTTCCTGCTGGCCGACGGCCGGGTCGCCGGCATCCAGACGCCGATGCGCGCCGAGACGGTCGGCGCGGTCGTGCTGGCGACCGGCCTCGCGTCGCGGCCGCTCGCCGAACAATTGGGCGCCCGCACGCCGATCGGCGGAGAGCGCGGTTATCACGTCATGCTGCAGAACGGCCCGGCGCTCGACCTGTCGGTCACCTTCGCCGAACGCGGCTTCATCGCGACGCCGATGGCCATGGGCGTTCGCCTGGCCGGCACGGTCGAGCTTGGAGCCGGCACCAAGCCGGATTGGCGCCGGGCCGATGCGCTGCTGCGCCATATCCGGGCGCTCTATGGCCGCGACGATTTCGCCGAGACGTCCCGCTGGACCGGCGACCGGCCGACCCTGCCCGACTATCTACCGATGCTGGGCGCCAGCCCGAAGGCGCGCAACGCGATCTTCGCCTTCGGGCACCAGCACATAGGATTGACGCTGGCGGCGATCACCGGCCGCCTGGTCCGGGATCTCGTGCTGGACCGACCGGTCGCGCTCGATCTGTCCTCCTGCCGGACGGATCGATTCGGCCGGGTTTGACATGCCGCAGTTCCTTCAATGTCCAAAAGGACATGTGGCTCGTCGATGAATTGGGGATCCCGCATCGGCAGATCGGGGCGGGCGGCAGTTTCGGCGGACTATCGAACGCACGTGATGGTGCCGCTCGACGACCTTTATGGCCGGCTGGAGTTCTGATCTCGTAGAAAGTCGCCGCCCCGTCCGAGTGGGCTTCCCAAAAGCATTCGTCCGGGACATTTTATCTACCGTGCCGTGTGGTCCGAACAGTTTCGCGGTCCACGCCATCCCTCCGACGATGCAATAGGAGCAAGCCCCGATGACGATCGATCCCAGCAGCGGTTACCCTTTGCCCAACCAGAACCCCGCGATCTGGGCCGGCGACAGTGTCGCGCAAGCCGACGAACTCATTCGCGACATGGACGCGAAGATGCGGGAAAATTACGCCACCAACATCGTCAAGATCGGCGAGGCGATCTATCCGTTTCTTTACACGGAGGCGACCTATGACGGTGGGCGCTACACCCTGCTCGTCGATGACCGCACCTCCTACGTCAAGCAAAGCGCCGACCCGATCTACGACCAGGCAAAAGCGCTCTGCCATATTCCGCTCGGCATCTTCGCCATCATTTCTGGCTATGGGAAGGACGCCAGATACAAGCAATGGCTCGCACCCTTGACCGCCTATCGCGCGAAGGTCGTCTCCGTCGCCCAAGCCCTTGAAGTTCTGCCCATCATGAATTCCAACTGCGGCGTCGCAGCCAGAACCATCCTGGTCAATTCGATCGGTTATATGACCAGCCTCATCGACGGCCAGGATAATTTTCAGTCGTTCACGTCGTTCAAGGCCTATAGCGCGAAAATAAACCCCTTCATCGCCGTGCTGCAGACGGCCGCCGCCGAAAACCAGGTTGCGGTGTTCGGCAAGATACTGACGGGCTGGAAGGCGATGTTCAAGGAGGCGGAGTGGGACAAGCTCTATGTCGTGGTCTCCGTCATCTGGCCGCTGACGCAGGAAAGCGCGCATGAACAGCTGGTCAAATCCTTCATGAAGCCGGCGCTCCGCGACACGAACATGATAGTTTCCGAGGCCGCCACGACGCTCGAAATGGCGCGGACCCTGATGGGGCGGATCCTGGGCGATCGCATCCTGGCTCCCCTGGTGTTCGACAAGACCCAGGGCCGGGAATTCGCCGAAGACATCTATTCCCTTTCAACCCAAAGAGACCTGATGTCGCAGGTGATCAAAACGGCGTTGGGTGCGTGTCCCGTTCTCCGATAGTATCGGCCCATTCCTCTCCCGCTGCCGGCGGGAGAGGCTGGATGAGGGGACGCGGCTGGCTCGTGCCCAGAGGCGACCATTCCCGAGACGGCCGCGATCCAGGAGGGGGACAAGGACTTTGGCGGAAACCACGAACGAGCGGCGCAGGTCTCCCTCGGCTTGGCTCGTTGTCCTGATGATCGTCTTGCTCGCCCCTGTCGTCGGTGCCACCGCAAGGGCCGAAGAGACGCTGAAGGTCGCCGTAAAAAATAGACAATTCTATGCCCAGGCGGACGCAAGCGGCACGCCGGTAACTTTTGAATCCGCGCTCATCCACGAGCTTTGCGCCGCGATGCACGCGACCTGCGAGATCCAGTTCCTGCCCTTTGCCGGCGTGCTCGACGCGGTCGAACAGGGTCGTGTCGATATCGGCCTCGCCTCGGTCATCCGATCGGACGAGCGCGAACGGCGGTTTCTGTTTACCGCCGCTTATCTGGAGATGAACCTGGTTTTTGTGGCCAAGGTCGGAAAATTTTCATCGACGGCCGATTGCATGGTGCCAGGCCGCCGGGTCGCGGTCGCCAAGGCGACAAATTCACACAACTTCATTCTGACCAAGCCCGGCGTAACCCCTTTGATCGTCGATGACGGCGCGGACGCCATAGCCGCCGTCAATCAGGGTCAGGTCGATTGCGCCCTGACCGTCACCTTTCACGCGCTGTCCGAACTGCTGAAAGGCGGCAGCAAATATGCCGGCCTCGAAACGGTCGGCAACCCGATTTCCCAGGAAGGCTTCACGGGCGACGCGGGCATCATCGTCCCGCTCCACCGCGAGGAATTACGCGATCGGCTCAACGTCGCGCTCAAGGCCGCCTTGGCCGACGGCCGCTACGATGCGCTGACCAACAAGTTCCTGCCGTTTTCGTTCTACTGATCACAGAAGCGATGCGACGGCGATGCAGGAGAGGGACAAGGACTTTGGCGGGAACCACAAGCAAGCGTCGCGGATCTCCCTCGGCTTGGCTCCTCATACTGATGATCATCTTGCTCGCCCCTGTCGTCGGTGCGACCGCGAAGGCCGAAGAGACGTTCAATGTTGCCGTCAGGAATAGGCAATTCTATGCGCAGACGGACGCAACCGGAAATCCCGTCACCTTCGAATCGGCGCTGATCCAAGAGCTTTGCACGGCGATGAAAGTCACCTGCAAGCTCCAGTATCTGACCTTCGCCGACGTCCTCGACGCCGTCGCCGATGGACGGGCCGATATCGGGCTCGCGTCGGTAATCAAAACCCAGGACCGCGAACGCCAGTACCTGTTCACCGACCCGTATCTGACGATGAATTTCGTCTTCATCGCCAAGGTCGGGAAATTCGCGTCGATAGACGACTGCATGGTGCCCGGCCGCAAAATCGCCGTCACCAAGGCGACGAGCCCCTATAATTTCATCCTCACCAAGCCCGGGCTGGCGCTTACCGTGGTCGATGACGGGGCAGACACCATAGCTGCCGTCAATCAGGACCAGGTCGATTGCGCGCTGACCGTGACCTTCCGGGCCCTATCCGCCCTGCTCGAGCGCGGCAACAAGGATGCGGGTCTGGAGACGGTCGGCAATCCGTTTTCCCCGGAGGGTTACTCCGGTGGAGCGGGCATCATCGTCCCGCTCCACCGCGAGGAATTGCGCGATCGGCTCAACGTCGCGCTCAAGGCCGCCTTGGCCGACGGCCGCTACGATGCGCTGACGAACAAATTCCTGCCGTTTTCGTTCTATTGATCACAGGAACGACGCGACCGCTTCCAGATGATGGGCCGCGCAGCCGAGCCGCTCGACGATGCGGGCCCGGTGGCACTGGCGCCAGTCGGCCTCGTAGCACAGCAGGCAGCACCGCTCGGCCGTCGCCCGCGCCGCGGCCTCTTCGAGCGCCAGGCCGGCGGCTTCCGTCGCCAGCTGCTGATCGACGATGCGCAGGAAGGTCGCCTGATCGCCGGCGTGATGGGCCACCCTGCCCTCCTTGGGCGTACCGAGCGGCTTCAGGTGCACATAGCCGATGCCGGCGGCCAGCAGCGAGGCCGCCAGACTGGTCTTGGAAAATCCGGCACGGCGCGATTGCGGCCGGTCGCGCACGTCGAGCACGGTCCTGATGCCGGCCCGCTCCAACGCCGCGATCACGTCGCTCTGCGCCGCCTTTTCATAGCCGATCGTCCAGATTTCCATCTCGGCCTCATGCGCTGGACCCGTCACGACGATGACAGGCTCACCCGTTCGCGCAGCGTGTCGTTCGCCGCGACGACCGAGTCTATCCGGTCGCGGATCTGGGTCAGACTGACCGGTTTGACCAGATAGCCATTGGCCTCGTGGGCCTTGGCGAACAGCGCCGTATCCGCCGCCGCATCGCCGGTCAGGAAGATGATCGGCGTCCGATCCAGTCCCTTGACCTTGAGACCGCGGACTTTTTTCAGGAAGTTCAGTCCATCCAGCCGGGCCATGCGGACGTCGCAGAACACGAGATCGGGGCGGATTCGCAGCAGTTCCAGGAGGCCGACCTCGCCGTCCTCGCAGGCCGTCACCGAGCCGACACGGATGCTGCGCAACAGGGCGCAGGTCAGATCGCGGGTGAATTTCTCATCTTCGACGACCAGGATATGGAGCTTGGAATAGTCGATCTGGGCCATTGTCCTGCCGATCTTTTCGATGATCATGAAACCGCGAGCGCCGCCCGCAGGGGGGCGGTTGCTGTCGCCAACTCGTCCAATGTCGGGGCAAGCAGGCTTGCCATCAAGCCCGCCGTGTCGAGATCGCCGAGCGCGAACGCGTCCTGGGTATCGGCGGCGATCTGGCCGAGCCTGACCGCACCGATCGAGCGCGCGGCGCCCATCAACTCGTGTGCCGCCTCGACACCGGCGACCGGATCCGAATTGGCCAACGCCACATCGATGGCCGCGATCATGCCCGGCACCGCTGCCAGGAACGAGAACAGCAGCGCCAGCGCCGCACGCCGGTCGGCGCCGAACGGCTCCGCCAGACGCGCCAGATCGAGCAGCCGCGCGTCGATCCCGACCTCGCCCCAAGACTGGAGGGGCGATGCTCCGGGCGGTTTGACGGTCGAACGCCGCAGCGCGCGGGCCTGGGGCACCAGCCGCTCGACCAGCTCGACCAGGCGTTTGGACTCGATCGGCTTGGCCAGGAACCCATCCATCCCGGCGGCCAGGCATTCCCGCTCGGTCTCCGGCAGCGCGTCGGCGGTCAATGCCACGATCGGCAGGCGGGGACCGCCCGCCTGCTCGCGTTCGCGAATCTCGCGTGCCAAGGTGAACCCATCGATCTCCGGCATGTGAAAATCGGTCAGCAGCAGCCCATAGCGCCCGGAACGATAGAGCCTCAGCGCTTCGAGGCCGTTTTCGGCCAGTTCCACCGCATAGCCATATTGCGCCAGCATGCGGCTGATCACCGCCTGATTCACCGGATTATCCTCCGCCGCCAGGATCAGGGCGCCGGCCGCCGAAGCCTCCTCGACCGACGGCGGCGACCAGTCTCTCGCTTCGTTCTTCGCCACCCCGGGCTCCCGATCCAGCCGGCCGAGGGCGGCCGCCAGCGCCTGCCAGAGCCGGCGACGGCCGAGCGGCAGCGCGATCACCCTGAGGCTGCCCAGCCCCCGATCGGCCATCCCGGCCATCGACGCCCGCGGCAGGGCCAGGATGATCTGCGAAGCGAGGGCCGGATCGTTCTCGGCAATACGCCGGGCAAGCTCGAGCGCGACGCCCTGGCGATCCGCACCGTGGATCAGCACGATCGTGCCCGCCGGCGCGCCCGACGCGATCCGGCTCGGCAGCGCGTCGCCGAGCGTCAGCCGAACGACGTCCCCGATGCCCGCGCCCCTCAGGATGCCGTCGAGGGCGTCCCAGGCCGCGCCGTCGAACCCGACCGCGACGACACGCGCATCATCGACCGGAACGGCGGGCGGCTCCACCGTCGGATCGACGACACCGAACGGCAGCGCGCACCAGAAGGTCGAGCCCCGGCCGGCAACCGACCTGACCCCGATCTCGCCGCCCATCAGGGCGCAAAGCTTGTGGCAGATGGTCAGGCCCAGCCCGCTGCCGCCATAGCGGCGCGAGGTCGAACTGTCGGCCTGCTGGAACGCCTGGAACAGCGCGCCCTGCTGCGCCGGTGTCAGGCCGATGCCGGTATCGATCACGTCGAACCGCAGCCGCGTCGCATCCGGCGAAGCCGCGCGCTCCCGGGTTACGCGGATGGTGACGCCGCCCTCTTCGGTGAATTTGATCGCATTGCCGACGAGATTGATCAGCACCTGGCGTAATCGGTTCGGATCGCCCCGCACGCGGGCTGGAATGTCGTCGTCGAACACGATGGCCAGTTGGAGCGCCTTCTCCTCGGCACGGGCGGCGACCAGTTCCACGGCATCTTCGACCAGCTCGATCACCGGCATCTCGATGGCCTCGATCTCCATCTTACCCGCTTCGATCTTGGAGAAATCGAGGATGTCGTCGAGAATCGTCCGCAAGGCCGCCCCCGACGACCGGATCATCCGCACCATGCTGCGCTGGTCGGCGGTCAGGTCCGTGCTTTCCAACAGTTCCGCAAGCGCGGTCACGCCATTCATCGGTGTCCGGATCTCGTGGCTCATCACCGCCAGAAAGGACGATTTGGCGCGCGTCGCTTCCTCGGCCTGGTCGCGCGCGAGGCGCAACTCGCCGGTTTGCCGGTCCAGCTGTTCCACCGCATGGACGATCCGGTCCATTTCCTGCGTGCTGCCCGTGGGCAGCACTTCCGCCGTCGTCCCCGATCCGATCCGCCGCAAGGCGTCGGCCGCCTTGATCAGGGGCTGGATGATGTGACGACGGATCAGCCAGATCGCGCTGCCCTCCGTCGCCAGCACCATCAGGAACGCGAGGATGATGATGATCGACACCAGCCGCGTATTGTCTTCGATCAGCGCGAACTGATTGGCGGTCAGTTCGGTGGCGCTGACGGTCAGTCCGTCACCCAGCGTCCCGAGGTCGGCGAGCGTCGCCGACAGCAGGTCGGGCAATTGCTGTTCCATCGCATCGGCCGCGGCCCGCGCGGCATCGCCGGCCGGGCTGCCGGCCTCCGCCTCCCGACGCTTGGCGACCGCCTGGGCCTTCAAGTCGGCGGCTTGGCGCATCACCAGAAAGGCGGCGGCGACCTGCCGGCTCAATTCCGCGTCGAACTGGAAGGAGGGATGGTAGGCCAGCGCCTGCGCGGCGAACAGCACCTCGCGCCGGCGCCGCGGATCGTCCGTCGCGACCAGGATCAGGGCATATTGCCGGAGCCGTTCCAGATTGAGCATCGCGCGCTGACGTTCGAGGATCAGAGGCACGATTCGTTCGCGGCTGTCCGAGGCGATCCGTTCGGTCTGGCGCTGCTCGAACACCATGATCAGGAACAGGGCCGCGATCAACCCGAGCACCAGCATCCCGCCAACCAGGACCGCCGTCTGCAATCGAAGCCGGGGGCGTACCCGGCCGGGGGCCTGATCGAGCATCAGGGAAAAAGTCCTCGCGAGGCAAACAAACGCATGGAGAGATCCTTGCGGCGGGCAGGGTACGCCGCAGGGTAGAAAAGCACAATTTCCCTTCGCGCCTCAGCCCGGTCACGATCGCGTAAGGATGAATCGGCGCCCCGATCGCCGGAAGGCCGGCGATCCTGATCGCCGGATTGACAGCGACCGCTGAAAAATGCGACGGGTGGGTTCTGCCACTGAGCCTCGTGGGAGAGACCGGAGAGTCCGAATGGGCCAGCCGGCGCCGAAGGAGCAACCGCCCCGGAAACTCTCAGGCAAACGGACCGCGAGGGAAGGCGACTCTGGAAAGCAGGCTTCGATCCGATCGAAGCCTCACCGACGAGGTAAGCCGCGGGAAACCGCGTGCCAATCTTTCAGGTTCCCAGGACAGAGGGGGCGCGGATCGTGTTCGCACGGTCTTTACGCGACCACCCTGTCTTCCGTGAGGAACCATGAGCGCCGATCCGTTTGATACCCCCCTGAGGCGCGTCCCGCTCCATGATCTCCATGCCGAGCTGGGCGCCAAATTCGTCCCGTTCGCCGGCTACGAGATGCCGGTGCAGTACAAGCTCGGCGTGCTGGGCGAGCATCTGCATACCCGCACCAAAGCCGGTTTGTTCGACGTGTCGCACATGGGGCAATTGCGCTTGCGCGGCGCCAATCCGGCGGCAGCGCTCGAAACGCTCGTGCCGGGCGACATCCAGGCGCTGAAGCCCTGGCGCACGCGCTATACGCTGCTGACCAACGACCAGGGTGGCGTGCTCGACGACCTGATGGTGACCAATCTCGAGGATCACCTGTTCCTGATCGTCAATGCCGCGACCAAGGATGCCGATATCGCGCATCTGACGACCCGGCTGGCCGGCCTAGCGACGGTCGAGCCCCTGCCCGACCGCGCGCTGCTGGCGCTGCAGGGCCCGGCAGCGGCGAGCGTGCTCTCGCGCATTGCACCAAGCGTCGCCGCCATGGCGTTCATGACAGCGGCCGATGTCGACTTCGACGGCATCCCCTGTTTCGTCACCCGCTCCGGCTATACCGGCGAGGACGGCTACGAGATCTCCGTGCCGGGCGCTGACGCCGAGCGTTTCGCCCGGATGCTGCTGGCGCATGAGGAAGTGGCCGCGATCGGCCTCGGCGCCCGCGACTCGCTGCGGCTCGAAGCCGGTCTTTGCCTTTATGGCCACGACATCGACGAAACCACGACGGTGATCGAGGCCGATCTGGCCTGGGCCGTCGGCAAGCGCCGCCGGACCGAGGGCGGTTTCCCCGGCGCCGCGATCATCCAGCGCCAGTTGGCCGAGGGCGCGCCGCGCCGCCGCGTCGGCATCCTGCCCGAGGGCAAGGCGCCGGCGCGCGAACACACCGAGATCACCGACGGCACGTCGAAGATCGGCGAGATCACCTCCGGCGGCTTCGGGCCGAGCCAGGGCGGCCCGGTCGCCATGGGTTATGTCGATGCCCAATATGCCGTCCTCGGCACGGTCCTCACCCTGCTGGTGCGCGGCGTCGCCCGCCCGGCCCAGGTCGTGGCTCTGCCCTTCGTTCCCCATCGTTATTTCCGCGGCTGAGGCCGTCGTTTCAAGGAGTCCAGAAGATGAGCGAGACCCGCTACACCAAGAGCCACGAATGGATCCGGATCGACGGCGACAGCGCCACGGTCGGCATCACCGCCTTCGCCGCCGACGCGCTGGGCGACGTGGTCTATGTCGAGGTCCCGGCTGCCGGCAAGGCGCTGGCCAAGGGCAAGGAAGCCGCCGTGGTCGAATCGGTCAAGGCCGCGAGCGAAGTCTATTCGCCCGTGTCCGGCACGGTGATCGAAGGCAACCAGGCCCTGGCCGACGATCCGGCCTTGGTCAACAGGGACGCGGCCGGCGACGGCTGGTTCTTCAAGCTGACGCTCGCCGACAAGAGCGAGCTAGCCGACCTGCTCGACCAGGCCGCCTACGACGCCCTGGTCGCGGAGAGCCACTGATGCGCTATCTTCCGCTGACGGAGGTCGAGCGGCGGGACATGCTCGCCGTGATCGGCGTGCCCTCGGTCGACGCTCTGTTCGTCGATGTGCCGAAGGCCGCCTGGCGCGACCAGCCGTTCGATCTGCCGCCGCACCAGGGCGAGCTCCAGGTCGAGCGCGCGCTGGCCAGGCTCGCCGCCCAGAACGTGCCGGCCGGCTCGGTGCCGAGCTTCCTCGGCGCCGGGGTCTATCGCCATCACGTGCCGGCCACGGTCGATCACATCATCCAGCGCGGCGAGTTCATGACCTCGTACACGCCGTACCAACCGGAAGTAACGCAAGGCACGCTGCAGTATCTGTTCGAATTCCAGACCCAGGTCGCGATGATTACCGGCATGGATGTGGCGAACGCCTCGATGTACGACGGCGCCAGCGCCACGGCCGAAGCGGTCATGATGGCGAACCGGGTCACCCGGCGCGCCAAAGCCATCGTCTCGGGCGGCCTGCATCCGCATTACCGCGAGACGACAGCGACGCACGCGCATTTCGCCGGTTTCGCGGTCGAGCAGTTCGCCCCCAACCCGTCCGGCGACGAGGATCTGGCCGCATCGATCGACGACGAGACCTCCTGCGTCGTGGTGCAGAACCCGGACTTCTTCGGCAAGATCCGCGATTATTCGGCGCTGGCCGAGGCGGCCCACGCCAAGGGCGCGCTGCTGGTCGTGGTCGTGACCGAGATCGTGTCCTTGGGCGCCATCATCCCGCCGGGCCAGATGGGCGCCGATATCGTCGCGGCCGAGGGCCAGTCGATCGGCAACCCGCTGACCTTCGGCGGTCCCCATGTCGGCCTGTTCGCAACGCGTGACAAATACGTGCGCCAGATGCCAGGCCGCCTAGTCGGCCAGACCGTCGATACCGACGGACGGCGCGGCTGGGTACTGACGCTATCGACCCGCGAACAGCATATCCGCCGCGAGAAAGCGACCAGCAACATCTGCACCAACGCCGGTCTGTGCGCGCTTGCCTTCACCATCCACATGGCGCTGCTGGGCGAGACCGGCTTCGTGGGATTGGCCGGGTTGAACCACGCCCATGCCTCGCTGCTGGCAGACAGGCTGGCGGCGATACCGGGTGTCGCGCTGCTGAATGACGGCTTCTTCAACGAATTCACCGTGGCGCTGCCGAAGCCGGCGGCCGAGGTCGTCGAAGCGCTGGCGGCCCGGGGCGTCCTGGCCGGCGTACCGGTCTCGCGGCTCTACCCCGACCGGCCGGAGCTGGCGAACCTGCTGCTGGTGGCCGCGACCGAGACCAATACCGAGGCGGACATGAACGAATTCGCCACCAAGCTCCAAGAGGTACTGTCATGAGTGGTTGGAGCAAGGCCGTCAGCAATTTCACCGCCACACCCGGCGTGAGCGGCACCTATAGCGGCCATCGCGGCTTGCAGATCGAGGAGCCGCTGCTGTTCGAGCGCGACAGCGAGGGTCGCTGCGGCGTCGATCTGCCGGAATTGCCCCAGGCCAGGAACCGCCTGGGCGCCCATGCCCGCACCGGCCGTATTGGCCTGCCTGGCATTTCCGAGCCGGAGATCGTGCGCCATTTCACCCGCCTGTCGCAGAAGAACTACGCGATCGACACCGGGCTCTATCCGCTGGGCTCGTGCACCATGAAGCACAATCCGCGGCTGAACGAGAAGATGGCCCGCCTGCCCGGATTCGCCGACATCCATCCGCTGCAGCCGGTCTCAACCGTGCAGGGTGCCCTAGCGGTCATCGACCAGCTGGCCCATTGGCTGAAGGTGCTGACCGGCATGCCGGCAGTCGCGATGAGCCCGGCCGCCGGGGCCCATGGCGAGCTGTGCGGCATGATGGCGATCCGCGCCGCCCATGATGCCAAGGGCGAGACGCGCAACAAGGTGCTGGTCGCCGAATCGGCCCACGGCACCAATCCCGCGACCGCGGCCGCCTGCGGCTTCACGGTCGAGGCGGTGCCGGCCAATGCGCGCGGCCGGGTCGATCTGGCCGCGATGAAGGCCCAACTCGGCCCCGATGTGGCGGCGGTCATGCTGACCAACCCGAACACCTGCGGGCTGTTCGAGACCGAGATCCGCGAGATCGCCGACGCGGTCCATGCCGCGGGCGCGTACTTCTATTGCGACGGCGCCAACTTCAACGCCATCGTCGGCCGCGTGCGGCCGGCCGATCTGGGCGTCGACGTCATGCACATCAACCTGCACAAGACCTTTTCGACGCCCCATGGCGGCGGCGGTCCCGGTGCCGGCCCGGTGGTCATGGCCGCGGCCCTGGCGCCCTTCGCGCCGCTGCCCTGGGTCGTTCATGGCAAGAACGGCTTCGAAGTGCTTGAAAAGGCTGAGGGCGACGCCACCCAGGCGTTCGGCCGCCTGAAGGGCTTCCATGGCCAGATGGGCATGTTCGTCCGTGCGCTCGCCTATATGATGAGCCATGGCGCCGATGGCTTGCGCCAGGTCGCGAGCGACGCGGTGCTGAACGCCAACTACATCCTGGCCAGCCTGAAGGACGACATGAGCGCGCCGTTCGAGGGCCCGTGCATGCATGAGGCTTTGTTCGACGACCGGTTCCTGAAGGACACCGGCGTCACCACGCTCGACATGGCCAAGGCGCTGATCGACGAGGGTTTCCATCCCATGACCATGTATTTCCCGCTGGTCGTGCATGGCGCCCTGCTGATCGAGCCGACCGAGACCGAGAGCAAGGCGACGCTCGATCGGTTCATCGGCGTGCTGAAGGCGCTGGCGGCCGAAGCCAAGGACGGCAAGGTGGAGAAGTTCCGCGCGGCGCCGACGCTGACGCCCCGCCGCCGGCTCGACGAAACCGGCGCCGCCCGGCAACCGATCCTGCGCTGGACCCCGCCCAAGGAACCAGCGCGCGACGCCGCCGAATAGGCGGGCTTATCGTGGGAGGAGGCGGATCGGCGATGCCCCTCCTCCCGCGAACCAGCGCGCGGGCAAATTATTGCGCGGGCGCGGCCGCCGGCTGAATTGTCCCGGCTGCCCAGGTCCAGCCGGTGATGCGCCAATGCCCGGCCAACTGCTTCAACGTATAGACCATTTGCGCCGCCTCGCGCTTGGCAGTCCCCTTTTCCTTGAAGCTGAAGACCGCGGGTACGACGACATAGCCACTGTCGCCGTTGATGTCTTCACGGGTCGCCACGCCAAGGGTGACCATCACCTCGGTCAACCCCTCTTTCCCGCTTGTCGCGACGATGTCCTTGCCCCATTGCTGCAAGGCATGGGGGCCGGCCCAGCGATAGGGCGGAATTTCGTCGACGATGACCACACCGGTCGGCGCAAAGGCCATCGCCGCGGTCTTCTGGTCGCCCTTGTCGAAATTGTCGACGAACTGATGGATCGGCGCCATCAGCGGGGTCTCCGCCGCAGCCGTCGCCGCGATCGCCGACAGCCCAAGCACGGCGCCGACCCCCAACATCAAATACTTCATTGAACGCTCCAGAGATGCGGATTAATTTCAAACGTTTCTTCGAAAAATCAAGAAGCGGCGATCTTCTCGAGAGAATTCCTGAACTCGCGGCAGCCGAATCTCATCTAAATGGGTTATCGGTCGTTTTGCCACCCCGGCGCGAAGCCAAATTTCAATTGTAACCCTTTTACCGCATCCGGCACGGGCGCTCTGCCGGACATGGGGCCGCTTTTTCCTAGCGCCTCCGGGGTGCGTTAGGGTTAACTCGCCCCGCGACTTCATGCGTGCCCCGAGCGAGTGACCGAATGCCGAGAGAGCTGCGCCAGATCATGTTTCGGGCGCCCGAGATCATGACGGCGATCACGGAATATCATCGCCGACGCGCCATGGCCTTGCCGCTGGGCACGGCGATCGGCTGCAAGGTCACGGATGATCCCGCCTTATCGGTTACCCTGTCGATCGAGGCCGATGGCGGCGCCCTGTCGAAGATCACGGTCGACCCGGAAGTGCTGGCCGCCTCGCTGATCCTTTATTGCATCAACCGAAAGATCCCGCTGCCGGCCGAAGCCGACAAGCGCCTGCAGAAGGTCGGCGACGACGGCGTGGCCCTGATCGTCATCAAGCGCCTGCGCTGAGCTTGACCCTGCCGCCGGGCGTCAGGGCGCGGGTGACGCGCTATCTGACGCTGCTCGACCAGGCCGCCCCCGGGGTGCTCGACGGGCTTTATCTCGTCGGTTCGATCGCGCTCGGCGATTTTCAGCCGCGCCAAAGCGATATCGATTTCATCGCGGTGACCGCCCTGCCCCTGTCAGCCCCGGCGCTCGATAATGTCGAGACGGTCCATCGCGTTCTGGCACAGAAGACCGGCCCGGCCTTCGACGGCTTCTATATCGATCGATCAAACCTCGGTCTGCCGCCCGATCCGACCGCAATTCTGCCGTTCGAGTTGGCCGGACATTTCCATCGACGGAGTGCCTGTTTCGAAGCCAATCCGGCCACCTGGGCAATCTGGCGCGATCACGGCATCGCGATTCGGGGTCCGGCATCGGCAACATTGGATCTATCGATCGATCCCGCCGCGCTGATCCGGTTCGAGCAGGACAATCTCGGCTATTATTGGACGGACTGGGTCGTGACCCATTGGGCGGGTCCCGCCGACGCGGCGCTCGCCGCCTGGGGCGTGCTGGGCGTCCTGCGGCTGGCGCATGTGCTGGCGACCGAGCGGATCGCCTCCAAGACCGCGGCCGGCCGATGGGCACTCGGGCATTTCGCGTCCTCTTGGCACCCGATCATCGACGAAGCCTTGGCGGCGCGGCGGGGGAAGCCCGCCCCGATGCCGCTCGCGCGCTTTCACGCCGCCCTCGATTTCGTGGCCTGCGTCATCGCCGAAGCAGGGCCCGGCCACCCGCTGCGGTAGAAAAATACAGATCAGTCATGCTCGTGCCGGGGATGGTCTGCGGCCGCCCAACGTATTACCTGCACGACATGGAGCACGGAGGTTCCGGCCATGGTGCAAATGATCTTGAGCGAACTCTGCGATCTCGGCCCGTTCGCCGTCGTCGCGGTCTATATTTCTTCGGTCGGCGAGAGCCGCCGCCGGTGGCGCTGCTACCGCTGAGCACCTTTCATTCGGCCGGTCCGGTCCTCACGATGCTGTGCGCGAAGCCCCGGCTTCCGCGTTTGAAATCTCTCGCGCCCGAACCGCTTTCCCGTTAGACTGGGCCTAATATTCCGGTATGGGGCGGAGACGGCGATGGACAGCCAATTTCTCGGCAAGATGGCGATCGGTGCCGCGGTTTTCGGCGCCTCGGCTGCGGTCGTGCTGATTTTGGCCGTGACCAACGCTCCGTCGCTCGAAGCCAAGCTCGGCGTGCTGGGCGTCGAATTGTCCGTATCGATCGGCGATGCGCCCGCGGCCGCAGTGCCTGCCTATCTGGAAGCCAGCCTGATGCGCAGGACTCCCAACAACCGGGTGAGCGGCGTCGATCTGCGCGTGGCCAAGTCCGGCGGCCTGCGTGCGCCGGCGAGCATGCCCGCCGAGACGCCGGTCAGTCAGGCGACGGCCGCGACACCCGTGCCGGTTCCGCCCTGCAATACCTAGCTGACCCAATCGACGATATGGGCCGGCAATTCCTCTTCGACGATCTCTTCTTCTGAAATCACCCGATAGCGCACCGACATGCCGGCGCGATGCACCGAATCGCGCTTGCCGCTGACCAGCGGGTGCCAGTCGAACAGATCCTTGCCCTCGGCGATCAGCCGGTAGGCGCAGGTCGACGGCATGAAGGCGAGTGCCGCGATATTGTCCGGCGTGACCTTGACGCAGTCCGGCACCAGATAGGCGCGATCCTTGTAGCGGCTGCAGCGGCAGCTGTGGGTGTCGAGCAGATGGCACACCACGTCGGTGAACAGGATCTCGTCGGTATCCTCGTCCTGCAGCTTGATGGTGCAGCATTTGCCGCAACCGTCGCAGAGCGACTCCCATTCCTGGGTCGTCAGCTCGGTCATCGGCTTGGCGCGCCAGAAAGCTTCGCCGCTCATTCTCAGCCTCGATCCCGTCGCAGGTGCATGTCCGCGTTCCCTTAGGCCGATTTCGTCCGGAGGCCAAGCGGCGCGTGCGCAGGCCGCCATGCTTCGGCTATGGTCGGGCGGGGTTTCGGGACGAAGGGGTCGGGGTTGGGACGGATCTTGCGCAATGTCGGCGCGCTGCTGTTCGGGGTCAGCATCCTGCTGCTCGGCGCCGGCCTGTTTCAAACGTTTCTCAGCCTGCGCATGGCGTTCGAGCATTTCGGCGCGCTCACCATCGGCGCGATTCTGGCGGCCTATTTCGCCGGTTTCATGGCCGGCTCGCTGCTGGCCGGCAAGGTCGTGCGCCAGGTCGGCTATATCCGGGCTTTCGCCATCTTCGCCGCATTGCTGTCGTCCTCGGTGCTGTTTCAGGCGCTGATCATCGATCCGATCGTCTGGGCCCTGCTCCGCGCGCTGGGCGGCTTCGCCATCGCCGGCCTGTTCCTGGTGACGGAAAGCTGGCTCAACCATCGCTCCGACGATACGACGCGCGGCCAGGTGCTGGCGCTCTATGTCACGGTCGAGCAGGTCGCGACCGGCCTCGGCCAATACCTGATCGACCTGCTGCCGACTGGTGGCACCGGCAGCTTCATCCTGACCGCCGGGCTGTTCATCCTGGCGCTGATCCCGGTGGCCGCGACCAATGCCGAGGCGCCGCTGCCCGCCGCCCATTCAACCCTGTCGATGCGGCGGCTGTTCCGCATCACCCCGCTGGGTGTGCTGGGCTCGCTGTTCGCCGGATTGATCAACAGCGCCTTTTCCGGCCTGGCGCCGATTTATGCCCAGGGCATCGGGCTGTCGACCGCGCATATCTCGATCTTCATGAGCATCACGATCCTGGGCGCGCTGATCTTCCAGATGCCGGTCGGCCGCCTGTCGGACCGGTTCGACCGGCGCAGCGTGCTGCTGATCATCATCATCAGCCTGACCGCCGTCTCGGGCGTGCTGTCGGTCGCCGGCGGGTTCGGCATCGTGGCCCTGCTGGGCTTGGCCCTGGTGTTCGGCGGCTTCAGCCAGGTGATCTATCCGGTCACCGCTGCCCATGCGAACGACTATGTCGAAGAGAAGGACCGGGTTGCCGCCGCCAGTGCGCTGCTGCTGGCCTACGGCATCGGCGCCACCGTCGGCCCGCTGCTGGGCTCGGTGCTGATGGACTGGCTGGGGCCGGTCGGTCTGTTCGTCTATATCACCATCACCTCGGCAGCGCTCGCGGGCGTCGTGGCCGTGCGCATGGCCGTACGCCACGGCCGGCCGGCCCATCTGCAGACCAAGTTCCAGCTCGTCTCCAGTTCGACCCCGGCTGCCGCCGACCTCGACCCGCGCACCCACCCGAGAAGGCCTGCACCATGACCGACATCACGATCCGCGGTTACGAAAATGCCGACTGGGAATCCGCCGCCGAGCTGTTCCTGCAGCCACGCTGCATCTGGGGCACGCTGCGGCTGCCGCATGAATCGCGCGACGTGCTCAAGGCGCGGCTGGATCATCCCGATGCCAGCCGGCGCCGGCTGGTCGCCCTCATCGACGGGCGGATCGTCGGCCTGCTTGGCCTGCATCCCCGTGAAGGGCGTCGCGCGCATGTCGGCGAAATCGGTCTGATGGTCCATGACGAGTTTCACCGGCACGGCGTCGGACGCAGATTGACGGAAGCCTGCATCGATCTGGCCGAAAACTGGTTGGGCCTGACCCGGATCGAACTCGACGTCTTCGTCGACAATGCGCCGGCGATCGCCCTCTACGAAAGCTGCGGCTTCGCGATCGAAGGCACCGCCCGGAATTTCTGTCTGCGCGACGGTGCGCTGGTCGATGCGCATTACATGGCCCGGCTCAAGCCCTGACGGCCGGACCTACCGGTCCAGCCACACGTCGCCCAGATCCTGTTCGAGAAACGCACTGGGCGTCAGGTACCAGCCCTTGACCGATGACGAGGTCGCGACGATGCGGTTCCACCACAGAAACGGCACCGTATAGGCGTCGGTCAGTGCCTGCTTCTCGAACCCGCGCGTGATCCGGGCACGGGTGCGCAGATCGGGCGTCAGCGCCTGGCCGGCATAGAGCGCGTCGAGGAAGCGATCCGTCGAATTGGTGAAGTTGCTCGGCGACAGATCGGTCGAGACATATTTGACCAGCTGCAGCGTCGGATCGTCGAAATAGCTGCCGTCGAAATCGATCGCCGCGTCGAACTGGTGGGTTTCGAGCGCGGTCTGCCAATCCTTGGTATTGAGCCGTTCCTGGATCACGCTCACGCCGATCTGGCGCCAGGCATCGGCGATATAGTCCGCCGCCGGCGCATAGGGCATGGCGATGTTGCGGTTGGTCAGCTTGATGGTGAGGTCGTGGATGCCGGCCGCCGCGAGCAGCTGCCGCGCTTCGGCCCGCGAGGTCTCGATGTCGCGGGAAAAGCCGGGCAAGGCGGTCAGTTCCGCTTCCGGCGTCGCCATGGCGGACCCCGGGCGCATCAGCCCGCCGACGAACTTGAGGAAGGTCGTGCCGCCCAGCACATCGGCCGCATGCCACCGGTCGATCGCGAGCGTCAGGGCACGCCGCACCCGCTCGTCGGTGAAGGGCAGCCGTTTGGCGTTGAACTCGATCAGCAGGCTCTGCAACCAGGGCATTTCACTGATGGAGATCTTGTTGCCCAGCGTCGCCACCAGCCGGTCGCGGTCGCCCGGCGTCATGGAGCGGAATTCCGCCAGGACCCTGCCGGTCGCCAGCGCATCGACCGCTGCCGGCCCGGCCAGGAAATCGGCCTGATAGCCGTCGAGATAGGGGTGACCATCGCGGAAGTAATGCTCCCAGCGCCGACCGACCCAGCGCGTGCCGGCGACATGCTCGACGAACACGAACGGCCCGGTGCCGAGGATATGGGTCTTGGGGAACAGCGGGTCTTCCCTGAGCTTGGCCGCCCGATAGATGCAGTTCCAGGGCGAGGCGAATTTCTCCAGCATGGCCGCCTCCGGCCATTTCAGCCGGAAGATCACGGTCAGCGGATCCGGCGTCTCGATGCTGCCGACCGCGGCATAGATCGCCTTGCGCGCCGAAATCACGCCTGCGGGCGGATTCACGATCCGCTCGTAGCTCGCCTTGATGTCGTCCGAGGTCAGCAGGGCACCGTCATGGAACAGCACATGGGGATGCAGCTTGAAGATATAGGTCAGCTTGTCCGGCGACACGGTCCAGGATTCCGCGAGATCGCCTTCGATCTGCGGGTAGTTGGCGCCGTCGAACCGCAGCAACGTCGAATAATGCGGGGCGACCGGATGCAGGAAGGCGAAGGAGAAATTGGCGTGGCAATCATAGTTCGGCGGCTCGTCCTGCACCGCGAATTCCAGCATGCCGCCGTGTTTGGGCGACGGCTCGGCGGCGGCCGGCATCACGGCGCAGACGGCCAGGCAAAAAGCCGCGATAACGCTCTTCATCGCGGCTGGGTGGCTTCCCAGCGCTGGAATGTGGTGAAGAGCTCCTTGGCCTGCTCGTCGGTCATGGTGCTGCCGCTGGCCTGGCTGCGCTCCTTGATGAATTTCGAGAACAGCTCCTGCAGATGCCGATCGTCGACCGGCGCCGTGGCGGCGGCGGCATTGCGCTTCAGCCAGGCGTCCGCCGCCGGAAAGCGCCGCCAGCCCGGCAAGTCGGCCGCCAGATTGACCTCCTTCCATTTCGGATGGCGCGGCGGTTCGAGCAGCTTCGGAAATTGGGTGAAGAACGCCTCGATGAAATTGGCGACGTTGCGGTAGCGCTCCGAACCCGGCGTCAGATTGGCGACCAGCATGACGGTGCCGACCGCGACCGTATCGACCGGCTCGGCGGCGGTGACCAGGTCCGGGTAGTCGTCGGCGGTCAGCATCGCCGGGAAATAATCGGAACCGCTCGGAACCTGCGACGGCACCGCGATGAAATGCAGCCCGTCCTGGGCGCTGACCCGCTGCAGCTGCGGAATCGGCTTGCCGCCGACCAGGAGCATCGCCGCGATCTCGCCGGATTTCAGCTTCTCGAGCGCCGTGTCCTGATCGTAGTGAGTCGTCTGGACCCGGAGCTTGAGCAGGTCGAACAGGCGCGGTCCTGTGACCGCGGCACCGTCGCCCGCCAGGCCGAGATTGACCTTCCTGCCGGCCAGATCCGCGACGGTCGCGACGTCGGTGCGGCCGAGCAGATGGATCTCTTCGTTATAGAGCTTGGCGACATAGGTGATCCCGGCCGCCGTCATCTGCGGCTTCATCGTATCGAGCACGTCGATCTGCACCACGGCCAGATCGATGCCGCGCAGCATCCGCAGATCGATCAGATTCTGCAGCGAGCCCTTGCCCACGACCGGCAGCACCCGGCGCGTGGCGCCATCGTCGAGCACCGTCGCCAGATCCTCGCCGACGCGTGCCGTGCTGCCGGCGACCGGGCCGGTGATCAGCTCGATCAGCCCCTGGTTCGGTCGCTCCGACAGCGGTATCGCGACCACGCTTTCCTGCGCCCGGGCCGGTGTGCCGGCAGCCAGAACGACGCATGCGCCTAGGATGGCCCAAAAGGACTTCATCTCGCCCCCGATGTTTGGAGAAGCAGTTCTGAAACGGATTTCGAAAATGCTTGCCCATCGGTGCGACGCGCAGGCCGAACGGCCTTCAGGTCAGGCAACGGAGGAATTTTTTATTGATTGAGGAAGCAGGCCGCGCTGGCGCGAGACGAGGAAGGTTCGCGGTCGGGTCTTGAGATCGGAAATCTCAAGCGCAAAATGCCCGTGAGGCCTCGGCACCATCCTGGATGGTCTCGATGACGGTAATGCAGCCGGACGGCCGCCGTCAACGGATGACACGAGGATCGATGCTGCCGGCGGCATGGCAGAATAGCGGGTCCCGCTCTTGCCAGCGCGGGCGAATTCCGCGATTTTCCGGCCCATCATGTCGCCCTGCCCGCGCCCGTTCCGATGATCCTGACCCCGATCGCGCCCCATGCGCTCGACCTGGTGCTGGCGGCGTTCGAGCGCGCGCTGGACGGCGCCCCGCTGGAGACCGCCGTGTTCCGCCGCATCGCAGCCAGCCGCGCGGCCGCAGGCGGATCGGTCGATCGCTGGCATGCCGATGCGGTGGCCCTGGCCGAGCGTTTCGCCATGCGGCCGCTGGCCGAGGCGCCGCAGCAGGCGTTCAGCTGGGACGGCGCCCGCGTCCGCACCGAAAGCGAACCAGCCGTGCTGGTGCATGAGGTCGCGCACTATCAGATCGCCGCTCCCGCGCGCCGCTTCCTGCCCGATTTCGGCCTGGGCGCCGGCCCCGAGACCGGCCGGATCGCCATCGCCGATGCCGCCCGCGCCGCCGACGCCCAGACGCGCGAGACCGAGGAGGCCATGGCTTCCCTGCTCGGCATCCTGTGGGAGGTCGAACTGGGCCAGCCCGCGATCCAGGCGTTCCAGGAACAGAACTGGCTGGAAGGCGCCGGCCGCCCGGGCACGGCGGATTTCTTCCGCGCGACGCTGGAGCGGCTGAGCGATATCGGGCTGATCGATGAGGATGGGCGGCCGACGGAAGCCGTCCGGATCAGCCCAGCACTCTAACGCCCATATCGACCGCCGTCCGGCCATCGGCCAGGATCGCCCGGGCGGAGCCGACCTTGCCGAGCGTGACCTGCCCGGCGAGCGCATCGCCGATGTCGGCGAACCGCTCCGGCTCGCTTTCATAGTCCCGGTAGGTTTGCCAGACCCGGCGTCCTTCGAGCAGCACCGGCGCCCAGGCGGCGATCGGTTCGGCATCGGGGTATGCCCGGCGTTCCGCCAGATGCAGCAGGGTGGCGCGGTTCCAGCCGACGCCCAGCAACAGGAGCTTCACGCCCCGATCATAGGCCCGCGCCAGCGGCGAGGCCTCGCCATGGGGATCATCGAGCGGATGGGTGCCGACGATTTCGGCCGCCAGCGGTCCGTTCGCGGCGAGCGACACGGTCGGATGGCCGCTGCGCCGCACGCCCGGCCAGGTTCGGAACAGCTCCGGCACCACGCCGAGGCCCCAGGTCGGCGTGCGGGCCGGGTCGAACGCCGGCATCGTCGCGCGCACTTCGTCGAGCCAGGCGGCCGGCACCGGCGGCGCGCTCCAGCCGGCGGGATCGCTGAGATCGCCCGAATGGGCCGGCATGATCAGCGTGCCGGTCGGGCCCAGTACATCGAGCATCGCGTCGAGCAGGGTCATCGCCCCGCCGACCACGAAGCCCAGCGACCGCATCGAGACATGCAGCATGACCAGCTGCCCGGCGGCGAGTCCGAGTGCCGCAAGGTCGCCGGATAAGCTGGCGCGCGTGCGCGGATGATCGGTCGTCGCAATGATACCCGTCAGCACGGACGCCCTATTCCTTGACGGCCCCGGTCATGCTCGACACGTAATGCTCGACGAAGAACGAGTAGAGCACGGCGACCGGCAGGGAGCCCAGCAGGGCGCCGGCCATCAGCGGGCCCCAGTGGTAGACGTCGCCCTCGACCAGCTCGGTCACCACGCCGATCGGGATCGTCTTGTTCTCGGACGAGGAGATGAAGGTCAGCGCGTAGATGAACTCGTTCCAGCTGAGCGTGAAGCCGAAGATGCCGGCCGAGATCAGGCCGGGCACGGCCAGCGGCAGGACGATCTTGAACAGGATCTGCAGGCGGGTGGCGCCGTCGATCAGGGCGCATTCCTCGAGTTCGTAGGGAATCGATTTGAAATAGCCCATCAGCAGCCAGGTGCAGAACGGGATCAGGAAGGTCGGGTAGGTCAGCATCAGGCACAATTTGCTGTCGAACAGGCCCAGGTTCAGCACCATGGCGGCGAGCGGCAGGAACAGGATCGACGGCGGCACCAGATAGGCCAGGAAGATCGCCAATCCCACGCCGCGCGCGCCGCGGAAGCGCAGCCGCTCGATCGAATAGGCGGCGAAGACCGAGGCGAACAGCGACAGGAAGGTCGCCACGACCGAGACGATGACCGTGTTCCACATCCAGTTCGGATATTCGGTCTCGAACAGCAGGTGGTAGTAATGCTCGAGCGTGGGCTTGATCACCCAGAACGGGCTGCCGTGGCTGGTGTCATAGAGCTCCGAATTGCTTTTGATCGAGGTGATCGCCATCCAGTAGAACGGGAACAGCAGCACGAACATGAAGACGGCGAGCGGCAGATAGACCGTGACGACGCGGCGCGGCGTCGAGACCAGGTAATTCATGCCGCCCGCCTCGTCGGCGAGTTTGCGGGCCATCGGGTTTCTCCTGGATCTCTCGGGGGCTAGTCGCGTCCGCCCTGCTGCCATTTACGGCGCTGCAGGCCGAAATAGCTGAACATGACGGAGGCGACCAGGAACGGGATCATCGAGGAGGCGAGTGCCGCCCCCTGCCCCAACTGGCCGCCGGGAATGGCGCGCTGAAACGCGAGCGTCGCCATCAGATGGGTCGCGTTGATCGGCCCGCCGCGGGTCAGCACGTAGATCAGCTGGAAGTCGGTGAAGGTGAACAGCACCGAGAAGGTCATCACGACCGCGATGATCGGCGTCAGCATCGGCAGCGTGATGAAGCGGAATTTCTGCCAGCCGGTGGCACCGTCGAGCACCGCCGCCTCGTAGAGCGAGCTTGGTATGGTCTGCAATCCCGCCAGCAGCGAGATCGCGACGAAGGGGATGCCGCGCCAGACATTGGCGATGATGACCGAGATCCGCGCATTCCACGGGTCGCCCAGGAAATCGATGTTGTTCTTGATCAGGCCCATGTGCCGCAAGGCCCAGGAGATGATCGAGAATTGGCTGTCGTAGATCCACCAGAAGGCGATCGCCGACAGCACGGTCGGCACGATCCAGGGCAACAGCACGATGGCGCGGATGAAGGCCTTGAACGGCATATGCTCGTTCAACAGCATGGCCAGCCACAGGCCGAGCATGAATTTGGCGACGCTGGCGACGACGGTATAGAAGATCGTGTTGAACACGCTCAGCCAATAGACGTCGTCCGAGAACAGCGTCCAGAAATTATCGAGCCCGATGAATTCGCCGGGATCGCCCAAAGTCGCATTGGTCAGCCCCAGCCACAGGCCGAGGCCGAGCGGATAGAGTAGAAACACCAGCAGCAGGGCCGCCGCCGGCAGCATGAACAGCCAGCCCAGCAGATCGCGGCTGTCCGCGACGATCGCGCCCAGCCGTCGCCAGCCGGCCCCCCGTCGCTCCAATGCTTCCGATACCACAGCCATCGCAATCCTTTTCCGCGAACGGGGCGGAACGCGCTGCCGCGTCCCGCCCGCCGCTTCAGGCCTTGTAGATCCGCTTCGCCTGCTCGTGCGCCGTCTTCGCCGCTTCCGCCGGCGTCACGCTGCCGGTGCAGGCCTTGGCGAACATGTCGACGATCAGGAAATCCGCCATGCATTGCGCCGATTCGGCGCCGAGCGTGCCGGAATAGCCGTTGTCACGCATGACCTTGACCGCATCGCGGTAGGGCAGAGACTTCGGGTCCTGGGTCCAGAACGGATTGTCGGCATAGGCCGCCAGCGGATGGGCGGTATAGCCGATCGACGCGGTCTGCCAGGGCAGATACTGCTCCTTCTCCATCATGAAGCGCAGGTAGTCCTTCGCCGCATTCGGGAATTTCGAATATTTAAAGATGATCATGTTGAAGAACAGGTTCTGCTCGGTCGGCACGCCGACCGGACCGATCGGGAAGTTGGCATGGTAGATGTCCTCGGCCATCGCCTTCATCGCCGGATCGTCCGAGGTCTTGGCCGCGTAATAGATCGAGATGCCGTTCGAGGTCAGGCTGATGTCGCCGGTCAGGAACGCCTTGTTGTTCGACGGATCGAGCCAGCTGAGCGTGCCCTCGATGTAGGTCGCATAGAGCTGCTTGCCATATTCCAGCGCCGCGATCGTCTCCGGGCTGTCCAGCACGACATGGTTCTGGTCGTCGACCATCTTGCCGCCATGGGCCCAGAGGCACCAATGGGTCCAGCAATTCGCGTCGCCCGTGGCATGGCCCAGCGCGAATCCCGCCGGCGTGCCGTTCTTCTTCAGCCCCTGGCACATCTTGAGATAGCCGGCCAGATCCTTCGGGATCTCCTCGAAGCCGGCCTTCTGGATATGGCTCTTGCGATAGACCAGCGCATTGCCGGCGCAGCCCATCGGGATACCGATCCATTTGCCGTCGCGCTTGGAATAGCGGTCGCAGACCGGATACCAGCCGCCGTACTTGCCGCCCAGATAGTCGGCCAGATCGCTGACGTCGAGCAGCTTGTTCGGGAATTTCTGGGCATCGTCGTTGGTGGTGATGATGATGTCCGGGCCGCTGCCGACATTGGCGGCGACCGCCGCCTTGGGTCGGACGTCTTCCCAATTCTCGCTGTCGACGCGGACCGCGACGCCGGTCGTGTCGGTATATTTCTTGGTATTGGCGGTCCAGACATCCTCGTCGCCCTGGACGAAGCGCTTCCAGCGCAGCACCTTGAGCGAGGCCCCCGCCTCGGGCTTCGGCGCGAAGCTGGTCTGGGCCAGCGCGCCGGGGCTGCGGATCAGCCCGGAGGCGCCGGCCGTGACCGCCGCGGCCGCACCCAGCTTGATGGCATCGCGTCTCGTGATTTCCGTCATGTTCATCCTCCCTCTCTCGTTGCCGCGGCGCCGTTCTTTTCATGTGCGCCGTTCGTCAGGAAATTGGTCTAGTGGATAAAATCAGACGGACGCTTCCGTCTGATTTTCCCACAACGTATTAATCCGGTGGGCCGATTCACCTAACGCTTGGGAACCAAGCGTTAGGATCGGACCACTAGTCCAAGCGGTTGATCTTCGCCCCCGAGGCGGCATCGAACAGGTGGACCGCATCCAGCCGGGGCACCAGATTGATCGGGCGTCCCGGGCGGAAATCATGCCGCTCGTCGAAGGTGGCGCAGATCGGCACGCCACCGATATCGGCGTAAACGAACGTATCGGCACCGGTCGGCTCGACCACCGACACCACGGCGGCGACGCCGGCCGGATCGAGCGTCAGATGCTCCGGCCGGATGCCGTAGGTGACTTTCTGCCCGTCCCGCCCGCCGCCGAGCGGCGGCAGCGGCAGCCGCACGCCGCCATCGCTCTCGACCCAATCCTCGCCATCGGCGCGCCGCAGCGTGCCCGGAATGAAATTCATCGCCGGCGAGCCGATGAAGCCCGCCACGAACTGATTGGCGGGAAAGTCGTAGAGTTCGAGCGGCGAGCCGATCTGCTCGACGATGCCGTCATGCATGACCACGATCCGGTCGGCCATGGTCATGGCCTCGACCTGGTCGTGCGTCACATAGATCGAGGTGGTCTTGAGCCGCTGATGCAGCGCCTTGATCTCGGTCCGCATCTGCACGCGCAGCTTGGCGTCGAGGTTGGACAGCGGTTCGTCGAACAGGAACACCTGCGGATCGCGCACGATGGCGCGGCCCATGGCGACGCGCTGGCGCTGGCCGCCGGACAATTGCCGGGGATAGCGGTCCAGATAGGGCTTCAGCCCCAGGATCTCGCTGGCCTGATCGACCCTGGTGTCGATCTCGGACTTGGCGGCGTTCCGCAGCTTCATGCTGAACGCCATATTGTCATGGACGGTCATGTGCGGATAAAGCGCGTAATTCTGGAACACCATGGCGATGTCCCGTTCCTTGGGCGGCAGGTTGTTGACCGTCGTGCCGCCGATGGAAATCTCGCCGCCGCTGATCTGTTCCAGCCCGGCGATCATGCGCAGCAAAGTCGATTTGCCGCAGCCAGACGGGCCGACCAGCACGACGAATTCACCATCCTCGATGTCGATATCGACACCATGGATGATCTGGACCGCGCCGAATTGTTTCTTGACGCCCCGGATGCCGACCGATGCCATCGTCCCCGCCCGCGCTAGAGCAAGCAGCGGGGAACGGGGCGCGCGCCGGCGCAGGGCCAGCTCTTCCGGCGGTCACGCCGCCGCAATGGCACGAGATGCTTCATCGGCTTCCTCCCCATCTGGTCGGCACCTGGCGGGTCTGGCGCCCGCGCTTGGAATTCAGTGCCGATCGATTGATGCCGACATCGTCATGCGTGACGAGCAGCCCTGTCATCCAATGATCCTAAGGCAGCAGCGCCGCAAGCGAAAGACTATTTGTCAGACATATCGTTACCGGAGGGGCCGACAGTGCCTTTACCGTGCTGCGCGCAGCTTGAACGCCTGCTTCGCCCGCGCCAGGATGCCGGACCAATCCTTATCGCGGATCGCCTGGGCGTTGGCGATCCAGGTGCCGCCGACGACCGGCACGTTCGGCAACGCCAGATATTCGACCGCGTTCTCCAGCGTGACGCCGCCGGTCGGGCAGAACACGATGCCGGCGAACACCGGCGCCCAGGCCTTGAGCATGGCGACGCCGCCGAATTCCTTGGCCGGGAAGAATTTGAGGAACGAGAAGCCGAATTCACGCGCCATCAGCACCTCGGTCGGCGTGACGGCGCCGGGCAGATACGGCAGGCCGGACGCGATGCCAGCGGCGGCGAGGCTCTGGGTCAGGCCAGGGCTGACCAGGAACTTGGCGCCGGCATTCTTGGCGGCGGTCACGTCGGCGGGCCGCAGCACGGTGCCGGCACCGACCAGCGCGTCGGGCAGCTCGCGCGCAATCCTCTCGATCACGGCCAGCGCGTTCGGCGTGCGCAGCGTCACCTCGAGCGCGTTCAGGCCGCCTTCGATGAGCGCGGTGGCCAGCGGAATGGCATCTTCCACCCGCTCGATGGTCAGGACCGGAATGACCGGCGTATGATCGAACGGCTGGGGCATGCCAAGGCCTCCCTTTTCAGATGGGTGTTGTGGTGACGGACAAGTGACGATGGGCGACAACCTAAACCAAACCGGCCTCGGGCTCAAAGCCCGACGCGAGCGGACCGGCAATGCGGTCCCGCATGTGGTCGCGATCGGCGAATGCATGATCGAGTTGAGCGACCGCGGCCAGGGCATGCTCGGCCTGGGCTACGCGGGCGATACGCTCAATACCGCAGTCTATCTGAAGCGTGCCGGCGGTGCCCAAATCGCGGTCGATTATCTGACCGCGCTGGGCGACGATCCCTATAGCGACTCGATGCTGGCGTTCTGGCAGGCCGAGGGCATCGGCACCGACTCGGTGCCTCGCCTCGCCGGGAAGCTGCCGGGCCTCTACATGATCAGGACCGACCCGGCCGGCGAGCGACGCTTTCTCTATTGGCGCTCGGCTGCGGCCGCCAAGCTGATGTTCGAGGCGCCGGAAACCCTGGCGCTGGCCGACAGGATCGTGGCAAGCGACCTCGCGATCTTCTCCGGCATCACGCTGTCGATTCTGTCGGCCGCCGGACGCGACCGGTTTTTCGAGGTGCTGCGGGCTGCGCGAAACGCCGGCGCTATCATCGCCTATGACGGCAATTACCGGCCGGCCGGCTGGCCGGATGCCGAGACCGCACGCCAGTGCTTCCGGCGGTTCCTGACCCTGGTCGACGTGGCATTGCCCTCGGTCGACGACGAGGCGAACCTGTTCGGCGTCGGCACCGCCGAGCAGGTCGCGGGCCGCCTGCACGATTTGGGCGTGGCCGAGGTGGTAGTGAAACAGGGTGAGTTGGGCAGCCTGCTGTCGCTCGATGGCCGGCAGCAGACCGTACCGGTCGAAAGTCTGGTCAGGCCGATCGACACGACCGCCGCCGGCGACTCGTTCAACGCCGGCTACCTGGCCGGCCGCCTGCGCGGGCACAGCCCCGCCGAGTCGGCCCGCTTCGGCGGCCGCGTCGCCGCCGCGGTCATCCAGCACCGCGGCGCGATCATTCCGCTCGACGCGACGCCGAGATTGGAGAATCTGGACAAGTGATATGGTAAGGTGTCAAAAAGTAACACCCCGGGGCACCTCATGGCAGCGACCTCAACCACCAGCCTGAAGCTCGACGACGACATCAAGGGCCGTGTGCAGAAGCTTGCGGCGACGCGTCGCCGCTCTGCCCACTGGTTGATGCGAGAAGCAATTGCGCAGTACGTCGATCGCGAAGAAAAGCGCGAGCAATTCCGACAGTCGGCGCTGCGGGCCTGGGCGGAATATCAGGCGACGGGATTGCACGTCACAGCCGAGGAAGCCGACGCCTGGCTCGCCAAGCTTGAGAGCGGCGAGTCCGAGGATCCGCCGGCATGCCACGACTGATCTGGTCGCCACGTGCTTTGCAGGATGTCGCTCGACTCCATGACTTTCTGAAACCGAAAAATCCGGATGCTGCAAAGCGTGCGGCTACCGCCATTCGTCACGGCGTTCGCCTTTTAGCGATACATCCGCAAGCGGGACGGCCGAGCGAAGAAATGCCGGCGGAATTCCGCGAATGGGCGATCGACTTCGGCGATAGCGGCTATGCGGCGCTCTATCGCTATGACGGCGGCGACGTGCTGATTCTCGCCATTCGCCACAGCAAGGAAGCTGGGTACTAAAGTCACCCAGCTTCCTCACCTAACGATGTCAGGCGACCCGCGTCAACAGCGGCTTGCCGGCGAAATGGGCGACCAGATTGTCGACGACCAGCTGGCCCATGGCGGTGCGGGTTTCGGTCGTGGCACTGCCCTGATGCGGCAGCAGGACCGTGTTTTCTAGCGCGAACAGCGCTTCCGGCACGCGCGGCTCGTCCTCGAACACGTCGAGCGCGGCATGGCCGAGCTTGCCGGTCTTGAGTGCCTCGACCAGCGCCGCCTCGTCCACCACGGGGCCGCGCGCCACATTGATCAGCGTGCCTTCAGGGCCCAGCGCCTCGAGGACTTCGCGGGTGATCAGGTGGAAGGTCTGCGGCGTCAGCGGGCAGATGACGCAGAGGAAATCGACCTCGCGCGCCAGCGCCACCAGATCGGCGACATAGGGCCATTTCGCGTCCGGTTTCGGCCGCGGGCCGTGCCAGGACACCACGAGCTTGAACGCCTCGGCCCGGGTCGCGATCGCGGCGCCGATGCGGCCGAGACCGACGATGCCGAGCTTCTTGCCGGCGACGGCCTGGCCGAACGGATGATTGCCCTTCAGCCAATGGCCGGCGCGCACGAAGCGGTCGGCGCGGCTGATCATGCGGGCGGAATCGAGCAGCAGCGCCAGCGCCAGATCGGCGACATCATCGGTCAGCACATCCGGCGTGTTGGTCACCGGGATCTTGCGCGCGACGGCGGCCGGCACATCGACCGCATCATAGCCGACGCCGAAATTCGCAATGATCTCGGTCTTGGGCAGCGCGTCCATCAGCGCGGCGCTGGCGCCCTTGCCGCCGGAGGTCGCGATGGCGCGGACCTTGTCCTTGATCCCGGCCAGGAAGGCATCCTGATCCTTCGCCTCGAACAGCTTGTGCAGGATGAAATTCTCGTCGAGCGAGCGCATCGTCGGCGCGGGCATCGGCGAGGCGACCAGGATTTCAGGCTTCATCGGCGCTATCTCCTCAAGACTTCGGCTTGTTATTCGGAGGGCAGGATACCGGTCACCAGCCGGCGGAACCAGCCCTCGCCGACGAGTGCGGTGATCTGTGCCATATCCGGCGCCATGATCCGGTCGCGATCGAGGAACGACACCCGCGCCCGGATCGCGCTGAGCGCCTCGGCCAGCCGCGGGCTGGTCTTGAGCGGCGTCCGAAAATCGAGCCCCTGGGCAGCAGCCAGCAATTCGATGCCGACGATCACCGCCGCATTCTCGGCCATGCGCCCGACCCGGCGCGCGCCATGGGCCGCCATCGAGACATGGTCTTCCTGATTGGCCGAGGTCGGCAGGCTATCGACGCTGGCCGGATGCGCCAGCATCTTGTTTTCCGCCGTGAGCGCCGAGGAGGTGACCTGAGCGATCATGAAGCCGGAATTCAGCCCCGGCTCCGCGACCAGGAAGGCCGGCAGGCCGGCGCTCATCTTGGCATCGACCAGCAGCGCCATGCGCCGCTCCGAGATCGAGCCGATCTCGGCGACCGCGAGCGCCAGCGCGTCGGCGGCGAAGGCGACCGGCTCGGCATGGAAGTTGCCGCCCGAGACGATCTCGGCCGTGCCGTCGGTCTCGTTGCGGAACACCAGTGGATTGTCCGACACGCCGTTCGCCTCGCGGCGCAGCACGCCGGAGGCATAGCTCATCAGATCGATGACCGCGCCCATGACCTGGGGCTGGCAGCGCAGGCTGTACGGGTCCTGCACCCGATCGCAATCGAGATGGGACGTCCGGATCTCGGAGCCGGACAGCAGCTCGGCCAGCTTCTCCGCCGCGACGATCTGACCGACCTGGCCGCGGACCGCATGGATGCGCGCCTCGAACGGCACATCGCTGCCCAGCATGGCATCGACCGACATGGCGCCCGCCACCAGGCCGGCGGCGAAAGCATTTTCGACGGCAAACAATCCGGCCAGTGCGAAGGCGGTCGAGGCCTGGGTGCCGTTCAACAGCGCCAAGCCTTCCTTGGCGCCGAGCGTAACCGGCTTCAGCCCGGCCTTGGCCAGCGCGTCGGCCGCCGCCATGCGCTTGCCCTTGAAGCTGACCTCGCCCTCGCCGATCAGCGGCAGGGACAGATGCGCCAGCGGCGCCAGATCGCCCGATGCGCCGACCGAGCCCTGGGCCGGCACGGCGGGCAGGATGCCGCGATTGACGAATTCGATCAGCAGTTCGAGTGTCGGGCGACGAACGCCGGAATATCCGAGGCTTAGACTGTTGATCTTCAGGATCAGGATGAGCCGAACCAGCTTATCCTCGATGAGCGGCCCGGCGCCGGCGGCATGGGACAGCACCAGATTGCGCTGCAGGGCGGCCACCGATTCGGTTGGAATCCGCGTCGTGGCCAGACTGCCGAAGCCGGTATTGACGCCATAGGTCGCCCGACCGTTCGCCAACACCTCGCCGACCGCCTCGGCCGAGCGCTCGATGGCGCCCCAAGCCGTCTCGGCGAGCCGGATCGGCCGGTTGCTCTCCAGCAGCGAGCGCAATTCCGCCAGCGACAGATGCCCCGGAACCAGCTCGAAATGACCGTCGACCACGCGCGCCTCCTCAACCCGACCTCAGAATCGCTGGTCGGAACTAGCACGGCGAGGCAGGCCTAGACAACCATAGACAACCATGGCATCGGGATGTCTCCCCGATGCCATGGTTGTCATGCGGTCGGAAGCGCTTAGCGAACCTGGACCATGCGGCAGACGCGATGACGCACCAGATGGCGGCCATGCGGGCCGTCGCGCCAGACCCTGCCGATGTGACAACGCTGGACCAAGCGGGCCTGCTCGACCGAATTATGCGCGGCCGGCGCGGCATCCGCCCGGAACGGCGCGGCATTCGACAGTGCCGGCGCCAGCAGCAGCATGGCGGCGCCCGTCATACCGATCATCAATTTACGCATCATCTTCCCCTAGAATCGAGATCCCCCGTCCGCGAGCATTGCGCTCCGGTCGGATGCGGCAAACCGCCTCACAGAGGATAAATGCGCGAGGGTTCCGATCCGTTCCGCCGATTGATCAGAGCATGCCCTTGATCAGAAAGATTTCCGAACCGCCGAAGGCCGCCAGCGCCGCCATGGCCGGCTCATGCTCCATCATATCGAAGCGGAGACCGCAGCGGTCGCAGGATGCAAAGAATCCCGCCCTGTCATATTCACAGAAAATCCGGCGTCCGATCTTGATCTCAAGCCCGTTGGTCCGCAGATCGAGGAACGACGGCCAGTTCCCCTGCTCACAGACGGACAGCGCCGATGGGCCGGGCCGATAGCCGATGCCGCCCAGAACCGGCCCCTCGCTTGGGGCGCCGGCGATGATGTCCCGCGTCAGCAGGAAATCGCGTAAAACGCCGCCGATCCCGCAAGCATCGGCTTCGGTGACGGACCGGAAAACCAGCACCTGGAAGTGATCGCCCATGCCTGCCCTTCGAGGGATTGCAAAGCGGGAACAAATAAAGAACAATATGGTGCGTCTGTCAAGTGAGGAGCCGCGCCATGAGCTACGATCTCGCCGTTTGGCACAGTGACACTGCGATGTCCCCCGACGATGCCGGCACCTTCTACAGCCACATCAACCATGATTGGATGATCGTGCGGGAGCATCCGGCGCTCCGAGAATTCTGTCGGGCGCTGATGGCGGAATTTCCGGGCGTGATCGATCCCGCCGATCTGGAACAGGATTTCACGGCGCCGGGCATGACCCGGCTGATGACCTTTCCCGATCTGCTGAAATCAGCCCGATCCGCCACCATTCCCGTGCCCCCGAAGCCCCTGCCGCCGCCCTGGGCCATCCTGCCGAGCTTCACCGGCTGCGCCATGACCCTGTCGCTCGGCACGCGAAAGGCGGAGATCGGGCCGGCCATCCCTCGGTTGGCTGGCGTGCACGGGCTGATCGCCTACGATCCGCAGGCCGATGAGGTCGCGCTGCCGCCGCAACTTGTCGATCAACCGTGCCTGCCGCTGCCCGAACCGGTTCTCATGGTGATCGAGGAACAGCCAGAGGCGCTGAGGGTACGGATCTCGTTCGAGCATCGCGTTTTGTTCGACGGCATCGTCCCAACCCGGCGGGAGGCGCATCGACTGGCGCGGCAGCAGACGATCGCGTTGGATCGACTCGCCTACGAGACAGAAGACAAGCGCCTGATCACGTCGAGCCCGAATTGGTCCCCGGCACCGGCGCGGCCTGGAAACAGCTATGTCTTCGAGATCTTGAAGAAAATGCCGAGAGGCCCGCGCCTGCCGACGAGCAGGTCCTGACAGGCCGCATCCAGCCTTGGTTCCAAGGGCACGCCCTGACTCCACAACATTACCGCGTGCCGCGCTCCCGAAAGATCCCAAAATTGCCACAAGAATGCCGCGAGCACCGCTGATATTTCTCTCGGCAACGGGAGGTCAACCGGTTGATCTCCGATAGGAACCTTCCGGGATCAAGTCGTTCGGCTCAAGCGGGCGGGCTATGGCGCGCTGGCCCATGATTTCCTGGCCAGTGCCAGCGATTTGGTCTCAACGCCGGACTAGTGGTCCGATCCGAGCGCTTGCTTCACAAGCGCTCGGTGAACGCGTTTTTCCCGGATCGGGAAAGACGTACCGCGTCACGCGCGGGCTACGATCCGGCGGTGACCGGGGTTCCGTTCGGCAGCTTGGCCGTCGAAGGCGCGCCGACCTTGAGGAGTGCAGCGGTCAGTTTATCATCCTGGATGATCTTCGCCACGCCCAGCCCCATCGCATCGACCAGTGCGGCTTGCGCATTGGGACCACTCATCATGAGAATATCGTGCTGAGCGCCTTGGACCTGGTAGATCGAGCTGTAGATGACGCGACCATCCGGCGCCGAGACCTTGAGATTGACCACAAAATCGGCAACAGCATCACCCGAAAAAAGTCCGAGCTTAAAGTCGCTGTAGAAGGTCAGGACATCGACATGAACATCGAGGCCATTCGGTCCGGTCTTGAAGCCGCGGGCAGCCAACTCTTGCTGCACGGCACTCCGCGTCGTTTCGATGATGTCATTCTTAGAGGTGATAGCGGCCGCCTCCATGCCGTAGCCATTCTTTTTGACGCTCACACGATCGAAATGGCTTGTTCTCGCGTCGCTCGCCGTAACCGAGACGGTAACCGCCTGCGCGCCGTCGACGGCAGCCGGGGCTAGGCGCGACGTATAAGGAACGTCGATCTGCTCCGGGCTCCAGGCGCAGGCCGAGACGAGTACGACCATCACAAGAGCAAAAAATTTCTTCATTTCCCATTTCCTGAAAGTTGCTTGATAGGCCCCGCGAGCAGACACTAACTGGCCTCCTCATAGTCGGAACTCACCATAGACAACAGGAAGTTGAAAGCGAAAAATTGCATCGCTCATCTATCCGGCGAGATGTATCCCCATGCCAACCACGATCAGAAACAGCGGATCCGGTCCGGGGCCGCGCACGCTCGACGGCTGTTCGGTCGCATTCTGGAAGCAACTGCGGCCGGGCAGCGAGCCGGCGACGATCGCCGCGGCGATCCCGCCGGGCGGCACCATCCTGGAGCTGGGCGCCGGCGTCGGCCGCATCACGCATCCGCTGCTGGCGCTGGGCTACCGGGTCACGGCGGTCGATAATTCCCCGGAGATGCTGGCCGAAATCACGGGCGCCCGGACCGTGCTCAGCGATATCGAAGACCTCGATCTGGGGCGTCGCTTCGATGCGGTGCTGCTGGGATCCTGCCTGATCCATGCACCGGGCTTCGAGGCCCGGCGCGATCTGCTCGCCGCCTGTCGCCGTCATCTGGCCCCCGATGGCGTCGTGCTGATCCAGCAGCATCGCGAGGATTTTCCGGGCGCCGTCCGCCAGGGCCAGAGCTTCCCATCGGAAGACACCGTCGATCATATCGACGCCCTGCGTCGGGACGGGCCGCGGGTCCATATGACGCTCCGGCACGAGACCGCGGTCGGGACCTGGACCCACAGCTTTACGTTCGAGCCGCTCGACCGGGGCAAGGTCGACGCCGCGCTGGCCGCGGCCGATCTTCGGCTCGATCGCTTTCTGGACCCGGCCCGGACCTGGATTCTCGCCCGCGCGTGCTAATCGGCCTCACTTCACCGGCTCGACCCAGACGTCGCTCTGCTTGATCCGGGCGATCAGCTGGGCCGGATCGTATTTACGGAAACTGCCGGCGATCTCGAACAGCCGGGCCGGCTGCGGCGCTTCGACGATGTTGCGCAGTTCGATGATTTCGCCGTCGGTGGTTTCGAGCTTGAGCGGAAATTTAAGCTTGGTGTCGATCCAGCCGGTGCGCTGCACGCCCTGGGGCGATGTCATCGCCACCTTGACCGTCGGCCGGCCGTCGAGATCTTCGGTCCCAGCCGGCTTGCAGGACCATTGACCCTTGGTATCGCCCGCGACCGTCGCCATGGCCTGCCAGCGGGCGCAGGGGTCCGCCGGATCGACCGGCACCATCAGTTCGGTCAGGAGGCTCGACTGCTTCGCGTCCATATAGAGCCGCTGCATCGGGGCCACGGCATAGGCCGTGCCCTTGTCGGCATCGACCAGAAAGCGCGTGCCGCTCGCATCGGCCCGGTCGATCCGGACCTTGGCGCCGGAGACGAACAGCCGGCCGCCCTCGCCCAGGGCATGCCGACTGCCGTCGGCGTTGAGATCGACCAGGTCGGCCGAGAATTCCTGCGCGCGGGCCGCGGTGCCGAACAGGATCACTCCGCAGAGCAAGGCGAGCACGGGTCTGGCGAGCTTCATCGATGCATCCCTGTTGTTATAAGCGCCGCCGACCGGCTCGGAGAGCCGGTCGGCGCAGCATCGGCCGAAAGGTTATGCGTCAGATCCGGCCGGGCGACGCGGTCCGGGTCGGGTTGAAATTGACGATGTTCGTGATGCGCTTATTGAAGTCGAACGCGTCGAACAGATCACCCAATGCCGGCGAGTTCTTCGGCACATAAGGGTTGTCGGCCTGTTGCACCGGGTTCGGCAGATTGTCGCGGCTGCGGCCGGTCAGCGGCTGCAGCTTCCAGTTCCGCTCGATGAACTTCACGATCGAAACATGGTCGAAGTAGGTGTGCGTAACATTACCGCCGGTCGTATAGGGCGAGACGATGATCAGCGGGATGCGGCTCGAATCACCGAAGAAATCGATCGGCTGGGTATAGCCGCTATCGAAATAGCCGCCGGCTTCATCGAACGTGATGATGACCGCCGTTTCAGCTTTCAGTGTCGGGTTGGCGTCGAGGCGATCGAGAATGTCGCGCACGAAGCCTTCGAACAGCGAGACCTTGGACGAGGCCGGATGGCCGTCGAGCAGCCCGTCGGGCTTGACGAACGACACCGCCGGCAAGCTGCTGCCGGCGATCGCCGCGTCGAGGTCGGACACGTCCTTCATGTGCGCGGTGCGCACGGTCGGGTCGGCCATGATCGACGAGGCATACTGGAACGGGTTGCAGATCTGGCAATAGGCGACGCCGATCGCGTCGGCTGGATCCTGCTCGGCCGCGGCTGTCAGGTTCGGCGCGGTCGGGTTCAACTGCACCGCGAGAGCCGAGAGCCGGACGGCCGCATTGTAGGCGCCACCGTAATAGGCCCACGAGATGTTCTTGTCGTCGAGCGCATCGCCGATCGTGCGCACCGGCGACGGCGGCACGTTGCCGGCCCCGGACAGCGCGCCGTTCGGCAGGAAGCCCGGATTGACGTTGTTCAGCATGTAATAATGGTCGGCTTCGCAATTGGTCGCGATGTGCTGGGCGTTCAGGTAGGTGACGATCGGCCCGACGCCCGGCTGGAAGAAGTCGGCGCATTTGCTGAAATTGCCATCGACCGTATACTGGTTGACCGTGGTCTGGCCTGACAGCACCGGGTTCGGATTGGCGATCATGCTGGCCGGCGTCGGCACGGTCGGGTTGCCGTGCCCGTCGGTCCAGTAGATGGCGTCGGCGGTGCCGAGCGCGATATGCTGGACCGCGGTGCCGCCCCAGACCGACTGATGCATATTGTCGGCCATGGTGAAGTTGTTGGCGAGGTCGGCCAGGAATGCCGCGTCCTCGTCCTGGTTGTTGTAGAAGGCCATCGAATTGCCGACGCCTTCGTCCGTGCCGCCCTTGTAGGTCGTCATGACCCAGGGAAACAGGTCCTGCAGACAGCCGGACGGGTTGGCCTTCGACACATGCTGGGCATCGGCGGCGCAGTCCGACTGCTGCCAATTGGTATAGAACCGGTGAGTCGTATCGCCGGTGTAGTCATCGTCGGTGATGTCTTCGTCGGCGCCGGCCGCGACCGAGGCGGACGAGGCGTTGGCGCCGCTGATCTGATACGGGCCGTTCGGAATACCCTTGGCGGCATATTGCGGCCGGGCCGAAATGCGGGCATCCGGGCCCTTGGCCAGGCCGGTGAAGCCGGTCGTCAGCAGCACTTTGTCGTCCTGCTCCAGATCCGGCTCGATATCGGCCGAGGCCTGGCTGTTGAACGGGGCTCCGGTGGCACTCGTTGCCTGCGGCGCGCCGTTGGTGTCGGGACCCGGCAGGGACGTGAAGGCCACCTTCTGGCTTTTGTCGGCACCGATGAAATAGGTCTGGTTCTGCCCCGGGACGCTGAACTGCTGGGCCTTCTGGAAGTTCGGCCCCGGCGTGCCGTCGGCATTGATGATGCCCCTGGCCAGCAGATTATCGACCGCCTGGCCATGCTTCGCCTGGTAGGTGGCGAAGGTATGATCGAAGCCGCGGTTCTCGCCGATGACGACGATGACATGCTTGATCGGACTGGCGGTTTTGACCTTGTTCGCCGCATCCTGGTTCGCCCCGTCGGTGTCGGCCGCAGCGTAGCCGGCCCCGGCGAGCGCCACCAGTGATGCGCCCAGAACGGCGCCCAACCGGCGCCGCTTTTGTCTTGTATCGAAATAAGGCATTCGTTTCCCCCTCAACGGTATGTGCAGCGGGCGAAGCGTATTTTTCGGATGTGACAGGGGCCCGACAGATATATTTCGCCCGTTTTTTGACACAGGCCGAAACACGGAGTGAATCCTTTGAAACACACCGGTTTCCCTGGGCCCAAGTCTTCGCACCGCAGGGTTGCGTCATCTCGCCACATCGCCTATCAGTCGGTGGCTTCGGGCGCGCGGCAGATCGGAAACCGCCCGTCCGACGACAGGCCCGGCACCAGCTCGGCCTTTTGTATGGGCTCGACTCGCACCACCGCCATCATGCCGTTGTCCTCGTGATCGACCAGATGGCAATGCACCAGAATGTCGCCGGCCAGTTCCGCCGGAAAATGCAGGCGGACCTTGATCCGGCCCGGTACGAGCAAGCCGTCGGCATCGACATAGGCGTAGGGCACGGTAACGACATCGAGCAGCGGCGGTTCCGGCACCGCCCGGCCATTGACCTCGATCGTGCGGAAATGGACCTGGTGTATGTGGAAGGCATGCAACTCGTTGGTCCAGTTCTCCACCGTCCATTCCTCGGTCGTGCCGGCCTTGACGCTGATGATCGACGGCGCGGCCATGTCGAACGGCACCAGCTTGGCGCCCGGCTTGCGCTCGACGATGTAATAGTCGGTCTGGTCGTCGGTGCCGGGCCGCGGATATTCGGCGAAGGCGATGACCCGGCGCCGATCGGGCTCATGGGCCAGCAGTCCGGCAAAAAAGTCGGGTGGTATGGCCGTGGCCGGTGCCGCACCCGCGACCGGGAGTGCCGTCGTGGCCGGGACCGATGTCAGCACCGCCAGCCGGCGTTCGGGCACGATATCGCCGGCGCAGCCGGTATCGACCGCATGGGACACGAGCGTAGCCTTGTCGCCCGCCTTCGGCGCCGTCACCAGGAACTCCAGCCGACCCGACGGCGGCACGAGTTGCGAGGCTTTGGTCGGATCCGGGTGCAGGCGATGGCCGGCATCGTCGGTTAGCGGCGCGCCGTCGCGGGCGACCAGTTCGATCGGCAGCGGCTGGCCCTGCTCGTCGAGCAGCGCCAGATCGAGGAAGGCGTCGGTCGAGGCGTTGAGCACGCGCCAGAGCTGCCGGCGGCCCGCTTCGATCCGGAGCGGCGCCACGACCGCATCGGGCTGCTGCCGGCCGTCGAGCACCGGCGCACCATTCAGCGTCAACTCGTCGATGCCAGTGGTGTTCGAGCAGGCGACCTCATGCGCCGTATCGATCCTGCCGCCGAGCTTGCGCGCATCCGGCCGCTGCGGCGCGCTGGTCGCGGCCGGCACGACCGGCGGGTTCTCCTCATCGGCCGGCGCGTCCAGATCCTGGACCTGGCGGACGACGAAGACCCGATCCTCGATGCCGGCGGCGCGGCGGGCGTCGTCTTCCGGCCCCTCGACCACGATCGGGCCGGACAGGCCCATCAGCAGCTGCGCCTGGACCTCGCCATGGATATGCGGGTGGTACCAATAGAGCCCGGCCGGCATGGTCGCCGGGATCTGGTAGCGATAGGTGAAGTCGCGATGGCCGCAGACCGGCGGGCCGACCGCCGGATCGGTGCAGGTCATCATCACCTCGTCCTGCGGCTGTACCGGCGGCACGGCGAAGCCGTGGACATGCAGGTTCGTCCTCCCGGTCGCATCATGGCGCGTGCCGGGGCGAACCGGATAGACCCCCTTTGCCGCCGGCACGGCGTCATTGGGCGCTTCCAGTTTGTTGATCGCCACAAATTGGGAAATCTGGGCAGGATCGGTGATCTCGTTCCGCAGCGCCACGGTCATGGTCGCGCCCTGGCGCACGCGCAGAACCGGCGCTTGCGCGTCGTCGCCGACCACGTAGCACAGGCGCTGGCCGTCCTGCTTCACGGTCAGCGCGACAGGCTGGTCGGTCATGGCGATCTCAGGCGCGAAAGCGCCCCGCGGCGGTGCGCCGACGCCGCACGGCGCCTCAGCGGTCGAGGTCGGGTCGAAGGCCGGCGGATCGCCGGGCGCCGCCCAGGCCGCGCCGCCGGCACAGAGCGACAGTCCCGCGATAAGTCCGATGGAAACTGGATACCGCATCGCTTCGCCCCCGTTTGGTTAAGGGATGGTTGCTTAGCGGGGAAAAGCCGGCACGCTTCGTGAATTTACCATGACAGGTGGTATTGAAAACCCGGCATGGATGTGGCGTCGCTTCCGGAAATAGGCATTCCATTGCAGGCACTTAGCATCGACAGGATCGCCGAGCGGCAGCCGCGCCGAATTCTGCCGTGGCATTTTGTCCCTTCCGATCCGAGGGCGAAGCCGTGATCTTGGCCGGATGAAATGCTGGATGCCCCTGGCGCTGCTGACGGCGACGGTCGTGCCGCTGGCGGCGCGCGCCGATTGCGCACCGCCGGCCGACGGTCCGCCGATCTGCCTGGTCGGCACGATCACCTCGCCCGGCTATGCCGCCGCCTTCGTCGAACTGCCCGGCACCTCCGGCCTGGAGACCGTCAAGATCGACGGCCAGGTGCTGGATTGGCGCGTGCTGAAGATCGCGCCGCGCAGCGTGCTGCTCGGGCAGCAGCGGGAGCAGGTGACCCTCTCGATCGCCGATCGCGCACCGGCCGACGCGGCTCCGGCCGTCCCGGAACAATCGGAATCGATCGCGGCCCAGAGCCTGCGGCTGCGCCTGACGCGCAAGCAGCAGCGGCAGCCGTCCTGAGTTCCTACTACTCCGCCGCCGCGGCCGGGCGCCAGCCGATCTGATGCAGGCAGCGGTCGATCCATTGCCGGGTGAGCTTCTCCTGCACGCCGTTCTGACCGAGCCGGGTGCGCAGGCTGGCGAAATCGACCCGGTCGAGCGACTGGTCCTGATTGAAGCAGGAGAACACCACCGTCTCCGCCCCCGTCGCCGGGTCCTTATGGACCTGCAGGCATTGGGCGCAGATCTCCTTCATCATGCATTGCATCGGCGAATTGATGCTGCCGACCGCATGATGGTCGGGCTTCAGGTAGGGCTGCAGCACGCCGTGCCGGGCCTGGGCGACCGCGTTCATCATGCCGTCGGAGCCGATCGCGACGATGCGGTCGACCGCGCCCAGCGGGATCGCCGGCACGCCCAGCTCGCCAGCGGCATAGCTCCGCATCGCCTCCACGATAGTGCCGACGAAGCGGCGATCCTGCGGCCGGGTCGGCGCGAACCCCGGCGCCTCGTCGCAGCACCAGACGATGAGATCGGCCGCGCGCTCGATCTCCTCGACCTTGTAACGGTCGATCACGCGCTTGTAGCCGGCGAAATAGACCACGCGCGACCCGGCCCGGCGCAGCGCCTGGCCGATCGAGAACAGCACCGCATTGCCGAGCCCGCCGCCGACCAGCAGCACGGTCTCGCCCGCCGGCGTCTCGGTCGGCGTGCCGGTCGGCCCCATCAGGATGACCGGTTCGCCTGGCTGCAGCAGCGCGCACAGATCGGACGAGCCGCCCATCTCCAGCACGATGGTCGATAGCAGTCCTCGGGCCTTGTCGACCGAGGCGCCGGTCAGTGCCAGCCCTTCCATGGCGAGCCTGGTGCCTTCGACCGACTGGGCCCGGGTCTCGTAATTTTGCAGCCGATAGAACTGCCCCGGCTCGAACGCCTCAGCCGCGAACGGCGCTTTGACCGAGACCTCGACGATGGTCGGCGTCAGGCGCGTCACCGCATGCACCGTCGGGCGCAGACCGGTATTCATGGTCCGGGCCAGGTCGGCCGGCGTCGGGCCTGCAACCGCGCGGCGCGCCAGCACGCGGCTCACGGTCGGATAGCCCTGCTTGGCGCTGCCCATCGCCTTCACGACATTGCCGGCAAAGGACGGATGCAGATCGCCGAAGAAGCTGATCGCCCGGCCATCGGGGCGCAGGCTCATCAGCACATGGACTGCGGCGGGCTTGGCGCTCTTCTGCGGCGTCACCGGCTGCCCGGTCTCGTCATAGGCTTGGAAATAGCGGCCATCCAGTTCGATATTGTCCGGATCCTCGCGGCCCAACACGGTATTCGGCTGGGTCCCGGCGGCGATCAGCACGGTCCGCGCCGGCAGGATCACGGTCGCGTCGGACGGACCCAGCCGTCCCGTCTCATCGACCACATGGGGCGTCATCCGGATGCCGACGGCCTGGCCCCAGGCATCCACCTCGATCTCGGCCGGCGACAGGCATTCGGCGATGCGGATGCCTTCCTCCAGCGCCAAGGCGACCTCTTCATGGTTGAGTGTATAGCTGGGCGCATCGACCAGCCGGCGGCGGTAGGCCATGGTCACGCCGCCCCAGGCGTCGATCAGCTCGATCAGCCGCGGCGGCCGGCCCTCGGCGGCGGCGGCGGCGCGCTCGGCCCGGATCGCCTGGGCATGATTGATGAATTCCTCGGCGGCCTCGACCTCGGGCGGACGCCAGTCGGCGCGCACAGCATCGATGCCGCGTTCGGCCGTCAGAATCTCATAGCGCGCCAGGAATTTCTCGACCTGGACCGGGTAATAGGCCAGCGATTCCGTCGCGGTATCGATCGCGGTCAGGCCGCCGCCGATGACCACGACCGGCAGGCGGACCTGCAGGTTGGCGATCGAATCCGGCTTGGCCGCTCCGGTCAGTTGCAGCGCCATCAGGAAGTCCGACGCCTGGCGCACGCCCGACGCCAGCCCGTTGGTCATCGGAATGACCGTCGGCCGGCCGGCGCCGGCGCACAAGGCGATATGATCGAAGCCCAGGTCGAACGCGCGATCGATGCTGATCGTGCCGCCGAAGCGGACGCCACCCATCATGGCGAATTCGCGCCGCCGCTCCAGCAGCAGCCGGATCAGCTTCAGGTAATTCTTGTTCCAGCGCACGGTGATGCCGTATTCGGCGACGCCGCCGAAGCCGGCCATGACCCGATGGCCCAGATGCTCGTACAGCTCGGTCACGTCCTGGATCGGCCGGAACGGCACGGGCTCGCCCAGCGCCGACACGCCGGAGATGTCTGCATCGAGCGGTTCGATCTTCAAGCCATCGACCGCGACGACATGATGGCCGTCGTTCATCAAATGATGCGACAGGGTAAAGCCGGCCGGACCCAGGCCGACGACCAGCACCTTGTAGCCGCTTTCGGGCCGCGGCAACGGCCGGCGCAGGTTGAGCGGGTTCCAGCGGGTCAGCAGGCCATAGATCTCGAAACCCCAGGGCAGGCCCAGCACGTCCTTCAGATTGCGCGTCTCGACCTGGGGGATGTCGACCGGTTCCTGCTTCTGGTAGATACAGGATTTCATGCAGTCGTTGCAGATGCGATGGCCGGTCGCCGCCGCCATGGGATTGTCGATGGTGACGATGGCGAGCGCGCCGACCGCGAACCCGCGCGCCTTCACCAGGTTCATCTCCGAGATCTTCTCGTCCAGCGGGCAACCGGCGAGCGGCACGCCGAACGCGCTCGATTTGAACCCGCCGTCCTTGTCCTTCAGGCCGGAGGAGCAGCTGTCCTTGCCCTGGTTGTGGCACCAGATGCAGTAGTTCGCCTGATCGAGCCCATGGGCCAGGTCCATGCCCTGGTCGGTCAGGCCGAAGCCCTCGCGCCGGCGCCAGCGCGCCTCGGGCAGGCGCTGCATTTCGACGCCGTCGATCGTCACGGTCTCGACTGGCACCAGATGGGCCGGGTCGAGCTTGTGAGGCAGCTTGAACAGCAGGCCGTCCTTGTGCCGGGCACGGCCGGCCTCCGACAGCGTCGCCCATTGGGCATAGCGCAGCGCCAGATCGATCTCGGCCGCGTGGGACGGCTCGTCCGCGGTCCACCGCTCGACCTGGATGGCGAAGCCGATCTCGGTCAGGCTGTCGCCGATCAGCGCTTCGAGCTCGGCCGCCAGCACCGGCCCGTCGAGCGCCGCCGCCTGCTCGGCCGTGATGCCCTTGACCGCGCGGCGCTGCACGAACAGCCGCTTCACCCGATAGAGCGGCGCCAGCGCATCATGGCCCGCCTGCAACGCCCGGAGCTCGCTCTCGATGCCGAACAGGCTGCCGATGAAATCTTCCAGATGCGGCGCCGCCTCGATCAGCAGTTCCGACTCGTCCTTGTCGGCGAGCCCGTCGGGCGCCGCGCGGGCCGCCATCAATCGGTTGAACAGGGCGGGATCATTGTCCCTGAGGCGGGTGGTAAAGGCCTGATCCAGGCGGATCAGACCATCCCGCCGATAAAGCTCTTCGAACGTCAGGCCGAAGCCGAGCGCCAGCACTGTCCGCATACCGGTCGAAGCCTCCCTAGCGGTGAGCAATCCGTACCGCGGCCGAGCTTGTCACTCTGTTGCCCGTCCTGCCGCCTGTGACTGTGCGCCAAGCCGGGCGGACGATCAAGACCTGTCGTTCGTATACAAACGATATTGGATTTGAGCGCAACAATCGGATGGCGGACGCGCCACCGTCGCGGCACACTCCAGCCCATGTCAGCCAACTCGCCGCAAGCGCCCCGCATGGGGCCGACCGAATGGACCCTCCTGCTGGCGCTGTCGGCGCTCTGGGGCGGCTCGTTCTTTTTCTTCAAGCTGCTGGTCGAGACGCTGCCGCCCCTGACCATCGTGCTGGGCCGCGTCGGCATCGCCGCCGTGGCGTTGAATCTCTATCTGCTGATCCGGCGCGATCCGATGCCGACGGCGCCGGCGACGTGGCGCGCGTTCCTGATCATGGGCCTGCTGAACAATGTCGTGCCCTTCACCCTGATCGTGTTCGGCGAGACCAGGATCTCGAGCGGCCTCGCCTCGATCCTCAACGCGACGACCCCGGTGTTCGGCGTGCTGACCGCCCATGTACTGACCACGACCGAAAAGCTGACCTGGCGCCGCGGTGCCGGCGTGCTGTTCGGTTTCGCCGGCGTCGCGGTGCTGATCGGGCCGGATGCGCTGACCGGGCTCGGTGCCCAGGACCTGACCGGCGAGTTGGCCTGCCTCGCCGCCGCTTTCATCTACGGCTTGGCCGGGATTTATGGCCGCCGCTTCAAGGGCATCCCACCGCTGAAAGTCGCGACCGGTCAGATCACCGCCAGCACCCTGGTACTGCTGCCGGCGGCCGCCCTGGTCGACCGCCCCTGGACGCTGCCGATGCCGGACGGCACGACCTGGGCCGCCCTCGTCGGCATCGCATTGTTGAGTACCGCGCTGGCCTACATGCTGTATTTCCGCATCCTGGCGGTCGCCGGCGCCACCAATCTGCTGCTGGTGACCTTCCTGCTGCCGATCAGCGCGCTGCTGCTCGGTTGGCTGGCGCTCGGCGAGCGACTGGCACCCGGCGCGATCCCCGGCATGGCGATGATCGGCCTCGGCCTGGCGTGCATCGACGGACGCCTGCTGCGCCGATCCCGGCAACCGCGAGCAGCCTGATCCGCCGCGACGAGCTCCAGGGGCGCGGCACCGGATTACCGTTGTCGCCCTTGTCTTCGAATCCGAAACAATCCTGTAGCACACGGCCCCAACGATTGCGTGAGACCCAGGGCCCACGGCTATTGCCGCCCGGCCGGGGGGCCGGCCAAACCTGCCGGCGGCACTCACCATCGTGGAACAGGAACGATTCATGAGCTCGGAACGGAAGGTCGCCATCATCACCGGTGCGTCCCACGGAATCGGCGCAGGCCTGGTCGACGGGTTCCTGGCGCGCGGCTACCGCGTCGTCGCCAATTCCCGAACGATCGAGCCCAGCGCTTCCGCCGACGTCCTGACGGTCACCGGCGATATCGCCGCCGCCGACACTGCCGACCGTCTCGTCACGGCGGCGATCGAGCATTATGGTCGCCTCGACACGCTGGTGAACAATGCCGGCCTGTTTCTGCCCAAGCCGTTCGTCGAATATTCGCACGCCGATTTCGTGGCGGTGGTGGCGGTCAATCTCGCGGGCTTCTTCCATGTCTCGCAGCGCGCGGCAGCCGTGATGCTGCGCCAAGGCAGCGGACACATCGTCAATATCACGACCAGCCTGGTCGAGCAGCCGATGGCGGCAGTGCCTGCGGCGCTGGCGGCACTAACCAAGGGCGGGCTCGACGCGGTCACGCGGTCGCTCGCCCTCGAATATGCCGGCAAGGGCATCCGGGTAAACGCCGTCGCGCCCGGCGTCATCAAGACCCGCATGCACGCGCCCGGATCGTACGATTTCCTCTCCACGCTGCAACCTTCAGGCCGCATCGGCGCGATCGAAGACATCGTCGCGGCCGTGCTCTATCTCGAGGCGGCGCCCTTCGTCACCGGTGAAACCCTTCATGTCGACGGAGGTGCCCATGCCGGCCATTGGTGAACGGCCGCCGCACAGCGCGCGCGACAAGACGGGAGAAGCACGATGACCGCCTGGGCGTCCCGCCGCATTCTGGACCTGCTCGGGATCGATCTGCCGATCATCCAGGCGCCCATGGCCGGAGTCGTCACGGCGGCAATGGTGGTCGCCGTCGCGGAGGCGGGCGGCCTCGGCTCGCTGCCTTGCGCAATGCTGGATCCGGGCCAGATCAGCGCCGAACTCGCCATGCTTCGGCGCCGAACGTCGAAGCCGATCAACCTGAACTTCTTCTGCCATGCGCCGCCGGGGGTCGATGCCGCACGCGGGGCCGCCTGGCGGCAGCGTCTTTGGTCCTATCATGCCGAGTACGCGCTGGCCGCCGACAGTTCGGCCGACGTTTTGCCCGTCACCCCATTCGACGGGGGGCATTGCAACCTGCTCGCGGCGCTCAAGCCCGAAATCGTCAGCTTCCATTTCGGTTTGCCCGATCAGGGGCTTCTGGCCCGCGTCAAGGCAACCGGCGCCAAGATCCTCTGCTCGGCGACGACCGTCGAAGAGGCGGTCTGGCTGGAACGGAACGGCTGCGATGCGATCATCGCCCAGGGGATCGAAGCCGGCGGCCATCGCGGCATGTTTCTGTCCGACGATGTCACCATGCAGGTTGGGACGATGGCCCTCGTGCCGCAGGTCGTCGATGCGGTGGAAGTCCCGGTCATTGCAGCCGGCGGCATTGCCGACGGACGCGGGATCGCGGCCGCCTTCGCGCTCGGCGCCTCGGCGGTCCAGCTGGGCACGGCCTATCTGTTCTGTCCCGAGGCCAAAATTTCCCCATTGCATCGACAGGCCCTGGCGACGATGCGGGAGGATCGAACGACGATCACGAACATCTTCAGCGGCCGCCCCGCCCGGGTGATTGCCAACCGGGCCGTACGCGAACTCGGACCGATGGCCGAGCGAATACCCGACTTCCCGCTCGCCGGGGCCGCCATCGCATCGTTGCGCGCGAAGGCGGAGGCGGCCGGGTCGGCCGATTTCACGCCGCTCTGGAGCGGCCAAGCGGCACGTCTCGGTCGAGAGCTGCCGGCAGGAGAGTTGACCACACGCCTGGCCGAAGAAGCGCTGGGGCGATTGGGGGACACCTCCGACCGGATCGCCCGCAACGCCGCCCTGCAGCCTTCAGACTGCCCATCGGCACCTCAATCGCGTAAAATCGACGACGTCGGTTATTGGAGTGGTTGAACGATGGTCGAGCTTCGTCCGGTGCATGTGATCGGCGGCGGCCTTGCCGGCAGCGAGGCCGCCTGGCAATTGGCGGCGGCCGGCGTGCCGGTCGTGCTGCATGAGATGCGGCCGATCCGCAAGACCGAGGCGCATCAGACCGAAGGCTTGGCCGAACTGGTCTGCTCCAACTCGTTCCGCTCCGACGAGCCGCTGACCAACGCGGTCGGCCTGTTGCACGAGGAGATGCGCCGCGCCGGCTCGCTGATCCTGACCGCAGCCGACAAGCATAAGGTGCCGGCCGGCGGCGCGCTGGCGGTCGATCGCGATGCCTTCTCGGCCGAGGTCGAGGCCGCCCTGACCAATCACCCGCTGGTCACGATCGCGCGCGAGGAAATCGCGGGCTTGCCGCCAGCGGACTGGGACAGCGTCGTGGTTGCGACCGGACCGCTGACCTCGCCGGCACTGGCCGAGGCGGTGCTCGGCCTGACCGGCGAGGCCTCGCTCGCCTTCTTCGACGCGATCGCGCCGATCGTCCATACCGAATCGATCGATCTGGACGTGGCTTGGTTCCAGTCGCGCTACGACAAGCCGGGCCCCGGCGGCACCGGCAAGGACTACATCAACTGCCCGCTCGACCGGGATCAGTATTTCGCCTTCATCGAGGCGCTGCAGGCCGGCGACAAGACCGAGTTCAAGGAATGGGAGCAGAACACGCCCTATTTCGAGGGTTGTCTGCCGATCGAGGTCATGGCCGGCCGCGGCGTCGAGACGCTGCGCTGGGGCCCGATGAAGCCGATCGGCCTGACCAACCGGCACAATGGCTCGAAGCCCTACGGCGTGGTCCAGCTGCGCCAGGACAATCGGCTGGGCACGCTCTACAACATGGTGGGTTTCCAGACCAAGCTGAAGTACGCCGAGCAGGTCCGCATCTTCCGCACCATCCCCGGGTTGGAGAAGGCCGAGTTCGCCCGGCTGGGCGGGCTGCACCGGAATACTTTTCTGAACAGTCCCAAGGTGTTGGACGGGCAGCTTCGCCTGAGGTCGGAACCACGCCTGCGCTTCGCCGGCCAGGTCACCGGCGTCGAGGGCTATGTCGAATCCGCTGCCATCGGCCTGATCGCCGGACGGATGGCGGCGGCCGAGCGCAAGGGCGATCTGTTGAGCGCGCCGCCGCCGACCACCGCGATGGGCGCGCTCATCGCCCATATCACCGGCGGCGCCGAGGCCGAGACGTTCCAGCCGATGAATGTCAATTTCGGCCTGTTCCCGCCCCTGACCGACATCCCGAAGGCGAAAGCCGAGCGCAAGCCGGCGATGGCGCGCCGCGCGCTGGCCGATCTCGACGGCTGGCTGGGCGTCAGCCGCGCGGCGGCCGAGTAACGATGTTCGGTTAGACCGCACCCGGTCGCCGCTCGCCGAAATGACGGCGCAGCCGCGGGAGCGAGGCCCAGACATGATCGCCATAGAAAAAGGGCGTGAACGACTCGGCATTCAGCAATGGCAAGGGCGCGATCTCGGCGTCGACCCGCGGTTCATAAAAGAACGGCAGCGAGAAGCGCTCTCGCCCGGATGAGAGCACGCGATGCTCTGTCGCGTGGATGCGCCCGCCTGTCCAACGTTCCAGAAGCTTACCGAAATTGACCACGATGTGGCCATCGGTCGGCGGAATATCGAACCAAGTACCATGCTGTGCACGCGCCTGGAAACCGCCGACCGCGTCCTGCACCAGCAGGGTCAAGAAGCCAAAATCGACGTGGGACTCGCTGACGATTTCGCGTCGCATCCCGCCATGCTCGACATAGAGTTCTTCTTGGCCAAGGCCAGCCTCGAAACGGTCGGACCGCACCGGATAGCGAAGCAGTCGGAGCGTAGAGATGCCGCCGTCGAAGCGGGTGGCGAAACTATCCTCTGGAAGACCCAAGCCGCGTGCCAGGGCGCGCATCAGCGCGTCGGATAAGCGCTCCATTCCGCAAAAGTGAGCGCCGACGAAATCGCGCCAGCCGGGCAGATCACATTCGGACGGCATCGGCGTCGCGCCTCGAAGCGGATCGGACGCATCAACGACCTGTTCGCCATGGGCGACATCGGGACCCATTTCGATGCCATCGAAATAAGAGGCCCGGTCCACCCGCGCCCTGAACCATCCGCGATAGATCAGCGGCCGCGATGGGTCATCCCTATTGCTCGACAGCGTCTCGAGCCGCTCGTTCGCAAGACCGAACAACCGCAACAATTGGCGCCGCGTTGCCGCCCCCACATCGATGTCGTCCGGAAAGCCGATTATCGTCATGAAGCCGGCGCCGGCCGCTGCGGCCGCCAGTTGACGATCGACGGTGTCGCGATCTCGGCATCGCGGTCCGAAGATTGGCCCCACATCGATAATGGGGATGATATCTCCCGCCAGGGTCACCGTTTAAGGCACCGCGACCTCGCCGCGCATCAGCGTGCGCTGGGTGCGATAGACCACGCCGCTGTCGCAGATCCAGTCGCCGCCCTCGCGCCGGACCTCGGCGCCGACCGAGACGACGCCCGAGGGATTGCCGACGCGGATCTCGTCCAGATTGCCGGTCGGCACGGCCAACTCATGGGCGACGGTGCCTTCGATCCGGCAGGCGATGCCGACGCCCATCGCCGTGGTCAGCGCGATCGCCCGATGCGCCCGGCCCATGTTGAGCATGCGCACGCCGATGTCATGCTCGGCCGGCAGGACGGTCGCGCCGCTGAGCGTCTGGAACGGCACCGGCGCGGCGACGATGACCAGGCGCGGGTTGGACGGGCCGACCGCATCGGGCGTCGCCGCCAACCCCATCAGCACACCGGCCTGCCGGCGCAACCGGTCGAGCTTCGCCATCAGGCCCGGCACGGCTTCGATTGCGTCGGGTAGTTCCGTACCGGTCAGGCCGATGTCGCGCGCCCGCACGAAGGCCGCGGCATTGCTCGCGTCCAGCAGGGTCAGATCGATCGCGCCGAAATCCTCGGACTCGACCCGGTCGATCACCCGGCCGGTCGGCAAAAGCGCCGCCGTCACCGCGCCGCCGGGATCGAGGAAGTCGAGTCGGATGCGCGCGCCGGTGCCGGCGACGCCGGCGATGGCGAGATCACCCGCCGTCACCGCCATGCCGTCCTCGACCGCGAAACGGGCATGGATCAGCTTGGCCGTGTTGATCTGGTTGATGCGGACCAGCGCCTCGCCGTTGCGAGGCGCCTCGACCAACCCATGCTCGATCGCATAGGGCCCGACGGCGGCGGACATGTTGCCGCAATTGGCACCGTAATCGACCAGGGCCTGATCGACCGCGACCTGGGCGAACAGATAATCGACATCGGCATCGGGCCGGCTCGGCGGATCGATGATGACGACCTTGGACACGGAAGACAGGCCGCCGCCCATGCCGTCGAGCTGGCGGCCATAGGGATCGGGGCTGCCCATGATCGCCAGCAGCGCACGGTCGCGCTCGGCCGGGTCGGCCGGCAGGTCGCGGCCCTGCACGACGATGCCCTTGCTGGAGCCGCCCCGCATGAACACGGCGGGAATGAAGCGCTCGGCCACGATATCGTCTCCCCTGGATGATCAGCGCAGCGTAGCCAGAAATGCCGCCACTGCCGATCCCCAGACGTCTGAATCGGCGCGGTAGAGCGTCGCATGGCCGTCATAGCTGAACGGCGGCAGCGCCACGAAAGTGACCGGCAGTTTCGAGCCGGCGCGATAGGCATCGAACATCGGCCTGGCGACCGGCCCGAACCATTGGTCGTTGGCCGCATAGAGCCACAGCGTCGGCAGCTTGGCGCGCAGGCCCAGCTGGCGCGCGGCCTCGATCAGCCCGTCGGCACCGCCGCAGATCGTGCCGTCGCCATAGCCGCCGATGCCGCCCGCGAAATCGACGATGCCGACCACGCCCGGCGGCGGATCGGCCGCGACGGCCAGGCCGGCGAAACCGCCGACCGACTGGCCGACGACGATAGTGCGATTGGGAATGATGAAGGGTTCGGTCTCCAGGTACCGGGCGACGCCCTTGATATCGGCGGCGGCAACAAACGCGACCCGCGCGAAATCCGCCGCATCACAATTGTCGGTCGATTCGGCGAATTCGCCCTGAGATCGGCCGATGCCACGGCGCAGCGGCACGGCGACGGCGTAGCCGTGGGCAATCCACCAATGGGCCGCCGTCTGGTAGGCGGGTTCGGTCGCGCGCAGCCGGCGCTTGTCGCCGGGCACGCCGTGATTGATCGTCACCAGCGGAAACGGACCCGGCCCGGCCGGGCGGTAGACCATGGTCTCGAGCAGAAAACGCGAACCGGCATCGCGATAGGGCTGGACCGGCACCCACCAAAGCTGCGCCCGATCCGGCCCCGCTTCGGCCTCGGCCGGACCTGCCCGCGTCCCGGACGGCGCCGGCTGCGGCAGACAGCCGGCCAGGCCCAACGCCAAAATACAGAGCAGCCAGCGCACGCGCATCTCGTGACCCGGATCGCAGCCTCACCGGGTCACGGAGATAGCATAGGGATCGGTCAGGCGGCGCGGATTTCGTCCAGGAAACGGCCGACTTCCTGACGCAGGCTGGTCGCCTGGCCGCTGATGCGCTGGGCGGCGCTGGTGACCTGGCTGGCCGCCGCACCGGTCTCGCCGGTCGCCCGGTTGACGCCCTGGATATTCTCGGACACCTCGGCCGTGCCGCGTGCCGCTTCCTGGACGTTGCGGGCGATTTCCTGGGTCGCCGCCCCCTGCTCGGTGATCGCGGATGCGATGGTCGTGGCGATCTGATTGATCTCGGAGATGGTCTGGTCGATCGCCCCGATCGCATCGACGGCCTGGCTGGTCGTCGCCTGCATCGTATTGATCTGGCTCGAGATCTCCTCGGTCGCTCGGGCCGTCTGGTTGGCCAGGCTCTTGACCTCGGTCGCGACCACGGCAAAGCCCTTGCCCGCTTCGCCGGCGCGCGCGGCCTCGATCGTGGCGTTCAGCGCCAGCAGATTGGTCTGCGCCGCGATGTCGCTGATCAGCTTGACGACGCTGCCGACCTTGACCACCACATCGGCCATGGTCCGGATCGTCCCGCTCGCCTTGCTGGCCTCGTCCACCGCCTTGGCGGCGACCTCGGTCGAGCGTTCGACCTGACGGCTGATCTCGCTGATCGAGGCCGACAGTTCCTCTGTCGCGGCGGCGACGGTCTGGACGTTGGCCGAGGTCTCTTCGGAAGCGGCGCTGACGATGGTCGCCTGATGGCTGCTCTGGTGCGACGCGGCGGCGACGGTCTGGGCCGTGCCCTCCATCTCGACCGAGGCGGCATCGAGCCCGGACAGCGACATCTGCACGCTGGCTTCGAATTGGGCGATGCCCCGCTCGATCGCGGCGCCCCGCTCCGCCTTGCGGATCTGCTCGCTCTGGCTTTCGGCCTGCAGCCGGTCGGCCCGCAGCGAGTTTTCGCGGAACACTTCCAGCGAACGGGCCAGCAGGCCCAGCTCGTCCTTGCGTTCGGTGCCCTCGACCACGACGTCGAGATCATGCTCGGCTAGGCGTCCGGTCGTCTTCGCGAGGCTCAGCATCGGGGTCGCCACGCCGGTGATCAGCATGAAACCGGCCGCGACCGAAATCGCGATGGCGACGAGCAAGGCCACGATCACGACGGTTCGTGTCTCGGCATAAAGCTGCGCGCCGAAATCGGCCGCTTTGGTGCCTTCGGCCGCATTCAGCGCCGCGTCATCCTCGACCGCCTTGCGAACCAGGCGGAACAGGTTCCGCATGTCGCCCAGATAGAGCGCCGAGGCTTTATCGTGATCATGCTGCTTGATCAGGTCGATCAGCTTGTCGCTCATGGCGAAATAGGCGGTGAACTGGGTATTGATCTGATCGGCCAGCTGGCGTTCTTCGCCGGGACTGATCAGCGGCTCGTAGGTCTGGCGCAGCTTCGCCAGGTTGGCGACGTAGCCGACGTAGTTGGCCTGTTCCTTGGCGACATCGGCATCCTCGGTGCGCATGATCATGGCGCCCTGGGTCGTCCGCACCACTTCGGCCTGCTGCGCGATCTGCCCCAGGATCTTCGTGCTGGGCAGGAAATCGTTGCGAATGCGCGCAGCCGCGTCATTGACCGAACTCAATCGATCGAGCGACAGCATGCCCAGGAGGATGGTCACGACCAGGATGCAGAGCAGCGAGCCTGCGATTTTCGTCTTGATGGAAATGTCGTTCAGCGCGCGCACAACAGCCTCCGCGCGCCAAAGTTGAGGCGCGTTGTAAAATTTCTCTCAGCAGATGGCCGTCTTGTACGACGATTTGTCACATATCGTATGTGCACAAATTAATTCGCTGGAATGCGTCCAGCGAAATGCCGAGCGTCCAACCAAATTCATCTCGAATGCTAAACAATTCCGAAATAATGGGACAGCATGAGCCGCGGAACGGCCCAGGGATCCGGCGCCTGGATCCGGCGATCGAACGGATCGTGCTTGGCGCGCGCGAGCCGGTGCAGATACAGCCAGGCCGGCGCCGCGAGCAGCAGCGCCGGCCTGGCCGCGCGGGGGATCTTCAGGCGCCGGGCGCAGCCCAGATGCTCCGCGGCCCGATCGGTCAAACACTTCACCACGGTCGCAAGGGCGGCGGACGGCTTGCCGCTCCGCACGGCATCGCGATCGAGGCCGGCCGTCGCCATCAGGTCCGCCGGCAGATAGAGCCGGCCCTGGGCGACATGGAACGGCAATGCCCGGACCAGCCCGATCAGGCCCCAGGCGATGCCGACATACCGCGCCGCCTCGAAAGCCGCCGGTGCTTCGATGCCCAGGATCTCAAGCTGCAGATCGATCAGTCGCGACGAGGTCTTTTCCAGATAGGTTTCGAGCGCCGTAAGGCTGACTGGCGGCTCGTCGCCCAGGTCGAAATCGCGGCCGTCGATCAGCGTGTCGAAATGGGTTCGCGTCAGGCGGTGCGCCTCGATCGCGGCCGCCAGCGGCTCGACCACCTCGTGGCGGCGTGGCTGTTTGCCGGTATAGATTTCATCGATCGCATCGCGCCACCATTGCAGCCGGATCTGGCCGATGATCGGCTGGCTGACCGCCTCGCGCACCCGGGCGATCTCCAGATTGAACGCCAGCAAGGCCCAGACGGCGGCACGCCGATCGGCCGGCAGCAGCAGTGATACCAGGAAGCGGTCGTGGTCGTGGCGCCGGACGAGCTCGATCGGGGGGGCGGGTTCGGCGGGTCGGGCAGGCATGAAACAGGGTCCGATTTCAGAGAAAGCGTTGCGGTCGCTTCCTTTTCGCTTCCAATGCCGGCCGCCGCAACCTATCTCCTAGGGGCGGGTGCCGTTTCGGGCGCCTGCAACCCGACCCCGCGCCCGCGGGTGGATCGGTTCCCAGGCTCGGCGGTTGTCATGTCGAGATGCGGTGATCGTCCAAGCGGCGCCGTTCCATTCTTCCGGAACCTACCGAACGAGGTCTCCATGGCATTCGAGCTTCCCCCCCTGCCGTATCCGAAAACCGCGCTTGAGCCGCATATGTCGGCCCAGACGTTCGACTTCCACTACGGCAAGCATCATCAGGCCTATGTCACGAACCTGAACAACCTGGTCAAGGACACGCCGGCGGCATCCCAGTCGCTCGAGGAGATCATCCTTGCGTCCGCCAAGGACGAGTCCAAGGTCGGCGTGTTCAACAATGCCGCCCAGGTGTGGAACCACACTTTCTTCTGGCATTGCATGAAGCCGAACGGCGGCGGCGCCCCGACCGGCGCGCTGGCGGAGAAGATCGAGAAGGCCTTCGGCGGTCTCGACAAGTTCAAGGAAGCCTTCAAGGCGGCCGCGGTCGGCCAGTTCGGCTCGGGTTGGGCCTGGCTCGTGCTGGACGGCGGCGAGCTCAAGATCGTCAAGACCGCCAACGCGGTGACGCCGATGGTCAATGGCCAGAAGGCGCTGCTGACGGTCGATGTCTGGGAGCATGCCTACTACCTCGACTTCCAGAACCGCCGCCCCGACTTCGTCCAGACCTTCCTGGACAAGCTGGTGAACTGGGACTTCGTCGCCGAGAATCTGGCTAAGGCCTGATCTCACGCCGCGGACATGTGAAAGGCGCTCGGCCAGCGATGGCCGGGCGCCTTTTCTTTTGCCGTCAGCGCGGACGATCGACGGTCGCGGTCTGATACGAGCTTTCGATATAGCGCTCGACCGGCGGGGCCTGGAGCGTCGAGCGCGGGGCATAGACCTGTTCGCGCTGCGGCTTAACCGCGACGCTGGCCTGGAGTTCCGCGCGGTCCTGGATGATCTGTTCGGGCGCGATCGGGCGATCGGCCTCGCTGTGCCAATCATCGTCGTCGGCATGGGCCGCGTGGCTCACGCCGAGCCCGGCCATCAGCATGAAACCGCCCAGCAGGGCGACGAGAGCAGGATTTCGACGAGCCACGGAATGCGTTGCCATTTCGAAGGTCCTCCGTCAGGGGCGAGACTAACGACCCAACAGAAGACATACGCCCGAGGATGCCGCGTTACACCACCGCAGCCCGTGTCATTTTTCAGGTGGCGGTGACCGGCAGCAGGGCGGCCGCGACCCGCCTGCCCTCGCCCAGCAGCACGCTATAGGTCCGGCAGGCCGCACCGGTATCCATCGCATCGATGACGATGCCGGCCTGCCTCAAGGCCGCGCGCAACGCGGACGGGACCAGGGTCATGCGCCGGCCGCAGCCGAGCAGCAGGATCTCGACCTCGCCATGGGCGATGACGCCCGCCAGGCTGTCAGTCGTCACCTCGGCCGGGGTCGTGGGTGCCCAGTCCCGCGTCTCGTCAGGGAACAGCAGGATCGAGCCCGCGAACAGCACGCCGCTGACCCAGAAGCCGTCGGTGCCGTAGCGGTCGATGACCTGCTTGCCGGCGGGGACGATCGGCGTGACGTCCATGGCCTCAAGCCTTGGTCGGCTTCGCGCCTGCGGCCGGTGCCGGCTTCTCGTTGCCGCGGCGCGGCCGAACATGCAGCAGCAGGGGCGCCGCGATGAACAGCGAGGAATAGGTGCCGATGATGATGCCCCACAGCATGGCCGCGCTAAAGCCGCGGATGACCTCGCCGCCGAACAGCAGCAGTGCCAGCACGGCGACTGCCGTGACCGACGAGGTCAGCACGGTGCGCGACAGCGTCTCGTTCAGGCTGAGATCGACCACGCCTTCCAGCGGCATCTGCTTGAACTTGCGCAGGGTCTCGCGCACACGGTCGTAGATCACCACCGTGTCGTTGATCGAATAGCCGGCGATGGTCAGGATGGCGGCCAAGGTGGTCAGGTTGAATTCGAGCTGCAGCAGCGAGAACAGGCCCAGCGTGGTGATCACGTCATGAAAGGTCGATACGATCGCGCCCAGGCCGAACTGCCATTCGAAGCGGAACCAGACATAGGCGGCGATCGCCAGGATCGCCAGCACGGTCGCGATCTCACCGGCCTGGATCAACTCGCCGCCGACCTTGGGGCCGACCACTTCGGTCCGGCGGTATTCGAACGTGGAGCCCAGCGCCGCCTTCGCGGTCTCGACGCCCTTCTGCTGGGCGGCATCGTCGCCCGGCTGGCGCGGCAGGCGGATCAGCACGTCGTTGGGCGCGCCGAAGGTCTGCAGTGAGACCTCGCCCAAATTCAGACCGTTCAGCGTCGCCCGCATGACTTCGAGATCGGCGGCCGGCGTCGGCACCTTCACTTCCATGACGATGCCGCCGCGGAAATCGATGCCGTAATTGAGGCCGCGCGTCGCCAGCAGGCCGATCGAGGCGAGCGTCAGCAGGATCGAGATGATGAAGCCCAGCGTGTGCAGCTTCACGAACGGAATGTGAGGCGGCTCGCGCAGGAAGACGAAAAGCGGGCGCATGGGACTGTGACCTTAGATCGGAAGCGCCTTGGGGCGCGCACGGCGCAGCCACCAGACGACCAGGAGACGGGACACCAGCATGGTGGTGAAGAGCGAGGTCAGGATGCCGAGGCACAGCGTCACCGCGAAGCCCTTGACCGGCCCCGAGCCCAGCTCGAACAGCAGCGAGCCGGCGATCAGATGGGTGACGTTGGCATCGATGATCGTGGCATAGGCCCGGCTGAAGCCGGCATCGATCGCCGAGATCACGCTGCGGCCGTGACGGAATTCCTCGCGGATGCGCTCGTTGACCAGCACGTTCGCATCGACCGCCATGCCGAGCGTCAGCGCGATGCCGGCGATGCCGGGCAGCGTCAGCGTGGCGCCCAGCGTCGACAGCGCCGCCAGCAGCAGGCACAGGTTGAAGAACAGCGCGATATTGGCGTAGATGCCGAACAGCCCGTAGAACACGACCATGAACAGCGCGACCAGACCGACCGCGACCAGGCAAGCCGTCGTGCCGGCCCGGACCGAATCGGCACCGAGATCGGGGCCGACCGTGCGTTCCTCGATGATGTTCAGCGGGGCCGGCAAAGCGCCGGCGCGCAGCAACAGGGCCAGGTCATTGGCGCTCTGCGCGGTAAAACTGCCTGAGATCTGTCCGGAACCGCCGGTGATCGGCTCGTTGATGACCGGTGCCGAGATTACCTTGTTGTCGAGCACGATCGCGAAGCGCTTGCGAACATTCTGGCGCGTCGTTTCAGCGAACTTGCGGGCGCCAACCGAATCGAACTTGAACTGAATGATCCATTGATTGCTGGCGTTGTCCAAGTTGGCGGCGGCACCGGTCAGCGTCGCGCCATCCACTTCGACATGCTTCTTGATCAGATAATCCTGCGGCTGGCCGGCCTTGCCGGCGCTGATGTCGGCGCCGGACAGGATCTCGTCACCGGGCGGCATATGGCCCTTGGCCTCTTCCGGGCTGATGGTGTCGTCGACGAGACGGAAGGTCATCTTGGCGGTGCGGCCCAGCAGTTCCTTCACATGCTCCGGATTGTCGATGCCCGGCAGCTGCAGCAGAATGCGATCTTCGCCTTCGCGCTGGATGGTCGGTTCTTTCGTGCCGGTCTCATCGACGCGGCGACGAATGATCTCGATCGACTGATCGACCGCCTGATTGCGGCGCTGGGTGAGCGCCTGCTCGGTATAAGCAACCTGCAGCTTGCCATCGGGTGCCGTCGTGGTGGCAAGGTCGGGATCGACTTGGGCGATCGACGCCTTGGCCTTGTCGGCGTCGGCCGGATCGCGCAGCGCCACGAGCAGATGCTCGTCCTCGACGGCGAGCTGGGTATAGCCGATCTTGTCCTTCAGCAACGCGGTCCGAATCCCGTCGAGCGCGCCGTTCAGGCGCTCTTTATTGACGGACTTCAGATCGACCTCGAGCAGCAGATGGCTGCCGCCCTGCAGGTCGAGGCCGTAGCTGATGCGGTGGGTCGGGACCCAGGACGGCAGCGCGTCGAGCGTCTGCTGCGACAGCACGTTCGGCATTGCCAGCAGCACGCCCATCACGCAGATGACGATCGTGAGCCAGGTCTTCCAGGGTTGGAAAGTCAGCATCGGTTTAGTTCGTCGTGTCCGTTGGCGTGTCGGTCGGCTTGGCTTCGGCGGCGGCCTTCGCGGCGGCCGCCTTGGTCAGCGGGCGGCGCTTCTTCGGCTGTTCGGCCGTCATGTTGGCGTCGGCCGCGGCGTCGATCTCGTTGATTTCGCCCTCGATCAGCTGGGTCGGCACGTCCTTGGGCTCGACCGACTTGCCGCCCTTGCCGGCCGGTTCCGGCTTCGACAGGATGGTGGTGATCGTGCTGCGCAGCACGCGCGCCTTCACGCCCGGGGCGATCTCGGCCTCGATCTCGTCGTCATTGATGACTCGGGTGATGCTGGCGATGATGCCGCCGGCCGTCACGATCTTGTCGCCGCGTCGCAAGGCCGCCACCGCCGTCTTCAACTGCTTCGACCGCTGCTGCTGCGGACGGATCAGCAGGAAATAGAACACGCCCGCGATCATGATCAGCGGCGCGAACTGGACGAGCTGGGCCTGGAAATCGCTGCCGCCACCAGCAGCGGTTTGCGCGAAGGCGGTCGAGAAAAACATGCGAAGCGGACTCCTGAACGCGTAGGTCGGTATCGGGCGCAGCCCAACGGGCCGGCGGCGCGATTGCCGTCCGGAGGGGCGCATAGGTACGAGAAAGGACGACAAAGAGCAATGGTCGGGTACGCCGCGGCATTGCTGCCCCTCGTTCCAGACCCGGTTTCGAGCGCGTCGGGCCTATGCTAGCGTCCCGCAACCGCCCACCTTGTCTCTTGATCCCGTGAGCCCGATGACCCTGCCTCCCGATCGCGACACTCTGCTGCGCCGCATCGCCGACGCGCTCGACCGCCTAGCGCCGCCGCCGGCGCCGCCGGTCGACCTCACGCTCGCCGATGCGTTTTCCTGGCACGCCGAGAGCGACCGCCTGGTGCCGGTGCCCGCGGTCAGCCGGGTCGATCTCGACCTGCTGCGCGGCGTCGAGCATGTGCGCGACATCCTGCTCGACAATACCCAGCAGTTCGCGGCCGGATTCCCGGCCAACAACGCGCTGCTGTGGGGCTCGCGCGGCATGGGCAAAAGCTCGCTGGTAAAGGCGATCCACGCCGCCGTGCTGGCCCGGATCCCGGCCGATGCGCCGGGCAGGCTGAAGCTGATCGAGATCCATCGGGAGGACATCCCGTCCCTGCCCCGGCTGCTGAACCAGCTCCGGGCCGAGCCGCATCGCTTCATCCTGTTCTGCGACGACCTGTCGTTCGACCATGACGACTCCGCCTACAAGTCGCTGAAGGCCGTGCTCGACGGCGGCATCGAGGGCCGGCCGCCGAACGTCGTGCTCTACGCCACCTCGAACCGCCGCCATCTGATGCCGCGCGACATGATCGACAACGAGCGCTCCTCGGCGGTCAATCCGGGCGAGGCCAACGAGGAAAAGATCTCGCTCAGCGACCGGTTCGGCCTTTGGCTGGGCTTCCATGCCTGCGACCAGCAGACCTATCTGGCGATCATCCGCGGCTATGTCGAACGCTACGGCATGGCGATCGACGACGCGACGCTGGCGGCCGAGGCGAGCGAGTGGGCCGTGACGCGTGGCGGCCGGTCCGGCCGCGTCGCCTGGCAATATATCCAGGACCTGGCCGGTCGCCGCCGCTACAAACTCGAATAGTCCGGCAGTATAGCGAGACTTCTGCAACCTATCCGCCGGATGGGTGTTCTTCCAACGAAGTACATCAATCGGAGGAACCTAGAATGCAGAAGCGCACCAATTCCGCCACCCGCCTGATGATGCCGGTGGCTGCCATGGCCTTTGTGATCGGTCTCGCCGCCTGCGCCAGCGACGCCCCGCCGCCGCCGACCGTGACCCGGACCGTGACGAGCCGGACCACGACCGCACCGGCCTATGTCGCGCCCACGGGCACGACCACGACCACGACGCAGCAGACCAACACCAACGGCACGACCTACTAATTCCGGTCGTCCGACGACAAACGGCGCGGTTCTGTAGAACCGCGCCGTTTTTTTGTTTATGTCTTTGAAATTCCATAAAAAAAGCCGCCTGGAGTTGCCCCCAGGCGGCTTCTTCATGCGACGGGCGCTACTGCGGCTGAACCGTGACCGACCGCTCGACGGTGGTGGTCTGCGTCTGCATCGGCACGACGACCTGCGGGGTCGGCGCCTCGGTCTTGATCGTCCGGGTCCGCTCGGTCAGGAAGCCGTTCTGATCGGAAGCGGCATGATCGACGCGCACCGTCGTCGTGGTCGGCGGGGCGACCTGATAGACCACGGGCGGGTTGGTCTGGGTCGTCGTGGTGGTCGTGGACGAACTGATCGGTGCGTCCTGGGCGACCGCGACGGCCGAGGTCATCAGCAGTCCGGCAATGCCGGCGAGCCAGGGCTTAACCATCTTTGATCTCCATTTATACATGTCGGGCTGAAGCCGCGACTGTAGAGACCAACAGTTTTAGAACCCGGACGTTCCACCCTGCCCCACGAAGACCTTAATTTCCCGCGGTCAGCTGCGGCAGATGATCCAGCGGATCGACCGCCTTGGTGCCGCTGCGCAGCTCGAAATGCAATTGCGGGCCGCTGACCCCGCCGGTGCTGCCGACCCGGGCGATCGCCTGGCCGCGCCGGACCTTGTCACCCTTCTTCACCAGCAGCACCTGGTTATGGGCATAGGCCGTGACCCAGCCGCCATCATGCTTGATCAGCAGCAGGTTGCCGAAGCCGCGCAACTCGTTGCCGGCATAGGCCACGACGCCGGTCTCGGCGGCGGCGACGGTCGTGCCCTCCGGCGCCTGGATATTGATGCCGTCATTATGGGTGCCCCCGGCCGCAGGGCCGAAGGTCGAGATGATCTTGCCGCTGACCGGCCAGGTGAACAGCGGGCCGGTCGGCGCGCGATGATTCTCGACCAGGGACGCGACCGCCGCCGACGGCGCCGTCGGGGCTGCGGCGGGCGGACCGCCGCTTTCCGGCTCGGGCGGCGACACCTTGCCATTGGCCGGCGGCGGCGCCTCCTCCTCGGTGTTTTCTGGGGCGACCGGCGCCGGCCGCGGCGGCACGGGCGGCGGAACCGGTACCGCGGTCGGCGGCGGCGGTGATGGCGGCGCCAGGACCTGCGGCGCTCCGGTCGCGGGTGCGGGTGTCGTGGGCGGAGGTGCCAGCGGCGTTGTCGTCACGCCGCCGTTCGGTCCGATCGGCGTCGCCCCGAATGGCGCGCTGGCTGGCGGCGGCGCCACGACGGGCGACAGGGCCGCGACCGGTGGGGCGCCGGCCGCGACCTGTGGCGGCAGTACCAGCGGCTGGCCCAGCTTGATGGTATAGGGCGGATCGATATGGTTGATCGTCGCCAGGCTCGCGGCCTCGACGCCGTAGCGTCGCGCGACGGAATAGAGCGTCTCGCCTTGCTGCACGATATGCTGCCGGGTGCGCGGCAGCGTCAGCACCTGCCCGGTCTGGACCTTGTAGGGCGGCTGCAGATTGTTCGCATCGATCAACGAGCGCACTGGCACGCCGGAGCGGCGGGAGATCGCGTAGAGTGTCTCGCCCTGCTGCACGGTCACGCGACCGCCGGCGGTCTCCAGGATGCCGGCCTGGCTGACCGGCGGGCTGGAAGCGGTCGGCTGCGGCCGCGGCGTTCCGCCAGCGCCGTCATAGATCGGCGCCGGATTGGGCGATTGATGGCAGGCGGCCAGCAGCCCCAGGGTCGCGAGCGCGAAGCCGCCACGAATGCCCCTCACGTCGAGGCCGCCTCGACCAGGCGGCGCGGATTGCGCGGCAGGCCCTCGACCAGCGGCACGAAGCGCACGGCGCCCAGTTCTTCGGTCTCGAAGCCATCCTCGGTCCGGCGCATCCGTACCAGCATCTGCTGGCCCTTTTCGGCGCCGACCGGGGCGACCAGAACGCCGCCGGGCGCCAGCAGCGCCGGCAGGCTCTTGGGCAGCTTGACGGCGGCCGCCGTCAGCAGGATGCGGTCGAACGGCGCCGGCTCCATCCAGCCCTTGGTGCCGTCGCCGAACCGGGTCGTGACATTGCCCAGCCGCAAGGCGGCGAACCGCGTGTTCGATTCCTGATGCAGCACCTGATGGCGCTCGATGGTGAAGACCCGTCGGCAGAGCGGCGACAGCACGGCGGTCTGATAGCCGGAGCCGGTGCCGATCTCGAGCACCGTGTGCCGGTCGGTCAGTTCCAGCGCCACGGTCATCAGCGCCACCACCAGCGGCTGGCTGATGGTCTGGCCCTGGCCGATCGGCAAGGCGACATTGTCCCAGGCGTGATCCAGGAAGGCCGCCGGGACGAACCGGTCGCGCGGAACCCGGCCCATGGCGGCCAGGACCCGTTCGTCGGCGATGCCGGCACGCCGCAGCTCATCGATCAACCGCTGGGCGGAAATCGACAGGGGCGTGCTGGCGCGCCGGGTCACGGGAAAGTCTCTCCCAGATCGGCCAGCGCCGCCCGATGCGTCAGGTTCATGAAGGCCGGCGTGACCGCGATATAGCCCTGCGACACCGCCCAGATGTCGGTGCCGACCGCCGAGGCATCCTCGTCCCGGCTCGGTCCGATCCAGAAATAGGGCCGGCCGCGCGGATCGCTGGCCTCGACGATATTGCCGCCCAGCTTGCGCTGGCCCTGGGCCACGGCCTTGATGCCCAGGATGTCCTTCGCCGGCAGGTTCGGCACATTGACGTTCATCAGCGTGTTGGCCGGCCAGGTCCGCGCCGCCAGCGCGCGGATCACGCCCGGCAGATGCTGCGCGCAGGCGTCCCAGATCGGCTTTTGGCCATTGCTGACCGCCAGGCTGAAGGCGATCGAGGGGACGTCCAGCAGCGTGCCTTCCATGGCGACGGCGACCGTGCCCGAATAGGTCATGTCCTCGCCCATATTGCCGCCCCAGTTGATCCCGGACAGCAGGAGGGTCGGCGGCTTGTCGCGCATGATGTTGTTGATCGCGAGCAGCGCGCAGTCGGTCGGCGTGCCATCGACCGCAAAGCGCTTGGGACCCAGCTTGCGGATGCGCAGCGGCATGCGCAGGGTCAGCGAATGGCTGGCGCCGCTCTGCTCGCGCTCCGGCGCCACGATCCAGACATCCTTGCTGAGCGCGCGCGCGACGCGCTCCAGCACCTTGAGCCCGGGCGCGTCGATGCCGTCGTCGTTCGACAGCAGGATACGGGCTTTCGAGAGGTCGATCGGCATGCCTCGCATCAGAGTCCGATGCGCTCCAGCCCGCCCATATAGGGGCGCAGGGCTTCCGGGATGTCGATCGAGCCGTCTTCCTGCTGATAGTTCTCCAGCACCGCCACCATGGTCCGGCCGACGGCCAGGCCGGAGCCGTTCAAGGTATGGACGTTGCGGTTGCCCTTGCCTTCGGTCGGCCGGAACCGCGTCTTCATGCGGCGCGCCTGGAACTCGCCGCAGTTGGAACAGCTGGAAATCTCGCGGTAGGCCTGCTGGCCCGGCAGCCAGACCTCCAGATCGAAGGTCTTGCGCGCACCGAAGCCCATATCGCCGGCACAGAGCAGCATGACCCGATAGGGCAGCTTCAGCTTCTGCAGAATCGTCTCGGCCGCCTTGGTCATCCGCTCGTGTTCGGCATCGGATTGGTCCGGATGCGCGATCGAGACCATTTCGACCTTGGAGAACTGGTGCTGGCGGATCATGCCACGCGTGTCGCGGCCGGCGGAGCCTGCCTCGCTGCGGAAGCAGGGCGTGAACGCGGTCCAGCGCAGCGGCAGCGCCGCCTCGTCCAGGATCTCGTCAGCCGTGAGGTTGGTCAGCGGCACCTCGGCGGTCGGGATCAGCCAGCGGCCGTCGGTCGTCTGAAACAGGTCCTCGCGAAATTTCGGCAGCTGGTTGGTGCCGAACACGGCGGCGTCATTGACCAGGGCCGGCGGCACGACCTCGGTATAGCCGAAATCCAGCGTATGGCTGTCCAGCATGAAGGCGCCCAGCGCGCGCTCCATGCGGGCGAGCGCACCTTTCAGCACGGTGAAGCGCGCGCCGGCGATCTTGGCGGCCCGACCGAAGTCCATCAGGCCCAGCGCCTCGCCCAGGTCGAAATGCTGCTTGGGTGCGAAGGCGAAATTGCGCGGGTCGCCCCAGCGGCGGATCTCGACATTGCCGCGCTCGTCGGCACCGTCCGGCACCTCGGGCGCCGGCAGGTTCGGCAACGCGGCCAGCAGGCCGTCCAATTCCTCGCCCAGCCGACGGTCGTCGACCTCCAGCGTCGCCATCCGATCCTTCATGGCCGAAACCTCGGCCATGATCGCCTCGACCGGCTCGCCCTTGGCTTTGGCGATGCCGATGCCGCGCGACAGGTCGTTGCGCCGGGTCTGGATATCCTGCAGTTCGGTCTGGGCCGCGCGGCGCGCGCTGTCGAGCGCGAGGATGCCCTCGGCATGCGCCGGCAACCCGCGCCGGGCGAGGCCTCGGTCGAATTCGGCAGGGGCCTCGCGGATCGACTTCAAATCATGCATGGCAACAAACTATCAGACGGAAAGGGGAAATCTTCATCGGTTTCGCGCTCAGAGCTTGGCCAGATCCGCCGCCGCTTCAGCCAGGCGCTTGGCCCGGTTCCGCTCGACGAGCCGGCAGCTCCAGATCGAAATCTCGTAGAGCAGCAGCAAGGGCACGGCGAGCCCGCACATGCTGATGGCGTCGGGCGGGGTCAGCACCGCGGCGAGCACGAAATTGATGAAGATGGCGTAGCGCCGCTTCTCGACCAGGAATTGCGACGAGATCAGCCCGACCCGCGCCATCAGCGTGAGCGCCACCGGCATCTGGAACGCGGCCCCGAAGGCGAAGATCAGGGTCAGGACCAGCGACAGATATTCGCTGACCTTCGGATCCGCCTCGATCGGCAGGCTGCCCGGGCCGCCCGGCGACTCGAAGCTGAGGAAGAAGTGCCAGGCGGTCGGGAAGATCGCGTAATAGACCAGTGCCCCGCCCATGAAGAACAGCACCGGGGTCGCGACCAGATAGGGCAGAAAGGCGCTCTTCTCGGTCTTATAGAGGCCCGGTGCCACGAACATCCAAACCTGGGACGCGATGATCGGGAACGCCACGAAGCAGGCGGCCCAGAACGCGACCTTGATCCGGGTCACGAACGCCTCGGTCAGCGCGGTATAGATCAGGTGGCGGCCGGGCTGGCCGGCGAGCTGATCGGCCAGCGGCTGCACCAGGAAATTATAGATGTCGCCGCTGAAATAATAGCAGACCGCCCAGCACACCAGCAGACCGGACATGGAATAGATCAGCCGCTTGCGCAGCTCGATCAGATGTTCGATCAGCGACATACGGCCGTCGTCGAGCTCTTCGCTCATGGTGCGGGCGGGATCCTATGCAGGTCGGGCGGCACGGGCTGATCCGGCCCTTCGAGAGGTTTGACGTCTTCCGGCTTCAGGATGGAATGCGCCGGCGCTTCGGCGGTCTCGACCGGCAGTTCGCCGATCGCGGAACCTTCGACCATCGGCGGCGGCGGCGGGGCCTCCTGGGCCAGCGGCGCACCGCCCAAGGGCTCGGCCATGGCGCTGCGGATCTCGCCGCCGGGATCGACCGCGTCGTGCAGCGCCTGATTGAGATCGACGCCGGCCGCCTTGGCCGCCTGCTCGCGGATGTCCTGCAGCTCGGAATCGCGGATCATGTCGTCGACGCTGTTCTGGAATTCGCGCGCCATGCCCCGGGCACGGCGGACCCAGAAACCGGCGGTCTTGAGCGCCTTCGGCAGGTCCTTGGGGCCGATCACGACCAGCGCGATGACGCCGAGAACGGCGATCTCTGACCAGGCGAAATCAAACATGAGGGCTCGGTACTCGCTTCAGCGGACAGGAGGGAGAATCGTCAACGGTCGTCATGGGGCCGGCGCCGGCGCGATCGCACGAGGCCATAGACCGCGACCGCCACGATGGCGACGGTCAGAACCACTTGCCAGATACCGATGCCGATCACGCGCCGCTCCAACCACCCTATTTCTAGAACGGCGCGGATGATGGCAGAAAGCCCTGAGCCAGGCAACGCGGCGGGGCGCGCATCTGCCGACAAGGCTCAGAGCGGATCGTCCTCCTCGCCGGCATAACCACCCTCCTCCGCCGAAAGCTCGCCCGGCGCGCCCTCGCCCATCGTCGAGGCCGGACGCGCGTCGAGCAGGCCGGCGGCCTTCAGCTCGTCGATATTGGGCAGGTCGCGCAGCGAATCGAGACCGAAATGCAGCAGGAAGCCATCGGTCGTGATCCAGGTCGCCGGCCGGCCCGGCGTCTCGCGCCGGCCCTTGGGCATGACCCAGCCCGCCTCCATCAGCAGATCGAGCGTGCCTTTGGCCAGGGTCACGCCGCGGATTTCCTCGACCTCGGCGCGGGTGACCGGCTGGTGATAGGCGATGATCGCCAGCGTCTCGATCTGCGCCCGCGTCAATTTGCGCGCCTGCACCGTCTCGTGCGCCAGCAATCCGGCCAGATCCGGCGCCGTGCGAAAGGTCCAGCCGCCGGCGGCCCGGACCAGGTTGATGCCGCGGAAGCGATAGTGCCCCCGCAGCATGTCGATCAGCTCTTCGAGCACGAGCGTTTCCGGCAGGCGCGCCGCCAGCTCGGCATCGCCCATCGGCCGGTCGGACGCGAACAGCAGCGCCTCGATCAGGCGCAGCGCGCGCTCCCGTTCCGCTTCGGCATCCGTCGGCTCATGCGGCTCGAATGCGACGCTCTCTTCGATCATGCCGGCCGCGCCCTGACGAAGATCGGGCCGTAGATCTTTTCCTGGCGCAATTCGATCTCGCCGGTCTTGGTCAGTTCCAGGCTGGCGACGAAGGTCGCGGCCAGCGCCGAGCGGCCGAGGATGCCGGTGCGCAGCTGCGGCGGCAGGAACTGGCCCAGCTGGCGCCATTCGATGCTATGGCCGATCATCTGCGACAGGCGGCGCAGCGCGTCGTCGACCGAATAATATTCCGGCGCCCGGATGTGCAGCACCGTCGCTTCGCCGCGCGAGCGATGGTCGCCGTAGGATTTCAACAGCTCATAGAGGCTGACGGCATAGACCGGCCTGGTGACGGTCTTCAGCCCCTCCGGCGCGCCATGGGCGAACACGTCCCGGCCGAGCAGCGGCCGCTCCATCAGCCCCTTGCCGACCTTTTGCATCGCTTCGAGCCGCAGCAGCCGGAATTGCAGCGCTTCGGCCAGTTCGGCCACGGAAGGCTCGTCGTCCGGCGGCGGGTCGGGCAGCAGCATGCGGGATTTGAGATATGCCAACCAGGCCGCCATCACCAGATAGTCGGCGGCCAGTTCGAGCCGCAACTCGTGCGCGTCGGCGATGAATTTCAGATATTGCTCGGCCAGCGCCAGGATCGAGATTTTGGTCAGATCGACCTTCTGCTCGCGCGCCAGCACCAGGAGCATGCCGATCGGCCCCTCGAAGCCGTCGAGATCGACGACCAGCTCGGCATTCGATGCGGCATCTTCCAAGGAAGTTTTACCCCAACAGGCTGACCAGATTGTTTCCCAGCCAATTCACCGGGTAGCCGATCACCGGACCCAGCAGATTGAAATTCATATGCAGCTGCTGGCCCAGCATAGGGATGAAAATCAGCAGCGCCAACAGCAGCAGCATGCCAAAGCCCTCGATCTTCGCGAACTCGCGCGACAGGGTCGGCGGCAGCAGACCGACCACGATCCGGCCGCCGTCGAGCGGCGGAATCGGCAGCAGGTTGAACACCGCCAGCACCAGATTGATCTCCAGCGAATTCTTGAGGTTCAGAAAGGCCCAGTCCCGCACCACGGTCGGCAGATCAACGATCAGATGGGCGATCAAGATCGAACCCGCCGCCAGCACGATATTGGTCAGCGGGCCGGCGAAGGCCACGCAGATCATGCCCAGCCTTTTGTGCCTAAGCGCGCCGAAATTGACCGGCACCGGCTTGGCATAGCCGAACAGGAAGCCGCCGCCGAAATAGGCGATGGCCGGCAGGATGATCGTGCCGAACGGATCGATATGGCGCAGCGGATTGAGCGACAGGCGCCCGGCCCGCTGGGCGGTGGTGTCGCCGAACGCCAGCGCGGCATAGCCGTGCGCCGCCTCATGCAGCGTGATCGCGAACAGCACGGGCAGGATCCACACCGTCAGGCCCTGGAGCGTATGCATCAATTCGTTCAAAGGTTCAGTCCTTGCAACAGCCCGTTCAATTCCGCCAGCAGCGCCGGCGGGTCGACCGGCGCCGGCGCACTGCGGCGGGCCAGCGCCGCGCCAAGGCGCGTGGCGGCTGCCTCGGATATGGTACCGACGGCGGCCGCGACATCGCGCATTTCGGCAAGGTCGCCATTGCAATGGAGCGCCAGGTCGCAGCCGGCGGCCATCGCGCGCCGGCCACGCTCGCCCAGGCCGCCGTCGAGCGCCTGCATGCTGAGATCGTCGCTGAGTAGGCAGCCGTTGAAGCCGATGTCGCCGCGAACGACATTGGCGATAATGTCGGGCGACCAGGTCGCGACCCGCTCGGCATCCCAGGCGGTATAGACGACATGGGCGGTCATGGCGAACGGCGCGTCGGCCAAATCCCGGAACGGCGGCAGGTCGTGGCCCCGCAGCTCGGCATCCGAGGCGCCGACGATCGGGCATTGCTGGTGGCTGTCGACCCCGGCCCGGCCATGGCCCGGCAGATGCTTGATCACCGGCAGCACGCCGCCGGCCAGCAGCCCGTCCATCACCGCGCGGCCCAAGGCCGCGATGGTCGCGACATCGTGGCCCAACGCCCGGTCGCCGATCACGTCATGGGCGCCCGGCACCGGGTTGTCCAGCACCGGCGCGCAATCGACGTCGATGCCCAGCAGGGTCAGCTCGGCCGCGATCAGCCGGGCATTAATCCAGGCGGCGCGCAGGCCGGCGGCCGGATCGGTCCGATAGAGTTCAGCGAAGCGCCCCGCCGGCGGGGCCGCCCGCCAATGCGGCGGGCGCAGGCGCTGGACGCGGCCGCCTTCCTGGTCGATCAGCACCGGCGCCGTCGGCCGGTCGATCGCGGCGCGCAATGCCGTGACCAGGGCGCGGACCTGGATCGGGTTGTCGCAATTGCGCTTGAACAGAATGAAGCCGGCCGGATCGGTCGCGCGGAAGAAATCCCGCTCTTCCGCGCCGAGCGTCAGTCCCGCACAGCCGAAGATCGCGGCTGTGCGCCCGATCTCAGTGAACAACGATACACCCGATCCCGAGCGGCTTCAGCTGGCCGCACAGCTTGTCGGCCTGGGCCTTGTCGGCGATCGGACCGGCCTGGATGCGGTAGAACGTGCCCTTGTCGCCCAGGTCGGCCTTGACCACGGTCGCACTGAGATTGCCCAGCAGATCGGCATGCGCCTTCTGCAGCCGGGCAAACTCGGCGCGGGCCGACGCTTCGTCCTTGGTCGCGGCGATCTGGATGCGCAGCGGACCGGTGGCCGCGGCCGCAACGGTCGGATGAGCCAGCGGCGTCAGCGGCACCGGCTTGCCCGGCGTCGCCTGGGCGGGCTGGACCGGCGCCAGCGGCGGAATCTCGATGCCGGGCACCGCCTTGGCCCCGGCTGGCGCGCTCATCAGGCCGGTGGTATTGGCCTGCTGCGAGGCGGCATTGGTCGCGACGCCCACGGCGGCAGTCGGCGGTGCCGCCTGCGGGGCGGCGGCCGGCGCGATATTCTGCACCGGCAGCGGTTCGTAGGCGCCCGGCGCCGGGACCGGCTTCGGCAGCGGCTGCTCCGGCGGCGGCAGCAGACGCTCGACCTTGGTGCCGTTCGGATCGTTCGGGTTATAGACCAGCTTGTCCTGATCCGGCGTCGAGCCGCCGGCATCGTCCGGCTTCTTCTTGGTCGGATCCTGGTCGGCGCGAATCAGCGGCACGGCGCCGCCGGGACCGACACCGGCCTGCTTGCCCTTGTTATAGGCGAAATAGATCGCCCCGGCGCAGCCGAGCATGACGCAGATCACCAGCAGGTTGCGGATGAACCCGCTGCGGCGCGGCTCCTCCTCGCCGGCATAGTACGGGCGCTCGGACGGATCGATCGACAGACCCTCGTCCTGCTGCGGGCGACGGGGCTCGGGTTCGTCGGGAAACAAGCGTGGCGGCATCAGCGCAGCTCCATCACCGGCGTCACGCCGAACACGCCCAGCCCCGAGGCGATCACGAAGCCGACCGCCTCGACCAGGGCCAGACGCGCCAGCGTCGTCTTGGCATCGTCGGCCAGCACGAAGCGCAGGCCGGCATCCTCCTTGCCCTTGTTCCACAGACTGTGGAACTGGGCGGCGATCTCATAAAGATAGAACGCGACGCGATGCGGCTCGTGCGCCTCGGCGGCGCTTTCGATCAGGCGCGGCCAACCGGCCAGCAGCCGGATCAGCGCCACCTCCGACGGATCGACCAGCGGCGACAGCTCGGCCGCGACCAAGGCGGACGCCGTCAGATCCGAGACCGTATCCTCGCTCCGCGCGCGGCGCAGCACCGACTGGGCGCGGGCATGGGCGTACTGGACGTACCAGACCATGTTGTCGCGCGACTGGTCGATCACCTTGGCGAAGTCGAAATCGAGCGTCTGGTCGTTCTTCCGCGTCAGCATCATGAAGCGGACGATGTCCTTGCCGACCTGGTCGACCACCTCGCGCAGGGTGACGAAGGTGCCCGAGCGCTTCGACATCTTGACCGGCTCGCCATGGTCGAGCAGCTGGACCAGCTGGCAGATCTTGACGTCGAGCACGCCATTCCCGTTGGTGATCGCCGTCACGGCTGCCTGCATGCGCTTGACGTAGCCGCCATGGTCGGCGCCCAGCACGTCGATCTGCTGGGCATAGCCGCGTCGGTACTTGTCGAGGTGATAGGCGATGTCGGCCGCGAAATAGGTGAAGGCGCCGTCCGACTTCTTCAGCGGCCGATCGACATCGTCGCCGAACCGCGTGGCGGCGAACAGGGTCTGCGGCCGGGGCTCCCAATCGTCGGGCAGCTTGCCCTTCGGCGGCTCGAGTACGCCCTGATAGATCAGGCCGGCGGCCTCGAGCGTCGCCAGCGCCTTGTCGACCGCGCCCGACGCGTGCAGCGCGCGCTCCGAGGTGAACACGTCATGGCGCACGCCCAGACTGGCCAGATCTTCCTTGATCATCGCCAGCATGGCGTCGATCGCGAGCGAACGGACCGGCTCGAGCCATTCTGACTCGTCCTTGCCCAGCCACTTGTCGCCGTCCCGATCGGCGATCGCCTGGCCGGCCGCCTTCAGATAGTCGCCCGGATAGAGCCCCTGCGGGATCGGGCCGATATCCTGGCCCAGCGCCTCGCGGTAGCGCAGATAGGCCGAGCGGGCCAGCACGTCGACCTGGGCGCCGGCGTCGTTGATGTAATATTCGCGGCAGACGTCGAAGCCCGCTTTGACCAGCAGGCTGGCCAGCGCGTCGCCGAACACGGCGCCGCGGGCGTGGCCGACATGCATCGGCCCGGTCGGGTTGGCCGAGACATATTCGACATTGACCTTGACGCCATGGCCGAGGGTCGAGGCGCCATAGGCCGGACCGGCCGCCAGCACGTCCTTCAGCCGCGCCTGCCAGAAGGCGTCGGTCAGGCGCCAATTCAGGAAGCCGGGGCCCGCGATGTCGGCCTGGGTCACGGCCGGATGCGCGCGGAGCGCCGCGGCCAGCAGTTCGGCGATGGCGCGCGGCGGCTGGCCTACCTGCTTGGTCAGCACCAGGGCGGCATTGGTCGAGAGATCGCCATGGCTGGCATCGCGCGGCGGCTCGACCACCAGCTTGGCCAGATCGAGCGAAGCCGGCAGCTTGCCCTCGGCGGCGAGCCGGCCCAGCAGATCGACGATCTCGGCATGGAAATAGGAAAACACGTTCATCGAAGCAGCGGACCCAATGATGGCGCGGACAGGCGGCCGGAAGCTGCCTTCTTCCTAGGGAAGAACGGCGCCCCCGTCCATAGACTCCAGGGCAGCGGCGCCTTGCGTTTTCGGCGCGGGCGGGTCCGGAACGCCCCTAACCCAACCCACCCGCGAGGACCTTGGCCATGCGGATCGCCGCATGGTCGGTCATCGACGCGATCGTATCCATCATCTCGCGCACCCAGCCGGCCCGATCGCGCGGCAGGGGCCGCGACGGGTCGCGGGTGCGGTTGAGCAGATCGAGCGTCGCTTCGTCGCGGATCGCCAGCTCGCGGTCTTCCCGGGTCGCCTCGCGCCGCAGCAGCATGCCGGCGACGCCGTCCAGCAGCATATCGATGGTCCGGCTGGCGATCAGCATGGTCTCGGCCCGCCGCTCGCCGCGATAGATCTTGCTGCGGGTGATCCGTTCGATCCGGTCGAGCTGGGCCTTGTGCTTGGAGACCGACAGCAGCGGCGGGATCGGGTCGCCGGCCAGCATCCGGTCGTGCTGGTCGCGCCAGACGTCGAGCGTGTCGGTAATCAAAGTCGAGATCGCGCGGGCGCGCAGGTAGGTCAGCTTGCGCTCGACCCCGACCAGCCCGCCATATTCGGCCGCCTGGCTGTCGGCGAGCGGCGCCAGCAGCTCCTCGGCCTCGACGAAGGGCAGCGCGCCGATCTGGACCGCATCCTCGACATCGACGATCCGGTAGCAGATGTCGTCGGCCGCCTCGGTCAGGTGCGCCAGCGGATGGCGGCACCAGATGCCGGGCCGCTGCTCGATCAGGCCGGTCGCGTCGGCCACTTCGCGGAACAGGTCGAGCTCGCTGGCGAAGATGCCGTATTTCATCGGATGCGGCCGCAGGGCCGGCGGCAGCACGCCCGACCAGGGGTATTTGGAGAAAGCGCCGAGCGTGGCGCAGGTCAGCTGCAGCCCGCCGTTCGGCTGCCAGCCTTCGAGCCGGGTCAGCAGGCGGAAGCCGAAGGCATTGCCCTCGAACCGGGTCAACTCATAGGCCGCCTGCGGCGGCAAGCCTGCCAGGATCTCGGCGCCGAGCGGGCTGGTCTTCCACCAGGCCGAGATCGCCTGCTCGCCCTGATGGCTGAAGGGAGTCTGGCCCACGTCATGGCTGATCGCCGCCCCCGACACGATATGGCCGACGTCGGCGGCGCTGATGTCCTGGACCAGGCCGCGCTGGATCAGATACTGCCCGGCGATCTGGCCCAGGCTGCGGCCGACGCGCGAGACTTCGAGCGAATGGGTCAGGCGGTTGCGGACATAATCGCCCGGCTGATCGGAATGGAGCGACGGCCCATGGACCTGCATCTTCGACTGCAGCCGGCGAAACGCGCTGCAGAACACGAAGCGATCGACATCGATCTCGAACGGCGAGCGGTGATCGTCGGTCCGGCGCGGGGCACCCTGCCCCAGGCGACGGGTCGACAACAGCTCCGGCCAGCGCATCATTTCAGCTCATCCATTCCCAAATTCACGATCTGAACCTAGCCTCAAGCAGCCCTGCGCGTCGAGCGCTTGGGTTTTGACGGCAACTGCCTACATAATGGAGCGAGAGAACCGATCTTTTCGGGTGGAGAGTACGATGGCCGAAGGTGGCATGGCCGTGACCCGGCAGCTTCTGATCAGCGAGAGCGCCGCGCGCCGCATCCAAAAGGTGGCGACCGCCGGTGATTCCTTCCTGCGCGTCGGCGTATCCGGCGGCGGCTGTTCGGGCTTCCAGTATAATTTCGAACTGTCGACCGAGCGGCAGGACGACGATCACGAGTTCCAGCGCGACGGCGCCAAGGTCGTGATCGACGATACCTCGCTCGACCTCTTGGCCGGCGCGGAGCTCGATTTCGTCGAGGATCTGTCGGGCGCGCAGTTCCAGATGCGCAACCCGAACGCCAGCTCGTCCTGCGGCTGCGGGATGTCCTTCTCCGTCTGATCGGATCTTCCGATGCGACAAGTTTGGCTGTGGCCTGCCGTCATTGCCGCGACGATCGCGGCAGCGCCCGCATGGGCCGCCACCCCCGACCCACCCGAACTGACCAATGCGATCAGGACGCTCGATGCCGGCGACATCCGGGGTGCGCTACCGGTGGTGCAGCGCTATGCGCTGAACGGCGTCAACTCCGCCCAGAACGAACTCGGCTGGGTCTATGAGACCGGCCATGGCGTGCCGGTCGATTACCGGGAAGCGGTCAAATGGTACCGGCTCTCAGCGCTCAATGGCGGCGCCTCGGATCAGAACAACCTCGGCCGGATGTACGAATCGGGCCTGGGCGTGCCGAAGAATTATACCGAGGCCGAGAAATGGTTCGGCCTGTCGGCGCTGCAGGGCTTTCCCATGGGCCAGTTCGATCTGGCCTTCCTGCATGATCGCGGGCTGGGCACGGTGCCGCCGTTCGACCAGACCGTGGCGCTCTATAAAAAAGCCGCCGATCAGGGGCTGGCCATCGCGCAATATCAATATGCGCTGTGCGCCAAGAACGGCCATGTCGTCAACGGCGAGGCGGTGTCGTTGGATTATCTCGGCCGCGCGGCCGACCAGGGCTACGGCCCGGCGCTCGACGCTTTGGGCCGCGACCATGAGCTGGGCCGTGGCATGCCGCAGAACCACCTGCTCGCCTTCGAATTCTACCGGCAGGGCGCCGAGGCCGGCGACGGCAGCGCCATGAATCATCTGGCCGCGCTCTACGAGGCCGGGTTGGGCGTCGCGCGCAATTATCCCGAGGCGATCCGCTGGTACCGCCGCGCCGTCGACAAGAACATTCCGCAGGCGGCGTATCGCCTGGGGATCATCGCCGAACTCGGCCTGGCCGACGGCGTGCGCAACCCCGCCGACGGCTTCAAATGGGTCCGCACCGCCGCCGACGCCGGCAATCTGCCCGAGGCGCAGAACCATCTGGGCATGATGTATGCCGAGGGCCAGGGTGTGGCACTCGACGCGACCGAGGCCGCCCGCTGGTTCCGCCGCGCCGCGGCACAGAACTCCGCGGTCGCCATGGAAAATCTGGCAGTGGCCTACCGGACCGGCACCGGCGTGCCGGCCGATACCGCCGAGGCCCGCCGGTGGCAGGATCTGGCGAAGCTCCATGGCTACGCCTCGCCGGCACCGGCCACCATGACGGCGCCGGCGCCGCTGGTCACCGATCTGTTGTCGGTCGCAGGCGCCGCGAGCGCGCGGCCCTGACAGCCCGGCGTTGAGGTGCGGAAGAATATCCGTTGCGATCACAACGAAACTTCCAGTAGCCTGATCGCATCACATTCTCATTGGGCGTGCACGATGAACGAGCAGATGAAAAATCTCAGCTCTCCCGACCGGGCGCTCGCCGCCATCGATGTGATTCCGACCGGCGCCGCCCTGGGAGCGGAAATCCGGGGAATCGATCTGCGGACGATCGACGATGCCGCCTTTCAGGCCGTGCACCGGGCGTGGCTCGACCATAGCGTGCTGCTGTTCCGCGGCCAGACGCTCGACGATACCGATCTCATCCGGTTCAGCCGACGCTTCGGCGACCTCGATTTCGCGCCGGTCCAGGAAACCGGGCGCCGCTTCGTCGAGGGCTACCCGGAGATCTATGTCGTGTCGAACGTCGTCGGCCCGGACGGCGAGCCGATCGGCAGCCTCGGCGCCGGCGAAGCGACCTGGCACACCGACATGTCCTATCTGCCCGAGCCGCCCAAGATGAGCATGCTCTACGCGCTGGAGATCCCCCCGAGCGGCGGCGAGACCGGTTTTTCCAACATGTATGCGGCCTACGACGGCCTGCCCGACGATCTGAAGCGGCGGATCGAAGGCCTGCAGATCAAGCACGACGGCACCTATAACAGCGGTGGCTATCTGCGCCAGGGCGTCGCCGCGACCGACGATCCGCGCACCTCGCCGGGGGCGGTGCATCCGCTGGTCTGCCGCCACCCCGAGACCGGTCGTCGCAATCTTTATCTGGGACGCCGCCGCAACGCCTATCTGCTCGGTCTGTCGCTCGAACAGTCCGAGGCCCTGCTGGACGAGCTGTGGCGGCATGCGACCCGGGACGAGCTCGCTTGGTACAACACCTGGCGCGTCGGCGATCTGGTGCTGTGGGACAACCGCTGCACCATGCATCGGCGCAATCCGTTCGCGCCGGACAGCCGCCGGGTGATGCATCGCACCCAGGTCCAAGGGCAGTCCCGCCCCGCCGCCTGATCGCCATCGACGAGGCACGAAAGGACGGGCGAATGCGGACGAAATTCGGCGGATCGGGCAGGATGCTGCTCGTTCTCTGCCTGCTCTATCTGATTCTCTACATCGACCGGGTCAACATCTCGACCTCGGCCCCGCTGATCAAGGCCGAGCTGGGCCTGACCAACGGCCAGCTCGGGCTGGCCTTCTCCGCCTTCGCCTATCCCTATGCGTTCTTTCAGCTGTTCGGCGGCTGGCTCGCCGACCGGTTCGGCCCGCGGCGGGTGCTGTTTCTCTCGGGCCTGGTCGTGATGCTGGCGACCGTGGCGACCGGCTTCGTCGGTGGGCTCGGCTCGCTGATCGCCGCGCGCTTCGCGCTCGGCCTTGGCGAGGGCGCCACCTTCCCGACCGCAACGCGGGCGATGGCCGCCTGGATCCCGAAAGCGCGCTGGGGCTTCGCGCAAGGCATCACCCATTCGGCGGCACGGATCGGCAACGCGCTGACGCCGCCCCTGGTCGCCTTGCTGGTCGCCTATGCTTCCTGGCGCGATTCCTTCGTGGCCTTCGCCGCGCTCAATCTGTTCTGGCTCGTCCCGTGGCTCTGGGTGTCGCGCAGCGAGTCCCGTCCGCCGGCGGCCGGACCGGACCGACCGGCGACGACGCTGTCCTGGGCGCTCGCCCGGCGCATGCTGCCAGTGACCGCTGTCGATTTCTGCTATGGCTGGACGCTCTGGCTGTTCCTGAGCTGGATCCCGTCGTTCTTCTACGACAATTTCCACCTCGACCTGAAGGGCTCGGCCCTGTTTTCGTCCGGCGTCTTCACCGCCGGCGTGATCGGCGATCTGGTCGGGGGCCTCGCCAGCGACCATATCCTGAAGCGGACCGGGCGTCTGGCCCTCGCCCGGCGCAGCGTCATCACCGCGGGCTTCCTCGGCGCCTTCTGCTGTCTTCTGCCGGTGGTGTTCATCCATGACCTCACGATCGACGCGATTTTTCTGTCGCTGGCGTTCTTCAGTGCCGAACTGATCGTCGCCCCGATCTGGTCGGTCCCGATGGATATCGCACCCGACAATGCCGGCTCGGCGAGCGGCCTCATGAACCTCGGCTTCGGCATCGCCGGCATCGTCTCGCCCTTCTGTTTCGGCTTTCTCATCGATCTGACCGGCAGCTGGGCCGTCCCGTTCGGCGTCTCCATGGCGCTGCTGCTGCTGGGGGCGCTGCTGGCCGGCGGCATGCGCCCGGACGAACCCTTTGCCGTTCCGGCGGGGCGGCGATCCGATCGATCCGGAGCAACACGCGTCACTCTCGTCAAAGGTCAGGCCAAATGAACGCGTTTCGAAATCTCAAGATCGGCGCCAAGATTTACGCCATCGTCGGGCTGCTCTCGCTCGTCGCCGCCGTCATCAGCTGGCGCGGGATCGAGGCGCTGCGCACCTATCGGACCGAGGTGCAGGAGATGCGGCTGGCGTCCGAACGCTCCGCCCATGGTCTGCAGGTCAATGGCCTGATCTATGCCGTCGTCATGGATACGCGCGGCACCTTCATGTCGCACAGCCCGGACGAGATGGAGAAATACGCCAAGCCGCTGCTGGCCAATCTGCACAAGACGGACGATCTGATGAAGGAGTGGCGGGCGTTGCTGCCGTCCGACCGGGAGCAAAGCCTGGATCCGGCCATCGCCAACGTGAAGGATTTCATCAATTTTCGGACCGAGACGGTGCGCCTCGCGCGCGATGTCGGCGTCGATCAGGCGAGAGCCTACAGCGACAATGATGCCAACCGGGGCAATCGCCAGCAGCTGGGCCAGGCGATCGAGCGGCTCGCCGCCAGCAACCAGCAGGAGATCGCCGAGATCGGCCAGCGCCTGGACGCCAGCTATTCCGGCAATCTCGCGGAACTGATCGGCATCGCGGCCGTCGGCATCGTCGCCGGCCTGCTGCTGTCGTTTCTGGTCACCGCTCGCGCCATCACCCGGCCCCTGACCGCCCTGACCTCGGTCATGCGGTCGCTGGCGACGGGCAATTTCGACGTCACGGTCCCCGGCGCGGACCGGACCGACGAGCTGGGCGACATGGCCGCCGCGGTCAAGGTGTTCCAGGACAATGGCGTCGCCGCCGCCCGCCTGGCCCGGATCAGCGCCGAAGACCAGGCCGCGCGCCAGAAGCGGACGACCGTGCTCGAGGCGCTGACCGCCACGTTCGAGAGCCATATCGAACAGGTCGTGAGCGCCGTCTCGACCGCCTCGGCGCAATTGACCGGCACGTCGAAGGAGATGGCGACCGTCGCGGAGCGGACCAGCAGCCAGGCGCTGGCGACCGCCGCCGCCGTAGAGGAAGCCTCCGCCAATGTGCAGACCGTCGCGGCGGCGAGCGAACAGCTGGCGGCATCGACCTCGTCCATCGGCCAGCAGGTCACGCGGGCGAGCGACACGGTGGATGCGGCGCTGCAGCGGGCCGATGCCGCCGACGCCACGGTGCAGGAACTGGTCGAGGCCGCCAAGAAGATCGGCGAAGTCGTCTCGCTCATCAACAGCATCGCCCAGCAGACGAACCTGCTGGCCCTGAACGCCACGATCGAGGCGGCCCGGGCCGGCGAGGCCGGGCGCGGCTTCGCGGTCGTGGCCAGCGAGGTCAAGATCCTGGCCCAGCAGACCGCGGCGGCAACCGGCGAAATCCAGGGCCAGGTCGACGGCATGCAGGGCGCGACGGCCAAGATGGTCGAGGCGATCCAGGCCATCGTGACCACGATCGGCGCCATCACCGAAGTGACGACCATGGTCGCCTCTGCGGTCGAGGAACAGGGGGCGGCTACCCACGAAATCGCCCGCAACGTTCAGCAGGCCGCGCTCGGGACCCATGACGCCTCGATGAACGCCGCCCTGGTCAATACCGCCGCCAGCGAAACCGGCGTGGCGGCCAAACAGGTCCTGGTCGCGGCCGGCACCCTGGGCGAGGAAGCGGCGGCGCTGCGGCGCGAGGTCGATGCGTTCCTGACCGGGGTCAAGGCGGCATAGCGCGTTTGTTGTTCGGATCCGCTTGCTGCAAACCGGCTCAATCGTCCGCAGGCCCGCGCCGATGGCGGGCATAGCCGCCCGTGATCGCGATCCTGATCAGCTCGGCGGTGGTCGAGACGCCGAGCTGGGATTTCAGGAGGCTCAAGGCGTTCGCTACCGTCTTGTCGCTGAGGTCGATCGCCTCGGCCAACCGATGCCCGCGCCAAGCCTGCCGCCGGCGCAAGAGCAGCAGGCGAACAAGAAGAGACATCGCGGACTCCTTCATCGACGGACAGGCTACATGATCCAACGGAGACCAAAAATCCAGTGATGGGATCTCAGAAGTCTCGGGAAGAATTCCCGAATTCACCGGGAAGAATTCCCGATATTTCAGGAAGAATGAGAAGTACTTTAGGACGAGAGACGCTGAAAAATAATATTGTTATAGAAGGGACCGCACTCCCTAGAAGTACCTCAGGTTTCGCATGATTCAACGCCGGTTCCCGATCATTTCCACGCTGGTGCTCCTGGCGGCCGCCCCCGCCGCGGCCTGGGCCGATACCGCTGCCGACCTGGCGGCCGGAACGGCGCCGCCGCCAGCGCCCGAAACGGTCGTGGTCATCGGCACGTCGCCGCTGCCCGGCACCGGCATCGACATCGACAAGATTCCGGGCAATACGCAGACCCTGTCGGCGTCCGACATCTCCCGCGAGGGAACGCCGAGCCTGATCACGGCGCTGACCGACCGGCTGGGCAGCGTCAGCATCAACGACGATCTCGACGATCCCTTCCAGCCCGATATCCTCTATCGCGGCTTCGAGGCCTCGCCGGTGCTGGGCACGCCGCAAGGCCTCGCGGTCTATCAGAACGGCGTGCGGATCAACGAGGCGTTCGGCGATGCGGTCAACTGGGACCTGTTCCCGGATATCGCCATCGACCGGCTCGACGTGCTCAGTTCCAACCCGGTCTACGGCCTGAATGCGCTCGGTGGTGCCGTCATCGTCAACATGAAGAACGGCTTCAACCATGAAGGGGGCGATGCCACGCTGTCGGGCGGTTCCTTCGGTCGCCGGTCCACCGAGTTCGAATATGGCATCAATAACGGCACCTTCGGCAGCTACATCGCCGGAAATTTCCTGGACGAGGATGGCTGGCGGAACTTCTCGCCGGACTCGCTGCGCCAGCTCTATGCCGTGCTGAGCGCCCGGACCGATCGCCTCACCCTCGATCTGAGTTTCACCGGCGCCGATAACCGGCTGTTCGGCGAGTCGGCCACGCCGGTGCAGGAACTGGCGGTCAGTCGGGCCCTCGACTTCACGGTGCCGCAGAACAATTTCAACCAGCTCGAATTCGTCACGCTGAACGGCACCTATACAGCGTCCAGCACGCTGTCGTTTCAGAGCAGCGCCTACTACCGTGAATACCGGCAGACCGTGGTGAACGGCAATACGACGGATTACACGGCCTGCACCGCGGCGCCGTTGGTCGGCTCGATCTGCCAGAGCGATGGCGTGACGCCCGCGACCACGGCCGCCGGCCAGCGAATCCCGGACATCTCGCAAGGGGGCACCATCCCGATCGGCGAGAACGACTTCGAGGCGATCCGCACCGTCACCGTCGGCGGATCCTCGCAGGCGACGTCCACCGCCGCCCTCTTCGGCCTGGAGAACCATTTCACGGCAGGCGCCACGATCGATCATTCCGTGACGGATTTTCAGTCGAGTGCCGAACTCGGCACCATCAACAGCGCGCTTCAGGTGAGCTATTCCGGATTTTTCGTCGCGACGCCGGAAAACACCCCCTTCAACGCGACGCCCGTGAGCCTCGGCGCAACCAACGACTATTACGGGTTCTATGCGACCGACACGCTCAATCCAACGCCCGACCTGGCGGTGACCGCGAGCGGCCGGTACAACGTCGCCCAAATCGACCTGACCGACCGGCTCGGTTCCGATCTCAGCGGGCAGAACCGCTACAGCCGCTTCAATCCGGCGCTCGGCGCCACCTACAAGATCCTCACCAACCTGACCGCCTATGCCGGCTACTCCGAGGCAAACCGGGCGCCGACCGCGAGCGAGATCGAGTGCTCCAATCCGCTCAATCCGTGCCTGCTGCCCTCCTCGCTGGCCAGCGATCCCCCGACCCTGAAGCAGGTCGTATCGCACACCTACGAGTTCGGGCTCCGCGGTTCCTTCGCGGTTCCGTCCGTTGCGCCGGGGCGGGTGACCTGGGATGCCGGCCTGTTCCGCGCCGATATCGACGACGACATCTACGGGATCGCCACGTCGCTGAGCACGGGCTTTTTCCAGAATATCGGCGGAACCCGCCGGCAGGGCGCCGAACTCGGCCTCAAATACCGCGACGACCGCATCTCGGCCTATGCGAACTACAGCTTCGTCGATGCGACCTTCCAATCGGCGCTGACCTTGAACTCGCCCTCCAACCCGTTCCAGGACGCAAACGGCAATATCCACGTCACGCCCGGCGACCATTTGCCCGGAATTCCGCAGAATAGAATCAAGGCCGGCATCGATTACCTTGTGCTCGACGGCTGGACGGTCGGGACGACGCTGACCTATTTCGGCGCACAATACTATCGCGGCGACGAATCCAATCAATTGGCCCAGCTGCCGGATTATCTCGTGGTCAATCTGCACTCGAACTACCAGCTGACGCGAAATCTGAAGATCTTTCTGACGATCGATAATACCTTCAACGCCAAATATTCGACCTTCGGCGCACTCGGCGACCCGACGGGTGTGGGCGCGCCCGGGGTGCCGGCGGATGGGGTGACGAACGGACCCGGCGTCGATAACCGGTTCCAGAGCCCGGCGGCGCCGATCGCTGCCTTCGGCGGCCTCACGCTCAGCTTCTGATCCTGGCTGTGGAATGCAGCTTGCCGCGCGGCGGCTCGATCCGGCACGATCGTTCCCATCGCTTGCTTTGCCGTCGCCCGGGAGGAGGAGGAATGCCGCGTAGATCGCTCGTTTCCAGCCTGGCGGTGCTCCTCGCGCTTGCCGCGTCCAGTGCCGGCGCCGCCGACAAGCTGCGCTTCTGGAACCTCACCTCAAGCACGATCGTGGAGCTTTATCTGGCCAAGGCGGGCACCAATCAATGGGGCGCGAACCAGTGCGTGAACGACAAGGACAAGGCGGTCGACGCCGATGAGCGGCTGAACCTGATGGATATCGTCCCGGGGCGCTACGACGTCAAACTCGTCGAGAAATCCGGGCGCCGTTGCCTGGTTCGCGATGTGGAGGTCAAGGCGGGCGGTCCTTATGCCTTTTCGATCGCGGAAGGCGACATGAAGGACTGCCAAAAGTAAGATCGGCCGGATGATCGCAGACGACCGACCGAAGCGCGCCGGCTAACCCACGGAAAACATTCACAATGAAAATTGCCACCTGGAACGTCAACTCGCTGAAGGCGCGCCTGCCGAACGTGCTGGCCTGGCTGGCCGAGGTGCAGCCGGACGTGGTCTGCCTGCAGGAGATCAAATGCCAGACGCCGGATTTCCCGCGCGCGGAGATCGAGGGCGCCGGCTACGAGGCGCATGTGCTGGGGCAGAAGAGCTATAACGGCGTGGCGCTGCTGTCGCGCACGCCGGTGTCGGACGTGCTGTTCGGCCTGCCGGGCGATGCCGCCGACGAGCAGGCGCGCTATGTCGAGGGCACGGTCGCGGGCGTGCGCATCGCCTCGCTCTACCTGCCGAACGGCAACCCGGTCGGCACCGAGAAATATCCCTACAAGCTGGGTTGGATGGACCGGCTGCGGGCCCATGCGATCACGCTGCTCGCGAGCGAGCAGCCGGTCGTGCTGGCCGGCGACTACAACATCTGCCCGACCGACGACGACGTCTACGACCCGGTCGGCTGGCGCGAGGACGCGCTGTGCCGGCCCGAGAGCCGCACGAAGTTCCGCGCGCTGTTGAACCTGGGCCTGACCGAGGCCTATCGGGTGTTCCACGAGGAACCGCACCGCTATTCCTTCTGGGACTACCAGGCCGGCCGCTGGTATCGCGACGAGGGCCTGCGCATCGACCATTTCCTGCTGTCGCCCCAGGCGAGCGACCGCGCGCGCGGCTGCGAGATCGACAAGGGCCCGCGCGGCCAGGAAAAGGCGTCGGACCATACGCCGGTGGTTTTGGAACTGGCGTGACGCCTCGACCGGGAGCCGCCCCCTTGCACATGCTTCATCACATCTCGCTCGGCGTTGGCGATCTCGGACGCTCCGCCCGGCTCTACGATGCGGCGCTGGCCGCACTGGGATATGTCCGGGTGTGGGCCTATGAGACCGAGATCGGCTATGGCAGCCCGGGCGGCGGCGACAAGTTCGCGCTGAAATTCCGCGGCGACGCCCCGGCGCCGACGCCGGGCTTTCATCTGGCGTTCGCGGCGGCATCGCGCGCGGCCGTCGATCGGTTCCACGCGGCGGCGCTGCTGCACGGGGGCCGGGACAATGGCGCGCCGGGCCTGCGTCCGGAATATGGGCCCGGCTATTATGCGGCTTTCGTCATCGATCCAGACGGTTACCAGATCGAAGCGGTCATCACCGAGACCGTCTGACGCCGAGCGCGAAACTCAGCCCAGTGCCTTCATGCCCTGGCGCCGGATCTTGTCCGCGTCGTCGGGGTTGCCGGCCAGTTCGGTCATGCGGACCGCCCAATACAGCTCCTGCTCGACCTCGCTCCGGTCGGGCTGGGGACCGCCTCTGTGGCCGACCGAGGCAAACAGCTTGTCGGCCTTCTGGCGCACTTCGCCGAGGATGCCGCCGAGCGCGCCCGTCACCGCCTTGTCGAGACCGATCTGACTCGCGAAACTCTGGCATTTGCGCAGCGCCAGGATGCTGTTCTCGGTCTCGATCAGGCTGTCGAGCGGCGCATCGGGGCCGACGCCGATGGCGGCCACGACGGTGTCCTTGGCGTTGCCGACGACCTGGGTCACGGTCTTTTCCGCTGTCTTGCGCATCTCGCTCAATTGATGGCGCGCGCGCGGGTCGTTCTTCAGCGCCTTCTCGGCCGCGACCAGACCGGTCACAAGATTGCGCGCGCTGTCGGCCATGCCGACCAGATTGCCGCGATCGGTCTCGCCCAGATGCCGGGCGCGATCGGTCACTTCGCTCATGACCAGGCGGGCCAGACGGGCATAGACCTCCGGCCTGTCGGCAGCAGACAGGCCGAGCGTCATGCCCATGATGCTTTCCAGGAAATCCGCCCGCTTCGCCATCCGCACCATCACGACCAGCACCATGACGTAGGTCAGATCGGCGTCGCCCTTCGCGCCCTCGGCGATGGTGCGTCGGATCAGGCCCATCTGTTCGTCGCCGAGCGACCGGATCGGCCGCGGCGGCAGGTCCTGCTTCAGGCTATCGATCGCCTCGGCACCCCGCAGCAGCGCCGCAATCTCGTTCAATTCCTCCAGCAAGCCGACATCGCGGCCCAGCATCGCCTTGCCCCGACTCGGATCGGACACCAGATCGGTCAGCACGCCGGTCACCCAGGGCCACAGCCGCCCGGCGATCTTCCGATGGCCCTCGCGATCACCGGCGAGAGTCCGCCGCAGCGCGCCTTCGAACTGCTTGCGCGTCTCGGCATCGCCGGTTTCGGCAACATATTTCCAGACCAGCGCCGCCAGATGGCGCGGCAGCATGCCGTTTTCCGGCGAGATCGTCTCGCCGGTCAGCAGGTCCTCCAGCGGCATGTAGAACAGGCGTTGCAAATTGGGCTTGCGGCCCGGGCGCAGCTTGACCAGGCGCGGCCGGACATGGTCGAGGATCTGCTGCACGCCGGGCTGCTCGTGCACCTCTTCGAGCAGCTTGGCGACTTCACGGAATTTCTCTTCGGAAATATGCTCCAGCGGGCGCTCGAGATCGAGGACGGCGGCGACCGTTTTAGTGACCCCGCCCGTTTTGTCGATGTCGCTCATGCTACCGCCTTGGCTTTGATCTGCTCGATGCGCGAGACAAGTTCGACGTCATATTTTCCGGTACGCCAATCAACATGTGCCTGCAACCGTTTACGTTGGAATAATTCATGGCGCTTTTTGCCGTCTTCCTCGTTCTCTTCGCTTTCGTTGCGCGGGATGAGCGGAAGAACGCGCATCAGATTGCCGACGCCGTCGCGCTGTTCATCGACCGGTTGGTCCTCCAGACTGCGCCATAGCTGGATGATGAAGTCCCACCCATCGAGCAGCCAGGACAGGCGACTGGCCATATGCTTCGCCAGCGGCCCCTGGGTCGCCCATTCACGCACGACCAGCCCGATATCCTGCACGCCATTGTCGAGTTTGCGGAACATGGTGCCGGCCATGTCGAGCGTCAGGTCGGCGGTAGCGGCGGCATAGATCGCGAAATCGGCCATCTCGGACAGATCCGCCTCGCCCCATTCCGAGATCGACTGCCGGAACTCGCCCAGGCTCTGCAGCAACTGCCGCAGCCGGGCCTCCTGGCGCGAGATCGCCAGGCCGACCGGCGCCAAGGTGTGGCTCAGCTCGCCGATCCGGTGATAGATCTGATCGATCTCGATGCCGTATTCCTTGGCGGATTTCTCGAGCATCGCCTTGGTCTTGACGCGCCACTCGTCCGTCTCGGGGTTGGTCTGCATCAGCTCCTGGGTCGTCATGCCCGACGAGGTCAGCAGCGCCAGGATCAGCAGGATATGGGTTTCCTCGATCTTCTTCTGATCCTCGGCGACCGCCTTCCGGGCGACCTCGGCCACGGCCGGACCGGCGAGCCCGGTCATCGCGACCTTGAAGGCCGCCGCCCGCATCATGTCGGGCGAGGTCGCCTTGGCCGCCAGGATCTCCTCATGCAGCGCCCGGTCGTGGGTCGACATGCCGCCGAGGTCCTGAACCGCGCTCCAGGGTACGACGTAGGATCCGTCCGTGCCGCCGAAGCTGGGCAGCAGCAGCACCAGCCCTTGACGCTCGTCCGGACGCACGCGGCTGAGCGCGAACATCGGCGTCGTGAAAGGCGCGGCGGTGCCGCGTTCCTCGAAGGTCGACGGGAGATACAGGCTATTCGGTTTCAATCGATCCTCGACCCGGCTGCGGCAGCGGGCATGTGGAATGCCAAACGCTTAGCATGTCCGGTCGGGAGGGATTGAGACAAGGGCCTTCGCAGGTTGTATGCGACTCGCGTCGACTATTTCAGCGCTCGCCCGGCGCCATCGGCGGGTAGACGTGGGTACTGCCGCGGAAATCGCTGACCAGCCATCGCCCCTGACCCTGGGCCTGGACGAAGCCGGGACCGACCGGCGCCTTGCCATGGCCGCCGGGTATATCCAGCACATAGGTCGGCTGGCACAGGCCCGAGATGCTGCCGCGCAGCGCGCGCATCAACGCCTGGCCCTCGTCGATCGTGGTGCGGAACTGCGCGGTCCCCGGCGCCAGATCGCCGTGATGCAGGTAATAGGGCTTGATCCGAAGCGCGACCAGGCGGCGGAACAGCTCGGTCAGCGTCGCCACATCGTCGTTGACGCCCTTCAGCAGCACGGTCTGGCCCAGCAACGGAATGCCGACCTGGCTGAGGCGCCGGCAGGCGGCGGCCTGCGCCGCGCCCAATTCCCGCGCATGGTTGGCATGGACCGCGATCCACAGCGCCTTGTCGGTCGCCAGAGCCGCGACCAGCTTGGCATCGATCCGGGCCGGATCGACCACCGGCACCCGGCTGTGAAACCGGATGACGGCGACATGAGGAATGGCGTCGAGCGCGGCGACCAGTTCCCGCAGCCGGCGCGGCGACAGCATCAACGGGTCGCCGCCGGTGATGACGACCTCCCAGACCTCCGGATGATCAGCGATATACTGGATCGCCTGCGCGAATTCGGCCGGATCCAGCGCCTCGCCGCCCGGCCCGACCATCTCGCGCCGAAAGCAGAAGCGGCAATAGACCGGACAGGCGTGCGACGGCTTCAGCAGCACCCGGTCGGGATAGCGATGCACGATGCCCTTGACCGGCGAGTGGCTATGGTCGCCGATCGGGTCGGCCAGTTCCTCCGGCCGATGCTCCAACTCGCGCGCATCGGGCACGAACTGGCGCGCGATCGGGTCGTCCGGATCGGTCGCATCGACCAGATCGGCCATCGCCGGCGTGATCGCGACCGCATAGCGCTGGGCGACCCGCTCCAACTCGGCCAGCCGCTCGGGCGGCACGAGCCCGGCCCGGACGAGTTCGTCGGGCTGGCGCAGCGGCCGGTTGCTTGCGGTCGGCAGGGTCGCGAGATCGGTCATGATGCCTTGTGCTTAGGCCCCCTTCGCGCGCCGGGCAAGCGCCGGCGGCACAAGGGAGCTATCCGGCCCTTGTCGCCGCGCCCGTCAACTTGTACGATGTCTTATGTATTTCTCTTGAGTGCCTGGAGCCGAGCCCATGCCCACCCTGATGTCGCCGGAAGAGTTGAAAGCGACCATCCCGACCGGTCTCCTGTCGTTTCCGGTGACCGACTTCACCGCGGCCGGCGATTTCGACGCGAAATCCTACGCGGGCCGGCTCGAATGGCTGTCGGCCTACAAGGTCTCCGCCCTGTTCGCCGCCGGCGGCACCGGCGAGTTCTTCTCGCTGACCCTGCCCGAATACAGCCAGGTCATCGCCAGTGCGGTCGAGACCTGCCGCGGCAAGGTGCCGATCATCGCCGGTGCCGGCTATGGCACCCGCACCGCGATCGAGTATGCCCGCGAGGCCGAGCGCCTCGGCGCCGCCGGCATCCTGCTGCTGCCGCATTACCTGACCGAGGCAAGCCAGGAGGGTCTGCGCGCCCATATCACCGCCGTGTGCAAATCGACCAGGCTGGGCGTCGTCGTCTATAATCGCGGCGCCTGCAAGCTGACCGCCGACACGATGCTGAAGCTGGTCGCCGACAATGCGAACCTGATCGGCTTCAAGGACGGCGTCGGCGAGATCGAGGCGATGGTGTCGATCTGGAACACGCTCGGCGACCGGCTGACCTATCTGGGCGGTTTGCCGACGGCCGAGGTCTATGCCCAGGCCTATAAGGCGATGGGCGTTCCGACCTATTCCTCCGCCGTGTTCAATTTCATCCCCAAGACCGCGCTGGAATTCCACACGGCGGTCATGGCGGACGATCATGCGACCTGCGGCCGTCTGCTGCGCGATTTCTTCTTTCCTTATCTCGCCATCCGCAACCGCCAGCCGGGCTATGCGGTCAGCATCATCAAGGCCGGTGCCGCCATCGTCGGGCATCCGGCCGGACCGGTCCGCTCGCCGCTGTCCGACCTTAAGACCGACGAACGGGACGCGCTGGCCGACCTGATCGCCAAGCTCGGCCCGCAATAGACCTTACGGCCAGCGCGGCGCGCTGGAGCCGAGCGGCACCGTCGGGCGGTCCCAGCGGACCGGCGTTTCAGACAGGCGCGCGGCATGGCGAACCGCCCGCACCGCGCCGAACGGCGACGCGCTCGCCTCCAGCAGCGCCTCGACCGCGGCCGGCGACGGCTCCGGGGTGGCGAAACCGTTCGCCACCCTGCCCTGCTGCCAGATCCAGCGCCCGGTCTGGGCGAGCGAGACGCGCACCAGCCAGCTGCCGCCTTCGCGCGATTGGCGCAGCCGCGCCATCATGGCGCCGAACGCCAGCAGATAGCCCGCCGCATGGTCGAGCGCTTGGCACGGCAGTTCCTTCGGACGGTCGACGCCGGCCGCCATGGCCTCGGCATGATTGAAGCCGCTCGCGGTCTGCACCAGCGAATCGAAGCCGCGCCGTCCGGCCCAGGGTCCCAGAGGACCATAGGCCGACAGCGAGACATAGACGATGCCCGGGCGGCGCCGCGCCGCCGCGTCCGGACCGAAGCCGCGCGCGGCCGTAGCGCCGGGGCGGAAGCCGTCGATGACGATATCCGCCCCGTCCAGCAGATGCTCCAAAGCCGCCCGCCCCGCCGGGGTGTTCAGATCGGCGGCGGCCGACAGTTTGCCGCGGCCGGTGTCCTTCGCCAGCCAGTCGATGAACGGCAGTCCCGGCGCCGAGATCAGCAGGACGTCGGCGCCATGGGCGGCCAGCGTGCGGCCGGCGACCGGACCGGCGATGATCCGGGTCATGTCGAGCACGCGGAGGCCGGAAAGTGGTCTGTCGCCGGCGGGCAACGGTCGCGGCGGCGCGTCGCCGATCCGCTCGATCGTCAGCACCGGCAGGGTGGCCAACGCCTTGGCCTGGTCATGCTCGGCCCATTCTTCCGCCGTGCGCAGCGCCGCCACGACGCCACCGGCGTCCATGGCCGCCTGCTCGAACGCGAATCCGGTCCAGGATCCGAGCGCCGCCTGCACGGCTTCGCGGGTCGGCGCACAGCCAAGCAGATCGAGGACGACCTGGCGATGATGCGGGAAGTTGGTGTGGAGCCGGACAGGCCGCCCGTCGCCGGCCTGATAGAGTCCGGCGATCTCGTCCCAGATGCTGGCCAGGCCGGTGCCGCCGATGCGTAGATAGCGCTCGCTGCGAAACTCGATTGCGGCATGGCGCGCATCGACCGCGACCGACTGCCACCGCCCGGTCTTCGCCTGCCAGACCGCAGCGGCGGCGAGGCCGGCAGCCGCGATCGAGGCTTGCGCCACCGCACCGATGCGGAACGAAGACGGCAACGACTCGCCACCGGTCAGCACGACATGATTCAGGGCCGCCGGATCGCCGCCGGCCAAGTTCCACAAGCCCGCCAATGCCATTCCGCGCTCCTTCGCTGTCGGAGACTTGCGGCGCCGGCGGGAGCCGGTCAATCTTGAATCGGCGAATCAACCCTCAGACCGGCGGTTTGTAGCGCCCATCGACCACGGTCCAGCCGCCGTCGGCATAGAGCGTCGTGCCGGTGACATAGCTGGCGGCATCGGATGCCAGGAACACGATCGGCCCGGCCATCTCCGAAGTCTCGCCCCAACGGCCGAGCGCGGTGCGCGACGCATAGGCCTCCTTCCAGGCCGGGTCGTTGCGGATGATCGCGTTGATCGGCGTGGCGATGATGCTGGGCGCCAGCGCGTTGACCCGGACGTTATGCTCGGCCATCTCGCTTGCCAGGCCCTTGACCAGCAGGCTGATCGCGGCCTTGGTCGAGCCGTAGATGCTCTGGCCGGGCTCGACCTGGGTGCCGCGCATCGACGACATCAGGATCATCGAGCCCGAGCGCTGCAGCGTCATCACCTTGGCGACCGCGCGGGCGACGCGGAACGTGCCCTTGAGATTGAGGTCGATGATCCGGTCAAATTCCTCGTCGGTATAGTCGGCCAGCCGCTTGCGGATATTGATCGCCGGCATGTCGAGCAGGATGTCGATCCGATGTTCCTGCGCCTGGACCTGGGCGACCAGCCGATCGACGCTGGCCGTATCGCGCACATCGACGTGATGGCCGCTGGCGCTGCCATGCCGCTTGTGGATCATCGCGACCGTCGCCTCGGCCTTGCCGATATCGACATCGGCGACCGCAACCCGGGCGCCATGGGCGGCCAGCGCCAGCGCACTGGCCTCGCCGATGCCCGAGCCGCCGCCCACGACCAGGGCGACGCGCCCGGTCAGATCGAATAATCGGCGATAATCCGGATGCTCGCTCATGGCCCTTGTCCTTCTCCGACCGGTTCTTTGTACGACAACAGACATATGGTAGGATGCGATTCGCGGCAAGCCTCGAAGCACCGCTTGCAACCCGGCGTGGGAGCCGCCCATAACGGGTGACATTGCCCAAGGACGAGCGTTCCATGCCCCCTCTGTTCGGCCGATCCATCGAGCATCGCCAGCGCGACAGCCTCACGACCCAGGTTCTGCGCGACCTGTCCGGCCGCCTGGATCGGGCCGAGTTGAAGCCGGGCGACCGGCTGCCGACCGAGCGGGAATTGATGGCGCTCTACGGCGTCAGCCGGACCGTGGTGCGCGAGGCGGTGTCGAGCCTGCGCTCGTCGGGCCGGATCGCCACGCAGCAGGGGCGTGGCGCCTGGGTGCTCGATCCGCCGCCATCGCTCGCCTTCCGGCTGGAAGACGCCGATCTCAACACCGTGCAGGATGTGCTGCAGGTGATGGAGATCCGCATCGCGCTCGAATCCGAGGCGGCGGCCATCGCCGCCACGCGACGGACGAGCGAGCAGCTGGCATCGCTCACCCTGGCGTTCGACGCGCTCGAAGCCAGCATCGCCAGGCCCGACAGTTCGGCCGAGCATGACGTGCGCTTCCATCTGGAAATCGCGCGCGCGACCGGCAACCATTATTTCACCGAGCTTTATGGCGGCCTGGCGCCGCGCCTGGTGCCGCGCGCGCGGCTGGATCTGTTCAAGAACGACCCCGACGGCAAGATCGCCTATCTGCAGCGCATCCAGCTGGAACACGCCCAGATCCATCAGGCGATCGGCCGCAGCGACCCCGAAGCGGCCCGCGCCGCCATGCGGCTGCACCTGACCAACAGCCGCGAACGGCTGCGGGCGGCCTTGGATCGTCGCGGCAGCGAAGCGAACTGAGATCGCCTAACAAAAACGGGCCGGCGAAGCCGACCCGTTTCCCGGATAGTACCCGTCCCGCCTATTTGGCGGCGCGGGCCAGGCGTTCGATTTCTTCACGGACCAGGCGTTCGACGAGGCCGGGCAGATGCAGATCGAGCCATTCCTGCAGCTGCGGGCGCAGCAGTTCCTTGACCATCTCTTCGAGCGTGATCGCGCCATCGCCCAGATAGACATCGCCGCCGCGACGTTCGCGCGCCCGGTTGTGCATGGCCGCGAAGGCCGCGGTCGACGCCGCCGCGGTCGCCTTCGATACCAGCCCCTCGTCCGGCATCTCGAACCGGCGCGGCGGAAACGGGTCCTCGGGCGGCTGATACTCTTCCTCGTCCTCGACCACCTGGGTCAACTCGAGCACGTCCTCGTCGAGCGCCATCGGTTCGGGTTCGGGTTCGGGCTCCGGCATCCGCATCGGGGGTGGCGGCGGCGGAGGGGGCGGTGGTGGCGGAGGTGGTGGCGGAGGCGACGGGGCCTCCTCCTCCGGCTTTCCGGTATCGTTATCCTCGGCGATGATCCGACGGATCGATGCGAGGATTTCCTCCATCGAGGGTTCTTGTTGACCTTTAGCGTCGGACATCAGCGCTCACACCTGTGAGGAAAACAGTGATCGACTGTAACGTTCGGCGCGGCAAACGCAAAGCAGAGCGTCGTCCGGCCGATCATTTCGCCGGTAAAAGGCGTTATTCGGCAGTGCCGAAGCCGATCCACTTGTCCCGAACCGTCTCGAAGTTCTTATCCGGATCGTAAAGTTCGACCGGCAACGCGAGACTCTTGGCCGTCAGCGAGCCGATCGCGGACGCCAGCGACAATTCCGCGACGATCTCGTCATGCTGCGACGACACCAGATTGACCCGCGACTGCAGCAGGACCTGCTCGGCGTTCAGAATGTCGAGCACGGTGCGCTGACCGACCGCGGCTTCCTGCTGGGTGCCATCGAGCGAGATCTCGTTGGCGCGAATCGCGGATTCCAGCGAGACGATGGTCGCCCGATCCGACACGATCTGCTCCCAGAAAGTCGCGGCCGACTGGGCCGCCGCGCGCCTTGCGTCATCGACCAGGCTCTTGCGCTGGGCGACGGTCTGCTGGGCCTGCCGGGTCTCGGAATAGACCGCACCGCCCTCGTAGAGCGGCACGGTCAGCTGCGCCACGACCTGCGCCTCGTCGGCCCGCTCGCCATTGAGGCCGCTGCTGCCGGAGTCCTTGCTGTGTTGCAGCGAAGCGGTCAGGCCGACCTGCGGCAGCAGCTGACCGCGGATGACATTGATATTGTCTTCGCCGGCCTGCTGGGTGAACTGCGCGGCGATGACGTTGGGATTGCCGGTCGCCGCGATATTGATCGCCGCGTCGCGTGTCGTCGGCAGCGGCGGCAGCCCGGTCGGGGCGGCGAGCTTGGCCGGCGCCACGCCGACATCGCGCTCGAAATTCGCCCGGTCGACCTGCAGCGTGCCCTCGGCCGCCTGGCGGGTCGCGATCGCCTGGGCATAGGACGCCTCGGCCTGAGCCACGTCGGTCCGCGTCACTTCGCCGACCCGAAACTGATCCTGAGTCTGCTCGAGCTGCTTTTTAAGGACTTGCTCGTTATTGACGTCGAGGTCGACGGTCGCCTGATCGCGCACCACGTTCATATAGTCGGTGGCGACGGCGAGCAGGATCGTCTCCTCCTCCACCACCAGTCGGGCGCGCTCGGCCTGAACCAGGTTCAACGCCTCGGCGGTCTGGGCGACGGTGCGGCCACCGCGATAAAGCGGCTGGCTGATCGACACGCCATAGGTCTGCGGCAGGCTGTTGGAGCTGCCGGACACGTCGCTCGTGCCGCCGGTGGGCAAGCCCAAGCCATTGACCGTCGCCTGACGCGAGGTGCTCTCGACATGGTCGTAGCCTTGGCTCGCCGACAGCGACACGGTCGGCCGCCAGTTCGCCAGCGCCTGCGGCACGTTTTCGTCGGTCGCCCGCAGATTGGCGCGTTCGGCCTGCAGCTGCGGATTGCTCTGATAGGCCTGAACCAGCGCATCCTGCAGGGTCTGGGCCGAGGCCCGGCCCGGCAGGAAGCCCGCAGCAAGGCCGAGCGCCAGTCCGGAGACGGCGCCGAGGCGGCGGACGAGGAGCGCGGGGCTCTTCGACGGGGTGCGCATCAATAAACTCCCATGGTCGGTTCGATCAGGCGCGCCCAGGCATCGATCCCGCCATCGAGATTGATCGCATTCGCCACGCCGTTCTGACGCAGCCAGGACATGGCCTTGTAGCTTCGCATGCCGTGGTGACACACCACGACGACAGGGCGATCGGTCGGCACCTCGCCGACGCGGGCCGGCAGGGTCGCCAGCGGAATCGCGAGCGCGTCGGAGAACCGGGCGATATCCAGTTCCCAGGGCTCGCGCACATCGAGGATCGTGATCGCTTCGCCGGCCGCGCGGCGACGATCGAGCTCCGCGACGGTGACGGAGATCGGATGATCGGCCATCGTGCGGATCAGAATACGAAAGCCGGCGCCGGCTCGAAGCCAGGCAGCTCCGCGATGGCGGCGTCGAACAGCACCCGGTGCGAGAAACCGCCCGGTACGCGCTCGATGATGATGGCCTGCCCGACCGCACCCGCGCCCGTCTTCACGACGCAGACCAGGCGACCGCCCTCGGTCAATTGCTCAGCCAGCGCATCGGGCTCGTGCGAGACGGCGCCGCTGAACAGGATGACATCATAGGGCGCCTGGGTCGGATGACCCTTGGTCGGATCGGCCGTCACCACGGCGACGTTGCCGGCGGCACAGGCCGCCAAGGCCGTGCGCGCCTGGTCGGCAAGGCCCGCGTCGGGCTCGACCGCGACGACGCTGCGGGCGAGACGCCCCAGGATCGCCGCGTCGTAGCCGGTGCCGCCGGCGATGTTGAGCACCTGGTCGGTCGGCCGCACGATGGCGGCCTGAACCAGCCGGGCCAGCACCATCGGCTCCATCAGAAAACGATGGCGTGCGACGGGCAGGTCTTCGTCGATATAGGCAGCGCCGCGCAGCGCCTCGGGCACGAACAATTCGCGCGGCACCTCGAGAAAGGCGTTCAATACGGCCGGATCGGTGACCTTGTTCGGTCGAATCTGGCTATCGACCATATTCATGCGAACCTTGGCGTAGTCGGTCATGTCAGGAATCTGCGCTTGGGCGCCAGAACGGCGGCTTGGTGGTCATCGATGAGAAACGAAAGGCCGCCACCCGTCGCGGGGGCACTGCAGCATCGTCCAGGGGCAAGGTATAAGGCCGGAACGCGCGGAAAACAATGCGATCCCCGCGGGATGGCGCGATCCGGAGCCGCGCGCAGAGGCATACCGCGCCGGACCCGCTTGACCCCGCCCGGATTTGAAGCCTATATCGTCGCCTCTCGCGGTGGCCGGATGGCAGAGTGGCTATGCAGAGGACTGCAAATCCTCGTATCCGAGTTCGATTCTCGGTCCGGCCTCCACCCGAGATCTCCCTTATTTCCCGATGATCCTGGCCCAGCTCAGCGATCCGCATATCTGCGCGCCTGAGCACTTGCTGTTCGGCCGGGCCGATACTTCGGCGGCGCTCGCCGACGCGGTCGGGCGCCTGAACGGCCTCGCGACCCCGCCGGACCTGGTCGTGGTCACCGGCGACCTGACCGACCACGGCACCCCTGAAGAATATGACGAGTTCCGGCGCGTCATGACGCCGCTGGCATCGCCTTATGTCGTCCTGCCGGGCAATCACGACCGGCGCGACGCATTGCGCGACGCCTTTCCAGACCTCCCGGCGACTGGACCTCTCTTTTATAGCGTCGACCATTTCCCGGTCCGGCTGATCTGCCTCGATTCGCTGATCGAGGGCAGCGGTCGCGGTCGGCTCGGCGCCGACCAATTGGCCTGGCTCGATCAAACGCTCGGCGCGGCTCCGGATCGGCCGACCGTCGTGGCGCTGCACCATCCGCCGTTTTCGACGGGGATCGATCATGTCGATGCGGTCGGGCTCGACGATGCCGAGGCGTTGGGCGCCGTCGTGGCGCGCCATGGCCAGGTCGAGCGGGTCATCGCCGGCCATGTCCATCGCGCGATGCAACGGCGCTGGTTCGGCACCATCGCCAGCACCGCGCCCAGCACGACCCATGCGGTCGATCTCGACCTGCGGCCCGGCGCGCCCGCCGCTTATCTATATGAGACACCGGGGCTGCAGCTGCTGCAGTGGCGCGACGGCGCCGGGCTGGTCGGCCATATCCTGCCGCTCGGACGGTTCGACGGGCCGCATCGCTACGGAAAATGATCGATTTCTTCCGATTCGCATATCCCGTGGCAACGGAATCGCCGCCTTGGCGTTCGTGTGACGCAACGGGATTCAAGACAAATGCTGGACCGACGAGCCATGCGTCACGAACGCGGCGTGCATGACGGAAAAAAATCTTGGTGCCACGCGGGGAGGTCGCTATAACCCGCGGGCGCTCAACGGCGCACCGACCGTTCCGGGGTAGCTCAGCGGTAGAGCAATCGACTGTTAATCGATCGGTCGTCGGTTCGAATCCGACCCCCGGAGCCATCGTCGGCGGTGCCCTTCTTTCACGGAGGCCACACCTGCCCGCACTTTGCGCCATAACCGCTCAGCATCGGTTTACGACACACCCGGCCATGACATGGCCGGGTCGTCGCCTTGCTGTCCTCCTGCTCGTGACCTCCCTGCTGGCCGCCTGCGCGGACAAGCCCAAGCCGCCTGCCCCGGTCGCATCTCCCGAGCCGGTCGCCGAGGCGCCGCAGGAGCCGTCGATCAAGATTCCCGTGCCGCGGCGCAAGCCATCGCCACCTTCTTCGCCGGGCAGTGCAACCATTGGCGCGCCCGAACCGTTGCACCCTGAGCCGGTTCCTCCTTCGGCGGATACCCCGACCCCGCCGATCACGCTCGACGGGCTCGAGGCCGCTGCCGTGGAGAAACAGCTGGGTCCGCCCCAGGTTCAAGCGGACTCACCGCCCGCAGTCGTTTGGCGTTATGCCGCAGGCGATTGCGCGGTGGACGTCTATCTCTACAAGGACCTCCAAAGCGGCGCATTGCGCGCCCTATTCGTCGATGTAAAGGGCGATGACCGATCCGATCAGCGACGTGAAGTCTGCCTCCAGCGTCTCGCCGAGCGTCATGCCGCCGATGCGCCTCCTCCTGGTTGACGACGACGACTTGTTTCGTGAATCCCTGGGCCTCAATCTCGAGGACGAGGGGTTTAGCGTCACCAGTTTCTCGAACGGACCGGACACGCTCGCCTTTTTCGCCAATGGCGGAATGGCGGATGTGCTCCTGCTCGACTGGCGCATGCCCGGCATGGACGGCCTGGCCGTGCTACGCGAGATCCGCCGTCGCGTCATCGCCATTCCCGTCATCTTTCTGACCGCGCTCAGCGACGATATCTATGAAGAGGCGGCGCTCGAAGGCGGCGCCGTCGATTTCATCGACAAGTCGCGCCGCCTGTCGATCATCCTGAAACGGGTCAAGCTGATCGCCGAGGGCGTGCGGCCGATCCTGTCGGACGGCGATGGCCGTCAATCCACCACGCTCGACTATGGCGCGCTGACGCTCCGGGGCGACACGAGCCGCGCGCTGTGGCGCGGCGAGACGGTCGAGCTGACCCTGACCGAGTTCAATATCGTCCAGCTGCTGGCCAGCCGCTCCGGCGAGGATGTTCATTACCGCGACATCTATGATCTGGTGCATGGCAAGGACTTCGTCGCCGGCTATGGTGCCGAGGGCTATCGCGCCAATGTGCGAACCTTCATCAAGCGGATCCGCAAGAAGTTCCGGGAAGTCGATTCGGAGTTCGACGGCATCGGCAACTATGCGGGATTCGGCTATCGCTGGATCGGGAATGACTGACGCCAAGGAAGAAGCCACCACCTGGTCCAATTCCGGCGAGCCGGAGATACCGGTGCGCCCGATGCGCCCGCACTTGAGAGTCGTGACCAAGGCGGCGTTGCTCGGCGCGATCTTCCTGGTCGTGCCCGTCCTGCTCTATGCCCAGTTCCTGTCGGCCGACCGGGACAAGCGCGCGCTGGTGACGGCGAGCGTTCGCGAGCAGGGCCACACCGTCGCCGCCGCGCTGACGCCGGTGCTGACCCAGCCGGGCCCCGCCAATCTGCCGGCAATCGGGCGCGAGCTGACCCGCTTCGCCAATCCGCTGACCACGATCAAGCTGATGTTCCGGCCGATCGCCAGCGGTGCCGGCGGCTTCTACTACGTCGCGACCTCGGCGCCCGAACCGTCGGACGAGCTCGATGCCGAGCGGACCAGCCTGGCCCAGCAGGGCGTGCTCGGCCGGCTCGACGAAAGCTGCGCCGGCGACATGCCGATCGAACAGCGCTACACCGCGCCCGACGGCCATGACGAGGTCGTCACCTCCGTCGTGCCGATCCAGTCGCCGGCCGGCTGCTGGGCGATGGTGACGTCGCTGTCGGCCTCGGCCGTGCCAGGATTGTCGCTCGGCCGGCCCTATTATGATTCGCCCGAGATCCGGTTCGCCGGGGCGATCTATCTGCTGATGGCGCTGCTGACCTTCACGACCTTCTGGAGCATTTGGCGCGGGCTCGGCCGATTCGCCGAGCGCGCGCGGCAGATCCGGGCACGCGAGGCCCAGGGCACGAGCTTCCTGGTGCGCAACACCGTGCCGGAACTGGCCGCGGTCGCCGAGGAATTCGACAGGATGGTCGATATGCTGCAGGATTCGGCGCGCGACATCCGCCGCGCCGCCGAAGACAACGCCCATGCCTTCAAGACGCCGATCGCGATCATCCGCCAATCGCTGGAGCCGGTCGCGCGCAGCCTGCCCGAGGATCACGCGCGCGGCCACCGGGCGATCGGCCTGATCGAGCGCTCGCTCGACAAGCTCGACGGGCTGGTCGCCTCCTCGCGCCGGCTGGACGAGGCGACGGCCGACCTGCTCGACATGCCGCGCATCGAGCTCGACCTGGCCCGCCTGCTGGAGCGCGTGCTGGGCGCCCATGGCGATCTGTTCCATGAACGCGGGTTGATCCTGGAAGCCAGCCTCGATGCCCAGGTGCCGGTGCGCGCCAATGTCGAGATGCTGGAGACCGTGTTCGAGAACATCATCGAGAACGCGATCTCCTTCTCCAAATCCGGCGACCGGATCGAGGTGCGCCTGGCCATCGTCGGCGATTGGGCCGACCTGTCGATCGCCGATTGCGGCCCCGGTGTCTCGCCGACCGACCTGCCGCGCATCTTCGATCGCTATTTCTCCTCGCGGCCCGACCGGCCGGAGAATGGCGACCAGAGTCTGCATTTCGGCGTCGGCCTGTGGATCGTGCGCCGCAACGTCGAGGCGCTGGGCGGTCGGGTCACCGCCGAGAACCGCATGCCGGTCGGCCTGCTGATGCGCATCCGCCTGCCGATCCGGCGGTCGCTCGCCCAGAAATGACCGACGACAGTTTCACCATTCTGGGCCAGTCCCGCGCCTATGACGGCTTCCTGAAGCTCGATCGATATGCGGTGCGCCAGCGCCGTTTCGACGGGACCGAAACCCCGGTGCTGGACCGCGAAATCGTGGTCGCGGCCGAATGCGTCGGCGTGCTGCTGTACGATCCGATCCAGGATGCGGTCGTGCTGGTCGAACAGGCGCGCCTGGTGCCGGCGCTGATGGGGCTTGCCGCGGTCCAGGCCGAGATCGTCGCCGGCCGCATCGAACCCGGCGACAGCCCGATCGCCTCGGTCCATCGCGAGGTGCTGGAAGAGACCGGCTGCACTATCCTGGGCGCACCGGAGCCGATCGCGACCGTGCTCACCTCGCCCGGCTACAACACCGAGCGACTGCATCTCTATTGCGCCCGGGTCGATGCGACGGTCGCCGGCGGCTTCCATGGCCTGGCGGCCGAGCATGAGGACATCCGCGTGCTGGTCCTGCCTTACGCCGAATTTGCCCGATGGCAGGCCGAGGGCCGCATCACCAACCTGTTCACGGCCAGCGCCGGCCTGTGGCTGGCGCTGCACCGCGACCGGCTGCTCAGCTGCGCCGTACCACCTCGGTAAAGCGATCGACCTCGCCGCGCAGCAGATCGGACTGCTCGGCCAATTCGCCGGCTGCATTCAGCAGCTCGCCGGCGGCGAGGCCGGTCTTGCCGGCGGCTTCGGTCACGCCGACGATATTGACCGACACCTCGTTCGTGCCGCGCGCCGCTTCCTGGACATTGCGCGCGATCTCCTGGGTCGCCGCGCCCTGCTGCTCGACCGCGGCCGCGACCGCCGTGGTGATCTCGCTGATATCGCCGATCGTGCCGACGATCTCGCGGATGGCATCGACCGCCTGGCCGGTTTCGCTGCGGATGGCATCGATCTGCGCCTGGATGTCGCCGGTCGCCTGCTGGGTCTGCACCGCCAGCGACTTCACTTCCTGCGCGACCACGGCGAAGCCCTTGCCGGCAGCCCCGGCCCGCGCCGCCTCGATCGTGGCATTGAGCGCCAGCAGGTTGGTCTGATGCGCGATCGCGCGGATCAGCTGCACGACCGCGCCGATCCGTTCGGCGCCGCCGGCCAGATTGCGCACCGTCGCGTCCGTCGCCTGGGCCTGCGCCACCGCGCGGTTGGCCACGGCGCTCGCCTGGCTCATCTGGCGGCTGATTTCGGCGATCGAGACATGCAGCTCCTCGGCGGCCGAGGCCACGGTCTGGACGTTGACCGACGCTTCCTCGGACGCGGCCGCAACCGTGCTGGATTGCAGCGAGGTTTCCTCCGCCGTCGCGGTCAGGCCCTCGGCATTGCCGCGCAGATGGTCGACCGCGCCGCCCAGGCGCTCGACCACGCCCATGACGCTTGCCTGAAACGAATCGGCCAGCCGCTGCAGGGTCTGATGGCGCTCGACCCGGGCGGCGGCCTCCAATTGCGTCTGTTCGGCCTTCAGCCGCTCATGCTCCAGCCCGTTGTCGCGAAACACGGTGAGCGCGCGGGCCATCTCGCCGATCACATCGTGACGCCGGGTTGCCGGGATCGCGGCCTCCTGGTCGCCCTCGGCCAGCCGCCGCATGGCGCCGGTGATGCCGTCGAGCGGCCGGCTGATCTGGCGGAAGGCCAGAAAGACCGCGACCATGGTCGCCACCAGCAACAGCACTGCGACGCCAATCGTGGTGATCAGCGTCGCCTGGTCTGCCGCTTCGAGCCGGCCGGACGAGAGGGTCAAATCGAGCCGCCCCAGATTTTCCTGATGCGTTTCGTCCTTGTAATTGATCGGCAGGCCGAATTTGAGACGGCCGCCGGTCCCCGCCCTATCGCGCTCGGCCACGGTCTGGCCGTCGGCGTCGATCACCACGCCATGGGCGAAGTCCTGGTCCTGGGCCAGCGTGGCCAGCATGCCTTCGATCTCGGGCTTGTTGATGTCCCACAGCGGCTTCGACATCGCCTCGGCCTGCATCAGCACCAGCTGCTTGCCGCGGGCCTGCAACGTGGCCAGCCGTTCCGCCTGTGAGGTCTGCAGATTGACCAGGGCCGAGGCGACGATGATGACGGTCATGACCAGACCGATCGTCACCAGCACGCGGTTCTGCAGGCTGATCCGTCGGCCCAGCAGCCAGGCGACGCGACGCGGGGCGAAGCCCAGCACAAGCCGCGCCGGCGCCGGCAACCGGCTCCAGACGACGGCCAGGCCCCGGCCCAGCAGAACCAGCGGAACGGCGATCGGGCGCAGCGCCGATCCGACCCGCCGGAGGATCGTCGAGCGTCGGACGGGCGACGCGGCCGAATCGAATTCGGCGGTGTTGTGCGTGGTCATGGTCCCAGCTCCGGTGCGTCCGAGTGTTGGTCGTGCCAATGGTCGAGGATCCGGTCGAGCTCGCCGCTGGCCCGGACCCGCTCCAGCGCCGCGCCGAACCGCGCCGCCTTGTCGGCCTGATCCTTCGGAAAGGCCACGTAGCGCGGCGCCTCTTCGATCAGGTGCGGCAGGAACGCGATCCTGCGGGTCAGACCCTCGCGCTCGGCCAAGGCCTTCAGCGTGTCGGCGTCGCCGGCGATCAGGTCGTCGCGCTCGGCGATGAGCTTCTTCAGCAGCAGCAGCTGGCTGGTCGCGGTCTGGTCCTTGCGCAGGCCAGCGGCGTGGTCGAACGCGGGCGAATAGGCGTAACCCTGCACGGTGGCCACAACGAATCGCTTCAAGTCGCTGAATTCCTTGAACTCTATGCGTGTCCCGGCGACACCGGCCAGGGCCGACCGGCCAAGGCGGATCGGGCCGACCAGGATGTAGCGCGCGCTATATTCGGGCGAGGCGACGAAGGGAAAGCCCAGATCGACCTTGCCACGATCGAGCAGCTGCAGGACCCGGTTCCACGGCACGCCGCGATGCTCGGCCTCGACCCCGACCTCGCGCAGCACAGCGCCGACCAGATCGACATCAAGGCCGACCTTGTGGCCATGATCGATCGAGACGAAGGGCGGTACGTCGTCTTCGCTGACCATCGTCCAGGTCTCCGCCCGCGCCGGCAAGGTCGCTAGAATCAACAACCCAAGCGCGCAAATATGCTTTCGAAACAATGTGCGCATTAGACGCTCCGGCCAAAGGTACAGCTCGTTATCGCTGCTTCAGGTTTCAGTCCGATGACACCGGATGCGTTTGCACCTGTGGCCTGCTCCGCGCAGCCCCGCTCTTGAACCGGCGACGGGGCCTGACTAGGCTGAGCCGGACGCTTCGGCGACACGAAAGAAAGAGCGCGCGCATGAGTGCCGGCACCCAGCTGCTGTTTCGCGACGACGCCTATCAGCGCAGCACAGCCGCGACCGTGATCGCGGTCGATGGCAACAGGATCCAACTGGACCGCACGCTGTTCTATCCGACCGGCGGCGGCCAGCCGGGTGACCGGGGTACGCTGACGGCCGCCGATGGGAAGGTCTATGCCGTGCTCGATACCCGCAAGGGCGAGGTGCCCGATAGCGTGCTGCATCTGCTGGCCGAGGATGCCGAGGCGCCCGCCGTCGGCACCGGGCTGACCGCGGCGATCGACTGGGACTATCGCTACCGGCTGATGCGCATGCACACCTGCCTGCATCTGCTGTGCGCCGTCGTGCCCGGCTCGGTCACCGGCGGCCAGATCTCCGACGGCAAGGCGCGGCTCGACTTCGACGTGCCGGGCGACAGCCTTGACAAGGACGACATCACCGCCAAGCTGAACGCGCTGATCGCGGCCGGCCATGCGGTCGAGACGCGCTGGATCACCGACGAAGAACTGGCCGCCAAGCCCGAACTGGTCCGCACCATGTCGGTCAAGCCGCCGACCGGCGCCGGCCGCATCCGCCTGCTCGACATCGTCGGCGTCGACCTGCAGCCGTGCGGCGGCACCCACATCCGCAACACGGCCGAGATCGGGCCGATCCTGGTGACCAAGATCGAGAACAAGGGCCGCCAGAATCGGCGCATCAACCTCAGCTTCGCCGGCTGATCAGGAGCCAAGCCCATGCCCTACGCCCACCCCGAGACACTGGTCTCGACCGATTGGCTGGCCCAGCGCCTGGGCGCACCCGACATCCGCATCGTCGACGCCAGCTTCAAGATGCCGGGCGTCACGCCGACCGCGCGCGAGGATTACCGGGCCGGCCATATTCCGGGCGCCGTCTTCTTCGACATCGACGAGATCAGCGATACCGACAGCGCCCTGCCCCATATGCTGCCGTCGCCGGAGAAATTCGCGGCGCGGGTGCGCAAGCTGGGCCTGGGCGACGGCAACCGCATCGTGCTCTATGGCAGCAGCCTGCCCGGCGCCGCCCGGGTCTGGTGGACGTTCCGCGCCTTCGGCCATCAGGACGTCGCCATCCTGGATGGCGGCTTCAAGCAATGGCAAGCCGAGGGCCGGCCGGTCGACGATCTGCCGCCGCCGCCGCGCGAGCGGCATTTCACCGCGCGCTTCAACAGCCTGATGGTGCGCGACAAGGGTCAGGTGCTGGCGAACATCGCCCAGCCCAAGGCCCAGCTGCTCGATGCCCGCGCCCAGGGCCGCTTCGAGGGCACGGTGCCCGAACCCCGCGCCGGTCTGCGGTCGGGCCATATTCCGGGCAGCCTGCAGCTGGACCATTTGGACCTGGTCGATGCCGCGACCGGGCGGATCAAGCCGGCCGAGGCGCTCAAGGCTGCCTTCGAGGCCGCCGGCGTCGATCTGGCCAAACCGGTCGTGACCACCTGCGGCTCCGGCGTCACCGCCAGCGTGCTGGCGCTCGGCCTGCATCTGATCGGCCATCGCGACGTCGCGGTCTATGACGGCTCCTGGTCGGAATGGGGCCTGCCCGGCGACCATCCGGTCGAGACCGGGCCGGCGCGCCGCTGACCCCATGGCCGAAAACCCGCTGACCCTGCTCGCCCGGATGGCGCCGCGTCGCGGGCTGCCCGGGCTCTGGGGCCTGTGGTTTCCGGCCTTGCTGGTGCTTTACACCGAAGCGGCGGTCCGCCTGTTCGGCGCGCCGCACGACTGGTGGCTGGTCGCGCTCACGACGGTGGCGGCCTATGCCAGCGCGATCGTCATCCGCAGGGCGGCGACCCGCGCCTAATGATGCCAGGCGGCGGCCAGGGCCGTCTGCAGGGTCGGATCGTTGGGGACAACGCTGTTGCCTGCGGCCGTCGGATCGAAGCCTGGATTGTTGGTCTCGAACGTCGCCATCGCCTGGACCAATTGCGAGATCTGGCTGTCGATCTGCGACCCGTCGCTGGTCGCGATGTCGTTCAGCGTATTGCCCACGCTGCCGAACCAGTTGGCGATCGTGACCTCGTCCTCAGTGCCCATCACGTCGATCCGCAGATCGTTGCCGGACTGCAGGAACCAGAGCTGGTCCGTTGCGATTCCGGGCAGGAAGGTCAGCTCGTTGCTGGGACCGGTCGCCGCCGCGGACCCATTGTCGATCGTGGTCTGCCCGGCGCCGGCGATCACCTCGTTGTTCTGGCCCGAGGCGATCAAAGTGTCCGCGCCGGCGCCCGCCGTGATCAGATTGAACCCGCCGTTTGCCGTCACCTGATTCGTGCCGCTGCCGTCGATGGTGACGGTATTGCCGATGCCGAGCGTCACGTTGGCGCCGGAACTGCCGGCATCGAGTGTGATCGTGCCAAAGTTGCCCGCCACGATCTGGGCGTTCTGCCCATCGATCACGACGCTGGCGCCGTCGTCCAGCGTCACTGTGGCATTGTCGGCAATGAGGGTGCCGCTTTCGGCATAGTTCACCAAGACGGCCAGCGTCCCGGCAGCGCTGGTGATGGTCGCGTCGGCACCATAGATCCCGACCGTGTTGTCGCCGGCGCCCAACGTGACGGTCTGATCGGTGCCGGCAAGAATGACGGTGTTGCCGGTATTGTCGACGGTCAGGGCAGCGTCGTCGCTCGTGAGATACAAAAACGGCGACGCGGCGCCGGCAACCGTATCGCCGGTGCCGATGATGTTGACCGTGTCGGTCTGGCCGCCGATCGTGATCGCATTGTCGTCGCCGGTCAGGTAGACGCCCAAATTGTCGCCCGCGATGAGTACCGCCGTGTTTTCGGCAACCTCGCTTTCGTTGATCTCGCTGCTGTAGCCATTGTCGAGCGTCAGGGTCGTGCCGGTCGCGCCGGCGGCGACCGTGACGCTGGCGTCGGCCCCGGCCTCGATCTGATCGTTCGAGCCGCTGACCGTGACCGTCGCATTGTCCGCCAATGTGATTGTCGAATTGTCGGCCTCGACCGTGGCGCTCTCGCCGTAGGCGACGGTCACGGCGAGCGTGCCGGTCGCGCTGACGATCATCGCGTTGGCGCCATAGACGCCGACCTCATTGTCGCCGGCGCCGAGCGTCGCCGTATCGTTGGCTCCCCCTAGCGCGAGGGAATTGCCGGTACTCGCGATGGTGACGGCGCTGTCGTCGCTCGTCAGATACAGAAATGGCGATGCCGCGCCGCTAATGATATCGCCGGTGCCGATCAGGTTAAGCGTGTCGGTCTGGCCGCCGATCGTCACGACATTGTCGTCGCCGGTCAAATAGGTTCCCAGAGCGTCGCCGGCAACCAGAACCGCCGTGTTGCTGGCGGTTTCGCTTTGATTGATCTGGACGCCGGTATTGTTGTCGAGCGTCAGGCTCGTGCCGGTCGCCCCCGCCGCAACCGTGATGCTGGCGCCGGCGCCGGCCTCGATCTGATCGTTCGCGCCGACCACCGTCACCGCCGCGTTGTTTGCGGCCGCGACCGTCGAATTGTCGGCCTCGACCGTGGCGCTATCGCCGTACGCGACGGTCACCGCAAGCGAGCCCGAAGTGCTGGCGATGGTGGCGCCGGTGCTGAACACGCCCACATCGTTTGCGCCGCTGCCGAGCGTCACGCTCTGGTTCGCGCCGGCCAGGGCAATCGTGTTGCCGGTGCCGTCGACGGCGAGCGTGCTGCCGCCGCCATCGAGTTCGACATAGGACAGAGCCGAGCCGCTGATGCTGTCGCCCGTCCCGTTGAAGCTGACCGAATCGTTTTGACCGGTCGCCGTTACAGTGTCGCCGTCGCCCACCGTGTTGACGGTAATGTTGTCGCCGGCGACGAGCATGGTCACGGCGGCGCCGGTGACCGCATCGGTGGCGCCGATGGTCCCCGTGCTATTGTTCAGCGTCAGGGCGGTGCCGGTCGCGCCCGCGGCGACAGTGATCGTCGTCCCGGCGTCGGCGACGATCTGGTCGTCGTTTCCGCTCACCGCCAGCGTGCCGGACGCCGCGAGATCGACCGTTGCGCCGTCGGTGCCGACGAGCCTACTGGCGCTGGCGACGCCGGAGACGGTGATGGTCCCGGTCCCGTTCGCGAGCGTCACGGTCTGGCTGCCGCCGAACACCACGATCTCACTCCCGTTGATCGTGGCGGTCGTGGCGGTCTGCCCGGCAAATGTATACCCAGCGGCAACTCCGATCTGAGCGTCAAATCCCGCGAGGACGGTAATCGTTTCGGCATTGCCTACGACCGCCAGGGAATCGTCCTCTCCCGCCAGTTCGATCGTGTCACCGGTCGCAATACCGGTGAGGATCGTCGACTGGCTGTCGTTTCCAGATATTACAACCTGTACGTTCGGTTGAAGATCGAGCACGGCGCCGGATCCGCTGACCGTATCCGCGGTGCCATCCGTCTCAGACAGGTGGGCGGAACTGCCGCTACCGGCGTTGATCACGTCGCCGCCGCCGACCGCGTACAGGCGGCCGCCGGTTTCGACCGTCACGATATTGGCGTTCCCTAACAAAATGCTTTGGTCGTTCGCGCCCAGCGTCACCGTCGCATTTGACCCGTAGACCCTGCTGCCTTTCTCACTTGTCGATCCATCTAGTATGACGGCATCTCCACTGGTCAGATTTAGAGTATATCCGTTTCCGATAACCGTGTCGGCGTCTTCCCCTGATCCGGAGAGCGTGATGGAATCGGCGAAGGCATTGATCGTGTTGCCGCCGCCGTTGGCATTGATCGTGTTGCCGCCGCCAGTGGCGCTGAACGTGTCGCCGGTGCCGAGTGTCACCGTGTCGCCACTGCCGGTCAGGTCTGCCTGGGTGTTCGCGTCGAGCGTGAGCGTTGCGCCGGATCCGCTGACCGTATCCGCGGTGCCGTTCGTGCCGGACAGCGCGACGGTATCGCCGTCGATGACGTTGACCGTGTTGTCGCCGCCGGTGGCGCTGAACGTGTCGCCGGTCCCGAGCGTCACCGTGTCGGTGCTGCCGGTCACGTTGACCTGGGTATTCGTGTCGAGCGCGATCGTTGCGCCGGATCCACTGACCGTATCCGCAGTGCCGTTCGTGCCGGACAGCGCGATAAGAGCGCCGCTCGCGAGCGTCACCGTGTCGCCACCGCCGGTCAAATCGGCCTGGGTGTTCGCGCTGAGAGCGATCGTTGCGCCGGATGCGCTGACCGTGTCGGCGGCTCCGCCCGTGCCGTCCAGCGTTATAATATCGCCGCTGACGGCGTTGATCATGTTGCCGTCGCCGATCATGTACAGGGTATCGTCGGTCCCGAGCGTCACCGTGTCGGTACTGCCAGTCAGGTCGGCCTGGGTGTTGGTGTCGAGCGTAAACGTTGCGCTCTGGCTCGTGGTGACGCTGTTGCCGGTGCCGGTAAGATTGACCGTGTCGTCCGCCCCTTCCACATCGACAGTCGAGCCGGCTGGCGCATTTTCAGTCGTGTCGTCGGTCGAGATGGTGATGATGGACATGGCGCGTTCCTAGGGAAGTTGCTCGGAAATCGGGAACCGGCGGCGAGCGTTCGAGAACGGTGGGTTGATGACGTGGCGGGAAGCCCCCTCCACACGCCATAGATCGCAGCGGCCGCACCCGCTAGGCCACCGCTCTTGGTGCGGCAATTTCTCAATTAGCCCAGCACGAAGCCGGGCTCTATGAATTTATTTACAATCGCTAGTGGATTTATCGATGGACATCGGCCACGACCCATGCGTGCACTTGCCTCAACCCGAAGCATGCCCCGCGCGGCCGCACCTGCTCTGCTCCAGTCGGCGGAACCGAACGCCACGCCTTTTTTCGACCCCGACGGCGGCGGTGGCGAGCGAGATCGCGTAATGGCCGCCACGTCCTCGGCCGGGTCCGTGTGACGCGGGCACACCGAAGGTCTGCCGCAGTCCGACCGGCATCGCGGTGGCCCTGATCTCGCCGATTTCACGCATGAGTGTTAATTTATATGCGACAGTGATCTATGGTACTATTCACCATGGGCGTGGACGATATCGGGCAGGCCGGTCCGCTACCGCAGATCCTCACCTGAGCTGAGGCGGGAAGGCCGCGGACCATGGCAAAGGGAATTCCTCCATCGATCGGCCATCGTTCAGATAGCGGGCGGGCGCTCAGCAAAAGCGAAGACCGCTTTCGTCAGGTGGTCGAGGCTGCGCCGAACGCCATGGTCATGATCAATCGCGCTGGGCGGATCGAGATGGTCAACGTCCAGGCCGAGCGCGTCTTCGGCTACGAGCGGGCCGAGCTGCTGGGCCAACCGGTCGAGATGCTCGTGCCCGATCGGTTTCGCGGCCACCATCCGGCCCTGCGCAATTCTTTCTTCACCGCCCCGCAATCTCGACCGATGGGCGCTGGTCGGGAACTCTTCGGCCTGCGCAAGGACGGCAGCGAATTCCCGGTCGAGATCGGTCTGAATCCGATCGAGACCGAGGATGGCACCATGGTGCTGTCGGCGATCGTCGATATCTCCGAACGCAAACGGCTGGAGGAGCGCTTTCGGCGCGTGGTCGAGGCGGCCCCCAACGCCATGGTCATGATCAGCGGACGGGGATGGATCGAGATGGTCAACGCCCAGGCCGAACGGCTCTTCGGCTACGAGCGGGCCGAGCTGCTGGGCCAGCCGGTCGAGATGCTCGTGCCCATTCGATATCGCGGTCATCATCCGGCCCTGCGAAACTCCTTCTTCACCGATCCACGATCGAGGCCCATGGGCGTGGGGCGCGATCTCTACGGATTGCGCAAGGATGGCAGCGAATTCCCGATCGAGATCGGGCTGAATCCGATCGAGACGGAAGACGGCACCATGGTGCTTTCGGCGATCGTCGACATCTCGGACCGGAAGCAGAGAGAGGAGCGGATCCAGGCGGCGCTCACCGAGAAGGATATCCTGCTCGGCGAGATCCATCATCGTGTGAAGAACAACCTTCAGATCATTTACAGTCTGCTCGACCTGCAATCGGCGCAAATTTCCGATCCGGTCGCCTTGGGCATGCTGCGGGATAGCCAGAATCGGGTTCGCTCGATGGCGCAGATTCACCAAACGCTCTACCAGTCGAAAGATTTCGCGGAAGTCGATTTCAGCCATTTCCTCGATTCGCTCGTGCCGACGCTCGTCGCGTCCTACGGCGTCGATCCCAGCCAGATCACGCTCTCGATCGATGCCGAACACGTGCTGCTGCCGATCGACGCCGCCATCCCCTGCGGCCTGGCGGTCAACGAGCTGATTTCCAACGCGCTCAAGCATGCCTTCCGTCCGGACAAGGGCGGTGCCATCGCGGTCGCCCTGACGCGGGAGGCGGACGGCAAGGTGTCTCTGTCGGTCAGCGACGATGGTGTCGGTGTTCCCGAAACCGTCGACATTGCCAACACCAGCACGCTCGGCCTCCAACTCGTGACGCTGCTGGCCGACCAGCTCGGCGGCAGCTTTTCGATGCGGCGCGCCGACCCGACCCGGTTCGTCTTGACGTTTCCCATCGACAAATCGGTTGGAGGCAAAAAATGACCGGTGCGCGCCTCCTCGTGGTGGAAGACGAGCGGATCGTAGCGCTGCATTTGCGCCAACAGCTGATCAAGCTCGGCTATGACGTCGGTCCGCCCGTCGCGTCTGGACGACAGGCGCTGGAGAAGATCGAAGAGTCGCATCCCGATCTGATTCTCATGGATATCCATATCGAGGGTGACCTCGATGGCATCGAGACGGCGACACGGATCACCGCCGGTCACCGCATTCCGGTGATCTATCTCACGGCCTATTCGGAACCGACAACGCTCGACCGTGCCCGGGCCACCGGGCCTTACGGCTATCTGATCAAGCCGTTCTCCGAACGGGAACTGCACGCCACCATCCAAATGGCGCTGGAACGATCTCGGGCCGAGAAGAGCGAGCGCGCGAGCGAGGCGGCCTTGCGCCAGGCGCAAAAGATGGAGGCGATCGGCCAACTCACCGGCGGCCTCGCGCACGATTTCAACAATCTGCTGGCCGTGGTGATCGGCAATTTGGAACTGGCCGGCGAAGAGATTGCTGCCGACCACGCCGCGGCGCCGCTGCTGCACGAGGCATTTGAGGAATGTCTGCGCGGCGCCCAATTGATTCGCAGCCTCCTCGCCTTCTCTCGTCAGCAGGATTTGACGTCGCGGCAGATCGAGCTGGGCTCGATGCTCACGGGACTGACGGGTATGCTGCGGCACATGCTGGGCGAGCCCGTGGAGGCCTCGTTGACGCTCGCACCCGATCTTTGGCCGGTGCATCTCGATCAGGCGCAGCTCGAATCGGCCCTGTTGAACTTGGCGATCAATGCGCGCGATGCGATGCCGCAAGGCGGCAAGCTCGTCTTCGAGGCGACCAACGTTACCCTGGATGCCGAGTACGGGGCGCAGAACCCCGGTGTCGCGCCTGGCGATTACATATTGGTCGCGGTGTCGGATACTGGCGTCGGCATGTCGCCGGAAGTTTTAGCCCGCGCGTTCGAACCGTATTTCACAACCAAGGAAGTCGGCAAGGGCAGCGGCCTCGGCTTGTCTATGGTGTTCGGTTTCATCAATCAGTCGGGCGGTCACGTGAAGATCTATTCCGAACTGGGGCATGGGACCACGGTCCGCCTCTATCTGCCGCGCGCGCAGGCCGCCGCTGCCGTGCCCGAGGCGGTCAAAGGAGTGATCGACCGGCGCCTCGGCGTCGGTCGGGTCGTTCTCGTCGTCGAGGATCATGAAGATTTGCGGCGGATGGTCGTGCGCAGTCTGACGCGGCTCGGCTTCGACGTGATCGAAGCGGACCGCGCCTCGTCCGCCCTGGAGACGCTGAATGGCGGACTGCATCCCGATCTGCTGCTCACCGACATGGTCATGCCGGGGACCATGAACGGGCTCGAGCTTGCGAAGGAAGCGGTGCGTCGCATGCCCCGACTGCGTGTGCTTCTGACATCGGGCTTCACCGAACAGGCAGCTCAAGCATCAGGCGAGGCCCTGCCCTGGCCGTTGCTGGTCAAGCCCTATCGAAATCAGGATCTCATCGCCGCTTTGACCAGCGCGATGGTCGATCCGGAAGATCCCGAAGGATCAAAAAGCGTGTGAATGAGAGCACCGTGTCCGTCGCCGCGACGACGAGAAAGTCGATGACGACTTAGGTCGCAAACATTTGAACCCGCGGTCATCTTCGATGACTGGCCTGTCGATGGACGAATGATGCCATGCGTGTTTTGGTAATAGACGATCAGGCTTCCGTTCGCGCCGTCGTGCGGCGAATGTTGGAGCAAGCTGATCATGAGGTCATTGAGGCCGAGAACGGCAAAGACGGTCTGAAGTTGTTTCAGGAACAACTGATCGACGTCGTCGTCACCGACATAATCATGCCCGAACAGGAAGGGATCGAAACGATCATCGCGCTTCGTAAGATCGCTTCCAGGCCATTACGTATCGTCGTAATGTCTGGCGGCGGACGCCTTCAAAGCAAAGATATTCTACCGATCGCAGTGAAGTTCGGCGCTGACGCGGCCCTCCCGAAGCCGTTCCTGAAGGAGGAACTCGTTGCCTGCGTCGAGGGGCGGTCTACCGGTTCGGCTTGATCTTCCGACCTTCTATCGACCTATTTTTCGCTTGGCGACGGAGCCGCTAGTCGGCCGAACCGAACACCACGCCCTTTTTCTCCACACCGACGGCGGTCAGAATGACGATGCCGATCGCCGCGGCGCCGGCGACGATGGCGAGCGAGATCGCGTAATTGCCGCCATAGAACACGGCGAGCTGCGCCTGCCAGGTGGCATTGATCGCCGCCAGCAGATTGCCCAGCTGATACATCAGGCCGGGAAACGTGCCGCGCACGGCGTCGGGCGACAGTTCGTTCAGATGGGTCGGCACGACGCCCCAGGCGCCCTGCACCGCCACCTGCATCAGGAAGGCGCCGAGGCCGAGCAGGATCGGCGTCTGGGCGAAGGCCCAGAGCGGCAGCACCGGCAGCGCCAGCAGTGCTGCGAAGATGATCGCCTTGCGCCGGCCGAGCCGTTCCGACCAGGCGCCGAACGCGATGCCGCCGATGATGGCGCCGACATTGCCGACGATGGTCAGCAGCGAGACCATGCCATTGTCGAAATGATGGGTCGTGCGCAGAAACTGCGGATAGAGATCCTGAGTGCCGTGGCTGAAGAAATTGAACGCGGTCATCAACACGATGACATAGCCCGCGAGTTTCCAATGGCCGCGCATCGCCGCGAAGAATCCCAGCTTCGCCTTGACGTGTTCGCCCTTGAGCCAGACCGGCGATTCCTCGACCGACATCCGGATATAGACAACCAGCAGGGCCGGAATCACGCCGACGATGAACATGCCGCGCCAGCCGATCAGCTCGAACAAGGCCCAATTGACGATCGAGGCGAGCAGGAAGCCGCAGGCATAGCCCTGCTGCAGGATGCCCGAGACCGCGCCGCGGGCCCGTTCAGGAATGCTTTCGAACGTCAGCGACGCGCCGATGCCCCATTCGCCGCCCATCGCCACGCCGAACAGCGCGCGCAGCACCAGAAAGACCGTCAGATTGGGCGAGAAGGCCGAGGCCACTTCCAGCACCGCGAACAGCAGGATATCGATCATCAGCACCGGCCTGCGCCCGAACCGGTCGGCAAGCCGGCCGAAGATGAAGGCGCCGATCGGACGGCAGGCGAGCGTCAGTGTGATCGCGAGCGCGACGTCCGGCACGCCGACGCTGAAATCCTTGGCGATGGCGCCCAGCGTGAAGGACATCAGGAAGAAATCGAACGCATCCAGCGTCCAGCCGAGGAAGCTGGCGAGAAAGGCGGCGCGCTGACTCTTGGTCAGGGTCTTGAGTTCCGACAGAATCAGCATCCGCGCTATCCTCTTCCAGATCTTCGGCTTTTCGTACCGGCCTTCAGCAAACTCCAACCAAGGGCCGGCGGGGCTGCTACCGAACGTCGCAGGGTAGCGGCCGGATCATTCAAAGACTCAAAACGAAACCGCCGGCCGCGGGATGTCCCGGGCCGGCGGTCGGTTCGAATGGCCAGCCCGCGTCAGTGATGCAGGATCTGGCCCAGGAAGGCGCGCGTGCGCTCGCTCTTCGGGGCCGCGAAGAAGTCTTCCGGCGGCGAGGTCTCGACCACTTCGCCGCGGTCCATGAACACCATCGTGTCGGCGACCGTGCGCGCGAAGCCCATTTCGTGGGTCACGCAGATCATGGTCATGCCTTCGTTGGCGAGACCGACCATCACGTCCAGCACTTCCTTGACCATCTCCGGGTCGAGCGCCGAGGTCGGCTCGTCGAACAGCATGATGTTGGGCTTCATGCACAGCGAGCGGGCGATCGCGACGCGCTGCTGCTGACCGCCAGATAATTGGCCCGGATATTTCTTCGCCTGCTCGGGAATGCGGACCCGGTTCAGGTAATACATGGCGGTCTCCTCCGCCTCTTTCTTCGGGACCTTGCGGACCCAGATCGGTGCCAGCGTCAGGTTCTCCAGCACGGTCAGATGCGGGAACAGGTTGAACTGCTGGAACACCATGCCGACCTCGCGCCGGATCAGTTCGATGTTCTTCAAATTCGCCGTCAGCTCGATGCCGTCGACGATGATCTGGCCCTTCTGGTGCTCTTCCAGCCGGTTGATGCAGCGGATCGCCGTCGACTTGCCGGAGCCGGACGGGCCGCAGATGACGACCTTCTCGCCCTTGCGGACCTGGAGGTTGACGTTCCGCAACACGTGGAACTCGCCGTACCACTTGTTGACGTCGCGCATTTCGATGATCGGCGCCCCAAGCATCGGGGCCATGGCGGCTTCAGACATTGCTTTGAGACTCCTAGCGGCGCTTGCCTTTGTTGAGAAGCACTTCCAGCCATTGGCTGTAACGCGACATGGCAAAGCACGCGACGAAATAAATCGAGCCGAGGAAAATATAGGCTTCGCTGGTCAGACCGCGCCAGTTCGGATCGATCAGCGCGATCTGGGTCGTGCTCATCAGATCGAGCAGGCTGATGATCGAGACCAGCGAAGTGTTCTTGAAATTGCCGATCAAGTTACCGACCAGTGGCGGGATCACGATGGTGATCGCCTGCGGCAGGATGATCGACTTGGTCTTGCGCCAGTAGCTGAGACCCAGCGCGTCGGCCGCCTCGAACTGGCCCTTGGGCAGGGCCATCAGACCGGCGCGGATATCTTCTGCCTGATAGGCGGCCAGGAACATGGTGATCGCGATCAGCGCGCGCAGCACTTTGGACACGGAAAAGCCCGGCGGCAGGAACAGCGGCAGCATCAGGCTGGCCATGAACAGGACCGTGATCAGCGGCACGCCGCGCATCACCTCGATGAAGACCGTGCAGACCAGCCTGACGACCGGCAGGTTGGATCGGCGTCCGAGCGCCAGGAAGACGGCCAGGACGAAGCCGAAGATCATGCTGAGCAGCGACAGGATCAGCGTCAGCGGCAGGCCGCTCCACAGATCGCTCTCGACCGGGGCCAGACCCAGCACGCCGCCCCACATCAGCACGCCGCAGATGACCAGGACCGCGACCCAGGCATAGGCGGTCTCGCGCCGCCACAGCTTCGGCACGAACGAGGCGCCGGTCATGCCGAACAGCAGGATCGTCACCAGCGCCGCGCGCCACTGCTCCTCATAGGGAAACCGGCCGAACAGGATGAAGCGCCATTTCTCGGCGACGAACGCCCAGCAGGCCCCCGTGCCTGCCGCTTGGCAGGCGCGCATGTTGGGCGCCACGAACACGGCATCGAGGACGCCCCATTTGAAGACGCCCCACAGCACCCAGAGCGCCAGCCCGCCGAACAGCACCGTAATGATGCCGTTACCGACCGAGTTGAACAGATTGGCGCGGGCCCAGAGGCCGAAGCGCTTGGCCCCGTTCGCGCCCGGCGCCGGAAGCATGGTCGTGGCGGTGGCCATGGCTCAGCGTCCCTTGAGCGCGATGCGCGCGTTGTAGATGTTCATCAACAGCGAGATCGACAGGCTGATGGCGAGATATGTCGCCATGATGATGCCGATGCCCTCGATCGCCTGGCCGGTCTGGTTGATCTGCGTCTGGGCGACGAACACCAGATCGGGAAAGCCGATCGCGACGGCGAGCGTCGAATTCTTGGTAAGGTTCAGATACTGGCTGGTCATCGGCGGAATGATGACGCGCAGCGCCTGGGGCAGCACGATCAGGCGCAGCACCTTGCCGCGCTGCAGACCCAGCGCGCCAGCCGCCTCGGTCTGGCCGTGGCTGACCGCCAGGATGCCGCTGCGGACGATCTCGGCGATGTAGGACGCGGTATAGACCACCAGACCGATCAGCAGCGCCGTCAGTTCGGGCGAGAAGCTGGAGCCGCCGGAGAAATTGAAGCCCTGCATCACCGGCTTGTCGAGCGTCAGATGCGCGCCCGTCGCCAGGAACACGATCACCGGAAGGCCGATGATCAGCGCCGCGCCGGCGCCCAGGATCGGAAACGGCGTGCCGGTTGCTTCCTGGCGCTTGCGGCCCCACCAGTCGAGCCCGATCGTGGCCGCGATGCCGACGAAGAAGGCGATCCAGATCAGCTTGTGGCTGGGATCGGCCACCGGCATCGGAAACATCAGGCCGCGGTTGGACACGAACACGTCCGGCAGCGGATTCCAGGCGTCGCGCGGCCCCGGCGCCGCCACATGCATGATCGCGTACCAGAAGAACAATTGCAGCAGCAGCGGCAGATTGCGCCACAGTTCGACATAGCATTGCGCCAGCTTCGACACCAACCAGTTGGGCGACAGCCGCGCCACGCCGATCAAGGTGCCGAGGATGGTGGCCAGCACCACGCCCAGGCCGGCGACCTCGAACGTGTTCAACAAGCCGACGATGAAAGCGTCGCGATAGGTATCGGACGGGTCGTAGGGCACCAGCTTTTCGGAGATGTCGAAGCCGGCTTCGCGGTTGAGGAAGCCGAAGCCGCTGGCGATGTGCTGACGCGCCAGATTGTCGAACGCGTTGCTGGCCAGATAGGCCCCGCTGCCGAGCACGACGACGATCAGAACGATCTGCCAGAACACCCCGCGGACCGTGGGGTTGTTCCAGATCTTGGTATCGCTCGACCTTTCGGTCGATCCTCGGTCTGCGATCCCGGAAGTTGCCATCAGCGTACCGCCTCGTCACGACTAAACGATTGCATCGCGACGATGCAAGAACCAGTGAAGCTCGCCCATCGCGGGTCCCAGCGGACCCGCGATGGGGAAAGCTCAGGGTGACGAACCGTCAGCGCGCCGGCGGCGCGTACATCAGGCCGCCCGTCGTCCACAGGTCGTTGAGACCGCGCTCGAGCTTGAGCGGGCTGCCTTTGCCCACATTGCGCTCGAAGATCTCGCCGTAATTGCCGACGCCCTTGATGATGTTGTAGGCCCACTTCTCGTCGATCCCGAGCGCCTTGCCGTTGCCCTCGGTCACGCCCAGGAAACGCTTGATGTCCGGATCGTCGCTCTTCAGCATCGCGTCGACGTTCTTGGACGTGATGCCCTTTTCCTCGGCCTGGATCAGCGCGAACACGCTCCAGCGCATGATATCGTAGAACTGGTCGTCGCCCTGACGCACGGCCGGGGCCAACGGCTCCTTCGAGATCAGTTCCGGCAGGATGATATAGTCATCCGGCTTCGGCGCCTTGCTGACGCGCGTGCTGGCCAGACCCGACGAGTCGGTCGTGTAGGCATCGCAGCGGCCCGTGAAGAACGCATTCTCGACCTCGTCGAGATTCTCGATCACGACCGGCTTCAACTCCATCTTATTGGAGCGGAAATAGTCGGCGAGATTGAGTTCGGTCGTCGTGCCCGGCTGGACGCAGACGGTGGCGCCCGACAGTTGCTTGGCGCTCTTGATGTTCGCCGACTTCTTCACCAGGAAACCCTGGCCGTCGTAGAACACGACCGGGCCGAACAGCAGACCGAGCTGGGCTTCGCGGCCGAGCGTCCAGGTCGTGTTGCGCGACAGCATGTCGACTTCGCCCGACTGGATCGCGGTGAAGCGCTGCGGCGCCGACAGCGGCACGTACTTGACCTTGTCCGGGCTGCCCAGGATCGCGGCGGCGACCGCCTTGCAGACATCGATGTCGAGCCCGGCATAATTGCCCGTGCTGTCGGCCGCGCCGAAGCCTGCGGTCTTGTCGTTCACGCCGCAGGTCAGAACGCCTTTGCTCTTGATATTGTCGAGCGTCTGGCCGGCCTCGGCGGTCGCGGCCGTCCCCAGCGCCAGCGTCAATACGGCAGAAGCCAATATCCGCTTCATCGAGTACCCCCGAAATGTTGCATTTGAAAAGATCCCCACGTACCCCAGAACTTCCCTGTTCGGCCGAAGATTGCTTCGTTTGTTCGGGTCCCAGCAACTATCGTGCTGTTTGACCCGGTTTCGGCTCAGAACTGTTCGGACGCTAGCATAGCGCCCCGTGTTGCCGCAACGATGGAGAATGTCGGAAAAGCGAGGTTTTCGTTGCGCTCGCAACCGACTAGGATCATTGCGGAGATACCAGGATACCCCAAAACAATCGCCGGAATCAGTGACGTAATGCCAGCCAAACCCAGCAATCCCCGAACGGTCGCGGTCCATGCCGGACGCGATCCGCGGGCCCAGTTCGGCATGATCAACCCGCCCGTGTGGCACGCGTCGACTGTGCTGTTTCCGACACTGGACGCGCTCGATCGCGCGATCCGGCAGCCGTTCGAAGGTCTGGTCTATGGCTTGCTCGGCACGCCGACCTCGAGCGCGCTCGAACAGGCCGTGGCCGCCATGGAACACGCCGACCGCGCCATCGCCGTCGGTTCCGGCCTCGCCGCCATCGCGGTCGCGATCATGCCGTTCGTGCAATCCGGCGACCACCTGCTGGTCAGCGACGGGGCCTATGGGCCGACCCGGCATCTGTGCCAGAACTGGTTCCGGCGCTGGGGCATCGAGACGACCTATTACGATCCGATGATCGGCGCCGGGATCGCCGATCTGATCCGACCCAACACGCGCCTCATCCATCTGGAGACGCCGAGTTCGCTCACGTTCGAGGTGCCGGATGTCCGGACGATCGTCCAGATCGCCAAGGCGCGCGGTCTCAAGACCGTGATCGACAATACCTGGGCCTCGCCGATCTTCTTTCAGCCGATGGATCTGGGCGTCGATGCGGTCATCCTGGCCGGCACGAAATATATCGCCGGCCATTCCGACGTGGTGATCGGTTTCGTCGCCACGACCGAGGAAAGCTGGCTGCCGGTCAAGCAGGCCGCCGCCGATTTCGGCCACCACGCCACGCCGGACGATTGCTACATGACGCTGCGCGGCATGCGTACCGCCGCCGTCCGATTGAAGCAGCACGAGGCGAGCGCGCTCGAAGTCGCCCATTGGCTGCGGACCAGGCCGGAAGTTCGGCGCGTGCTGCATCCGGCCCTGCCCGATCATCCGGGCCATACCCATTGGAAACGGGATTTCACCGGATCCTCAGGGTTGTTCGCCATCGAGTTGCGCCCCTGCGCGCGCGCGGCCGTGGCCGCCATGGTCGAAGGCATGGCGCTGTTCGGCATCGGGTTCAGCTGGGGCGGTTTCGAAAGTTTGATTCTGCCATTTGAACCAAATGGATTGCAGCGCGTTTCAACTATAGCGCACGACGGGCCGCTGATTCGCCTGCATATCGGATTGGAGGAGGTTTCCGATCTCATCGCCGATCTGGAGCACGGATTCGCCCGGCTCCGTCACGCCGCCGAATGATTTCCAGGACGCGAAAATGCGCCGGAAAGTCGCAGGGACTCGGGTTGCAATTGGGTAATCCCAGTTTTGCATACCGGATTCCATAATAAAGCCTTTTTTCATCCGCCTTCTGTACCTATTCTTATTGTCAGCTCAAACTTCAACTCCCAGAGGATTTCTCGTGGCACGTCCCTCAAACATCACAGCGGCGAGCGTCGCCCGCGGCCAGACGCGCGGTCAGCTTACGACCGAACAGCTCAAGTCGATCGATTCCTCCGTCGGCGCGCAGGTTCGGCTTCGCCGCATTCTGCTGGGCCTGTCGCAGGAAGCGGTTTCCAAGGTCATCGGCCTGACCTTCCAACAGTTGCAGAAGTACGAGCACGGCACGAATCGCATCAGCGCTTCGCGTCTGTACCAGCTCGCCATGATCCTGCATGTGCCGGTCTCGTATTTCTTCGAGACCGTCGATGTCGAGGGTGGTGCGGAAGCCGCGCAGGAAGCCTATGCGGCTGCCGCCGAGGCCGACGAGGTGCCGAGCGATCTGATGAAGAAGCGCAAGACCGTCGAACTGGTCCGCGCGTTCTACGCGATCGACGACGACAAGCAGCGCAACGCCGCGCTCAATCTGCTGAAGACCCTGGCGAAGTCCAAGTAAGTCTTCCCCGGACGTTCGGGTTTGTGCGAGAGGGCCGGCCGCGTCGAAGCGGCCGGCCCTTCTTGTTTTCGCAAAGCTCACGAAACAGGTCGGCTCTGCGCCGCTCATCAGTTGCGCTGCGCCGCGGAAACCTCTAAATCCCTACCCGTCCGGAACGGCCGGGGCGTGGCTCAGCCTGGTAGAGCGCTTGCTTTGGGAGCAAGATGTCGGAGGTTCGAATCCTCTCGCCCCGACCATCCGGTCCACCCGACGCCGGCTCGACCGCCGGCCCGGTTTCCAGCAGACGGAGTTTCAGGATCTCATGGCGCTCGCTCGCATCCTCCGCCCCGCCAAGTCCGCGATGTCGTCCGGCACGGCCAAAACCAAGCAATGGGTGCTCGAATTCGAGACGGCGACGAAACGCCAGGCCGAGCCGCTAATGGGCTGGATCTCCGCCGCCGACACGCTCAACCAGGTGCGCCTGACGTTCGACACGCTGGAAGAAGCGGTGGCCTATGCCGACAAGCACGACCTGACCTATGCGGTCGAGCAGCCGCACCAGAAACAGATCAAGCCGAAGGCCTACGCCGATAATTTCCGGTTCGACCGCATCCGCGGTTGACCCCCCGGAGCGCCCTTAGCTCAGTTGGATAGAGCATCGGCCTTCTAAGCCGAGGGTCACTGGTTCGAATCCAGTAGGGCGCACCAAAATCTTCCGATAGATCAAGTTGTACGACAGACATTCGCTCCAATACCGAAGCCGAGTCTCTGGATTCACTTGGCGCCCATCTCCAGCGCCGTATCATAGACGCCCTGGTGGCCCAGGTGTTTCATAAAATCTTTGACCTTCATATTGGCGCCCCAAGAAACGCCCCCGCTCTTTTTGTCACCGAACACGGTCTGGGCATCGGCGGTGGCGAAATTCAGGGTTTGCAAGATCAAGGAACACGAAGGACAAACCGGTTGATTGTGGCAGGAGACCGTCCGTGCGGCAGCCGCTGTGAGCGCGGCGGCCGCAGCGGCCAAACTACCCTGAGCGATGATGAAATCGCGCAACGTCGACATTTCCGCATGACCATATTGCCCGCTCGATGTGCCGTCGTACGTCACTCCACCGATATCGAGCGTGACCTGGGCGCTTTTCTGCTTTGCCGGGCCGCCATCGGCCGGCTGGACAACCCGGGCCCCGTGCGGGAGGGGCTTGGCCTGGACGGGCGCTGCTTGAGAAAATCTGGTCGGCGGTGGCCGCACGCCCTGTGATTTCGGCTGGACATGCGGCATCCTGCCAAACTTGGTCGGCGGCGGGGGAATAACCGGTCGCACCATGGTCTCGCCTCTTGGTGGCTCTCGTCGACATTAAAGACCACCCAGAAGTGAAGGCCAGCTTAATCTAGGCCCGCGGGCAAAGCGTCGGCATCGATCGGCGCGGCTTGAACGTGCGGCGTCCCGCGTTCGAACCGGCAACATCCGCAGCGGTTGGCCGGATGGATGCTCGGGGTGCGGGCCTGGCTTTCCCACAGCCCCTCGAATACCGGCAGGAGGCGGACATAGAGCGGCGCCACGCTGCGCCTGTGCGATCCGGCGACCGGCACCTGGTCGATCTACTGGCTGGACAGCCGGAATCCCCGGATCGACATCCCGATGGTCGGCCGGTTCGCGGACGGCATCGGCCTGTTCCTGGCCGACGAAGATTTCGAAGGCCGTCCCATCAAAGTCCGCTTCATCTGGACGCCGATCTCGGCGACGCAATGCCGGTGGGAGCAGGCCTTTTCCGCCGACGGCGGCACCCGTTGGGAGACCAACTGGACCATGAACTTCACCCGTGCCTGATCGCTCTCGCCGAATCGCTCGCGATGGCTTTCGGCATGACGGTCGTCGCAGTCATCGATCGGAGGCCCCGAAGTCCTGTCGTGAAAATTTGGCCAGTACATTCATCGAATCCAAACAAGTTCCATGAACAGAAGCCAATTTCGGGCGCAACCAATCCGGTCTTCCCCCGTTGAACACATGAATAGACCAATTCATGGAGGATGATCATGGACAAGGACCGTATCAAGGGCGCCGCAAAGGAAGTCTCTGGCTCGATCAAGGAAGCCGCGGGCAAGATTACCGGCGATCGCGAGACCGAAGCCAAAGGCAAGGTCGAAAAGAATGTCGGCACGGCGCAGAACGCCTTCGGCAAGGTCAAGGACGCCATCCGCAACGCCTGATTTGGGCTGGACTAACTTTGCCTGAGAGCAAGGGAGAGCAAAATGCTGCGCACGGTTCTGCTGGTTCTTCTGATCCTTTTCCTGATCGGTTCCTTCCCGATCTGGCCGTATAGCGCCGGTTGGGGCTACTACCCGACCGGCGGTCTGGGCACGCTGCTGATCATTCTGATCGTCGTGATGTTCCTGGGCTGACGCCGAACCGAACCGCCGGAGGGGTGCGAGCCCTTCCGGCGGCTCCGGTCCGGTTTGCGCCGGAGCCCCTGCCCGACCCGTCGATCTCGTGCTAGGAACCCAGCTCTCCAGAGCTGTTGCCTATCGTGAGGATCGCCGGTTCCATGCGCGTCGATGCGTTCGACTTCGAGCTGCCGCCAGAGCGGATCGCGCAGCGCCCGGTCGAGCCGCGTGACGCCGCCCGCCTGTTGCGCGTGACCCCTGACCAAATCGCGGACTTCGCGGTTCGCGATCTGCCGTCGTTGCTGGCGCCGGGCGATCTGCTCGTGTTCAACGATACCCGCGTCGTGCCCGCGCGCCTGATCGGCCGTCGCGGCGCGGCGACCGTTTCCATCACCCTGCATCAGGCCCTGGCGCTCGATACCTGGCTGGTCTTCGCCAAGCCGGGCAAGCGGCTGCGCGTCGGCGACCGCGTCCGGTTCGCCGGGGATTTCTCGGCCGAAGTGCTGGAAAAGCGGCCGGCCGGTGATATCGCGCTGCGCTTCGATCGCGGCGGCGCCGCGCTGATGGCCGCCTTGCACGAGCATGGCAAGATCCCCCTGCCGCCCTACATCCGCGGCGGCATCGCCGACCTGCGCGACCAGAGCGACTATCAGACCCTGTTCGCCCGCCGCGAAGGCGCCGTCGCGGCACCGACCGCCGCGCTACATTTCACCGATGGGCTGATGGCCGCCCTCGCCGCCCGCGGCATCGGCTCGACTCTGCTCACGCTCCATGTCGGCGCCGGCACGTTCCTGCCGGTCAAGGTCGATGATACCGCCGACCATGTCATGCATGAGGAACTGGGCGTGCTCGGCGCCGAGACGGCCGACCGAATCGCCCGGACCCGTGCCGCCGGCGGCCGGATCGTCGCGGTCGGCACCACCAGCCTGCGCCTGCTGGAAAGCGCCGCGGCCGCGGACGGCACCGTCAAGCCGTTCGAGGGCGGCACGCGCCTGTTCATCACGCCGGGCTATCGCTTCAGGGCGGTCGATCGGCTGATGACCAATTTCCACCTGCCGAAATCGACCCTGTTCATGCTGGTCTCGGCCTTCGCCGGCCTGGCGCGCATGCGGGCGGCCTACGAGCATGCGACCCGGACCGGCTACCGCTTCTATTCCTATGGGGATTCGAGCCTGCTCGACCCGGAGATCCTGCCATGACCGCGCCCGCCTTCGGCTTCGACCTGCTCGGCACGGACGGCACCGCCCGGCGCGGCCGGGTCACCACCGCCCATGGCACGATCGAGACGCCGGCCTTCATGCCCGTAGGTACCGCCGGTACGGTCAAAGGCATGACGCCCGAAGCGGTCGCCGGGACCGGTGCCGAGATCCTGCTGGGCAATACCTATCATCTGATGCTGCGCCCGACCGCCGAGCGGGTCGAGCGGATGGGTGGCCTGCACAAGTTCATGAACTGGCCGAAACCGATCCTGACCGATTCGGGCGGCTTCCAGGTGATGTCGCTGAACGGGCTGCGCGAGATGACCGAGACGGGCGTCACCTTCCGCTCGCATCTCGACGGCTCGAAGCACGAGCTGACGCCGGAGCGCTCGATCGACATCCAGCGCATGCTCGATGCCGACATCACCATGGTGCTGGACGAATGCACGCCGCACCCGGCGACGCGCGAACAGACCGCCAGCTCGATGGCCCTGTCGATGCGCTGGGCTGCGCGCTCCAAGGACGCCTTCGTCAATCGTCCGGGCTACGGCTTGTTCGGCATCGTCCAGGGCGGCATCTATGTCGATCTCAGGCATCAGTCGGTCGCGGCCCTGACCGGCATCGGCTTCGACGGCTATGCCATCGGCGGCCTGGCGGTCGGCGAAGGCCAGGAGATCATGTTCCAGGTGCTCGACGGCACGCTGCCGGCCCTGCCCGACAGCAAACCGCGCTATCTGATGGGCGTCGGCACACCGTCGGATCTGGTGGGCGCAGTTCAGCGCGGCATCGACATGTTCGATTGCGTCATGCCGACCCGCAGTGGCCGCACCGCCCAGGGCTTCACCCGGCGCGGCAAGGTCAATCTGCGCAACGCGCGCCACCAGGACGACCCGCGCCCGCTCGACGCCGAGTGCCGGTGCCCGGCCTGCCGCGACTATAGCCGCGCCTATCTGCACCATCTGTTCCGGTCGGAGGAAATGCTGGGGCCGATTCTGCTGACCTGGCATAATCTGACCTATTACCAGGACCTGATGGCCGGCCTGCGCGGCGCGATCGAAGCCGAAAGTCTGACCGACTTCGCCGCCGCTTTTCACGAAAGCCAAGCGCTGGGCGACATCCCGGCGCTGTAGAGGACGCGAATGACCGAGACGATCTACAGCGGCCTGACCCAGCTCGGCCAGCAGACCGCGGCGCCGACATCGCCCGAGACCGCAGTGCTGGAGAAGGTGCCGAATCCGGAGCCGGGCACGCCCTATCTCGTGCGCTTTACCGCGCCCGAGTTCACCTCGCTCTGCCCGCTGACCGGCCAGCCCGACTTCGCCCACCTGGTGATCGACTATGTGCCGGGCCCGTTCCTGGTCGAGAGCAAGTCGCTGAAGCTCTATCTGGCGTCGTTCCGCAACCATGGTGCCTTTCACGAGGCCTGCACGGTCGGCATCGCCAAGCGGCTGGTTGCCGAGATCCAGCCGGAATGGCTCCGGATCGGCGGCTATTGGTATCCGCGCGGCGGCATTCCGATCGACGTGTTCTACCAGACCGGCGACGCCCCGAACGGCGTCTGGATCCCCGATCAGGGGGTGCAACCCTACCGTGGCCGCGGCTGATCTCAAGACCCTGATCGTCGACAAGGCCCTGGCGCTGGGCTTCGACGTCGCACGCGTGGCGCCAGGCGAATTGGCCGACCGCTACCGGCTGGCGTTCGACGCCTTCCTGGCCGACGGCCGCCAGGGCGACATGGATTGGCTTGCCCGCACGCCGGAGCGTCGGATCCATCCCAAAGGCCTGTGGCCCGACGTCAAATCGATCCTGATGCTGGCCGCCAATTACGGACCGACGGGAGACCCGATGGCGCGGCTCGACCGCAGGGACCGTGCCACCATCTCGGTCTATGCCCAGAACCGCGATTATCACGACATCCTGAAGAAGCGTTTGAAGGAACTGGGCCGCTTCATCGCCCGGACCACCGGGACCGAGCTCAAGGTCTTCGTCGATACCGCCCCGGTCATGGAAAAGCCGCTGGCCCAGGCCGCCGGGATCGGCTGGCAGGGCAAGCACACCAATCTGGTGTCGCGCGACCACGGCTCCTGGCTGTTCCTCGCCGAGATCTTTACCACGCTCGATCTGGAACCCGACGAGCCGGAGAGCGACCATTGCGGCCAGTGCCGGCGCTGCCTGGACATCTGCCCGACCGCGGCCTTTCCCTCGCCCTACACGCTCGATGCCCGCCGCTGCCTGTCCTACCTGACGATCGAGCACAAAGGCCAGATCCCGACCGAATTCCGCAGGCCCATGGGCAACCGGATCTATGGCTGCGACGATTGCCTGGCGGTCTGCCCCTGGAACAAATTCGCGCAGGCCTCGGTCGAGCCGGCCTTCCTGCCCCGTGCCGAGTTGACCGCCCCGCGCCTGGCCGACCTGGCCAGCCTGGATGACGCGGGCTTTCGCCAGGTCTTCGCCGGCTCGCCGATCAAGCGCATCGGCCGCGACCGCTTCGTGCGCAACGTGCTGATCGCGATCGGTAATTCCGGCGATGGCACACTGGCCGACACGGCAGAGCGGCTATTGCACGATGCCTCGCCCCTCGTGCGCGGCATGGCCGTGTGGGCGCTGGGTCGCCTGGCGCCGCAGCATCTGGCGATGCTCGTCGCAGCCCGCGCGGCCGAGCCGGACGCGGACGTGCGCCGCGAATGGGATGCGGCGCTGCCTACTGCCCCAGCCCCGGTCCCGTAACCTTGTCGCCGACCTTGATGCCCAGGCGCGAGACGGTCCCGCCGTTCAATTCCAGCGCCGCCTTGACCGGGCCGGCCGAAGCGATGTTTTCCTGCGAATGCGGCACCGCGCGCTGGCGGATATTCACGATGCGGCCGTCGGCGGCGATGAACAGCATGTCGAGCGGGATGTAGGTATTCTCCATCCACATCGCGATCGGCTGGACGTGGTCGTAGATGAACAGCATGCCGGCATCGGGCGCCATGGTCTGGCGGAACATCAGCCCCTGCTCGCGCTGGGCATCGTCGGTCGCCAGTTCGATCTGGAACTTGTGGGCGCCATCGGCCGCCGTGATGGTCAACTCGTCATGCTTGAACGTGACCAGGGGGGGCTGCTGGGCCTGGCCGAGCGGCGACAGGAACAGCAGGACGACCGCGACCAGGGCGGCGATGAGGGGGAGGCGGCGCATGCCTTCCGATTACCGCACCGACCCCGCGCTGTAAACTGCCGGTGATTACCGCAGCACATCCGCGACCGCGAGCCGCACCGCCGCGCGGATCGGCCCGGGCCTGGGAACGTCGGCCAGGGTGGTGAACCAATGCTCCGGCGGCTCGCGTCCCTTGCTATGGTCCCAATGCAGCGCGCGCAGCACGGTCTCGGCCGCGAACGGCAGATGTTCGGGGATCGGCAGATCGTTCAGCACCAGCCAATTGCCGGCCCAGGCGCGCGCGACCGACCAGGGATTATAGCCGCCGCCGCCGATCGCCAGCACCTTGGGCGCCGTTTGTTTCAACGCCGCGATGGCGCGCCAGAGCGCACCGTTCGACAGCTCCAGCTTGCTCAACGGATCCTCGGCCAAGGCGTCGGCGCCCAGTTGCAGGATCAGGACTTCCGGATCGAACCGTTGGGCCAGCGGCAGCAGCGCCGCCTCGAGGATGAAATCCATCTCGTCATCGTTGAAGCCGGGCGGCACCGGGATATTGCGGGCCTGTCCGCCGCCCCGGTCGCCGAGCGTGCCGCTGAACGGCCAGCGCCCGGATTCATGGACCGAAACGATCAGCACGCGCGGATCGTGCGACAGCGCGTCCTGCACCCCGTCGCCGTGATGCGCGTCGAGATCGACATAGAGGACGCGCTCATAGCCGCGATCCAGCAGGTCGAGCATGCCCAGCACGGGATCGTTCAGATAGCAGAAGCCCGATGCCTTGTCCCGGCGGCCATGGTGCGTGCCGCCGCCGACATTATGCACGATGCCGCCGCCGGCCTCGTGCAGCAGCGCCAGGCCCTTGAGCGTGCCGCCGGCGGCGGTCGAGGGCCGCGACAGAATCTCGGCGAAGATCGGATTGCCGTTGATGCCGATCTGATAGCGCCGCCGATCTTCCTCGGACAATTGCGTGCGGTCGCGCTCGGCCTGCTCCAGCGCCGCCAGGTAATCGCGGTCATGGAACCGCGCCAATTGATCGATCGTCGCGCGCGGGCTGTCGATATACCGCTCGGGCGTCACCGCCCCCAGCGCCCAGATCAGATCGAGCGCGGTCGAGACCCGCGGAATCGCCAGCGGATGCCGGCTACCATAGGTCGAGCGCCGGTAGATTTCACTGCCGATGAGAAGCGGGCGGGTGAGCATGTCGCAGCAGGAGGTAGTGCGCCGGACCGGCTGGGTCAAATACGTTCAGGTATGTGCCCTGCTGTATAACGTCCAGTGACGTGTCAGCCGTCCGCAAGTTCCCGCCGCGCACCGCGCGCCAGGAGCGCAGACCGGGTTAACCCGCGCATTTTCGCGACGCGATCGACATCCGATAGCAGATCGCTCGGAAATGACGCGTTGAACCGAACCGGCTGCGGCGCCCGATCCGGGATATGAACCAGAAACGGCACGCAATCGCGGTTATGCGGATCCGCCATGACCTCATCGAGCGTGCTGGCGGCCGGGATCTTCTCACGGTCCTCGATCATCCCCTCGATGTGAAAGGCCAGCGCCTCGGCCGCCAGGATGCGGGCCTCCTCCAGCGTGCTGCCCGCGGTGATGCAGCCCGGAAAGTCGGGAAAGTCGACGCCATAGTCGCTGTCGGCGTCTTTGCGCAGCAGGGCGAGATAGTTTGCCATTATCGGGACCTCTTCAGAATGTCAGGCCAGCCTGCTTCTCGATGCTGCGAAGCGTTCCGATCGGGACATCCTTCTTCGGATGGGGAACGGTAACGCGGCCCGACTTGGTCGGATGCTTGAACTGGATGTGACTACCCTTCCGGCCCACATTGAACCATCCATCGGCCTTGAGGGCTTTAGTCACGTCGCCGCTTTTCATACACATATTTATACACAAATCGTCGCTCGATGGCGAGCGTTTCATGTGTATTTTTGGATATTGTGGTTGCAGAGGTGGTGCGCTGGAGCCGTTCGGTCAATTTACAATTCGGCATATATCAGGCTCACTCGATAAGGAGCCGGGAGATGAGTCAAACCGCCAAGCTGTTCACGAACGGGCCGCAGCCAGGCCGTCCGGTTGCCGGCCGCCTACCGCTTCAATGGCAAGGAAGTGTTCATCCGTCGCGACGAGACGACGGGTGACGTTATCCTGTCGAGCAAGCCGCCGACCTGGGACGGCTTCTTCGCGGCGCTCGAAGCGGCCGGACGCGACGCGGCTGCATCTGGTCGTGCGTGAATTTCCAAGGCGGGTCGATGTGTTGCCGTGGGATCGCGAAAGCGCGGCGCGCGCGATCGGCGCCGTTCTGGTCACGAGCGATCGCGCCTTCGCGGGGATTCCAGGGCTGGCCGTCGAAGATTGGACTGCCTGACCTCTGCGTGCCGGGAGCATCGCCTTGCGCGGGACCCCGCTTGCCGAAAGCCTCCCCTCCGTTGCACGCTCGCTCGGGCGAAACATTCGCATGTGGAAAGAGTGACGATGGCAACGCGCAGCAACGATGATCATCCCGCGACCAAGACAGCCCAGGCGCTGGGGGACATCGAGCCGATCACCAAATCGGTGACGCCGCCGCTCTATCCGGCCTCGACCTATCAGCGCGACGCCGACAATCAATACCGCAACGGCCGGGTCTATGGTCGGCCGCACAATCCGACGTTCGAGACCGCCGAGCGGCTGCTGACCGCGCTCGAAGGCGGCGCCGCCAGCATTCTGTTCGCCTCGGGCATGGCCGCGGCGACCGCGGTGTTCCTGGCGCTGAAGCCGGGCGATCATGTCGTGGCGCCCGAAGTGATGTATTGGGGCCTGCGCGGCTGGCTGAAGGGCGCGGCGACCGAGTGGGGCCTGCATTTCACCTTCGTCGATGCGTCCGATACCGACGCCTTCGCGCGCGCGATCGAGCCGGGCCGGACCAAGCTGGTCTGGCTGGAAACGCCGACCAACCCGACCTGGGGCATCAGCGACATCGCCGCCATCGCCAGGCTCGCCCATGCCGCCGGTGCGCGGGTCGCGGTCGACAGCACGGTCGCGACGCCGATCTTGAGCCGGCCGATCGAATTCGGCGCCGATATCGTCATGCATTCCGGCACGAAATACCTGAACGGCCATTCCGACATCATCGCCGGAACCCTGACCACGGCCAGGACCGACGAATTCTGGGAGCGCATCAAGGCGGTGCGCTCCAACATCGGCGCCATCCTGGGCACGTTCGAGGCGTGGCTGCTCCAGCGCGGCATGCGCACGCTCCATATCCGGGTCGAGCGCGCCAGCCAGTCGGCGCTGAAGATCGCGGAGCATTTCGACAAGCATCCGCGGGTCGCCGAGGTGATGTATCCGGGCCTGCCCGGCTTCGCCGGCCACGCGCTGGCAGCCCAGCAGATGACCGGCGGCTTCGGCGGCATGCTGTCGATCCGGGTCAAGGGCGGCGAGGCCGCCGCGATCGCGGTCGCGGCGGAGACCCGGCTGTGGAAGCGCGCGACCTCGCTGGGCGGCGTCGAGAGCCTGATCGAGCATCGCGGCTCGATCGAGGGCCCGACCAGCCCGGTGCCGCTCGACCTGCTGCGCCTGTCGGTCGGCATCGAATATGCCGACGATCTGATCCGCGATCTGGAGCAGGCCCTGGCCGTCGCCCATCGCTGAGCAATTCGTTAGGGAATCACCAGGCGGCGGGAGCAAAGTTCGGTTAAGGATTGTTTGCCATACTGCCGCTGGTGACTCTGGAGCTTGTGCCCCCTCGATGACCGCTCGCCCGCCTTCCGCCGTTCCCGCCGTCGATCCGACGATCGTCGGCGATATCCGTCGCGCCAGCCGGCTGGCGAACGTCGACTTCGGCTATCTGATGGCCCAGGCATCGCAGGAAAGCAGCTTTCAGCCCAACGCCAAGGCGTCGAGCAGTTCGGCCACCGGCCTATATCAGTTCATCGATTCGACCTGGCTGAGCGCGGTCAAGAGCTACGGCGCCAAATACGGCCTCGGCAATTTGGCCAGCCAGATCCAGACCAGCGACAGCGGGGCCCCCCATGTCGCCGACGCCTCGGTCAAGCAGCAGATCCTGGATCTGCGCAAGGATCCCAAGGTCGCCTCCGAAATCGCCGCGGAATTCGCGCATCAGAACAAGACCGACGTCGAACGCGCGCTGGGCCGCCCGGCCAGTTCGACCGATCTGTATCTCGCCCATTTCCTCGGCGCCCAAGGGGCGACCTCGGTCGTCAAATCGATCGAGCATGACGGCAACGCCAAGGCCGCCGACCTGCTGCCCGCCGCCGCCGCGGCCAACAAGTCGGTGTTCTACGACAGCGCGACCGGCGAGGCCAAGACCGTCTCCCAGATCTATCAGAGCTTCGCCTCGAAGATCGAACGCCAGATCACCCAATACAGCAACGCGACCGGCGACACCGGCGAAGGCGCCGTCGATGCCTCGGTGTTCAAGAGCCCGCTCGACCTGCCGAGCAAGCTCAATCAGCCGATGCTGGCGATGATGAACGTGATCGCCCTGGCCGCGATGAAACTGGTCGGCGACACCGAGACCAAAGGCGACCTGAGCCCGGGTCAGACCGACGACGCGACCAGGCGCAAGACGGATACGTCGGCTTAAGGTCTAGCGCCGTTCGATCCGCATCGGCAGGCCATGGCGCGGCCGGAGCGTGATCAGTCCGACCGGCTCGACCGTCGCTCCCGGCACCATGGTCAATCGGAAGCGCTTCGCCAGCGTCGCCAGACACAGTATCGCTTCGGTCATGGCGAAGGCGGCGCCGATGCAGATGTGCGGGCCGGCGCCGAACGGCAGATAGGCGAAGCGCGGCCGGGCCGCGACCTGGTCGGGCGTGAAGCGCTCGGGCCGGAATTCATCCGGCCGGTCCCACAGTTTGCGATGGCGGTGCAGCAGCCAGGGCACGATCAGGACGCTCGAGCCCTTCTTCAGCGCGATATCGCCGATCCGGTCGGGCGCCAGCGCCTGGCGCGAGATGGTGTGCGCCGGCGGATAGAGCCGCATCGATTCCTCGATGACCATGCGCGTGAACGGCAGGTTGGGCACATCCTCGGCCGCGACCGGCCGATCGCCCGTGACCCGGTCCAACTCGTCCTCCAGCCGCACCAGATCGGCCGGATGCTGGGACAGCAGATAGAAGGTCCAGGCCAGCGTGTTCGCCGTCGTCTCGTGGCCGGCGGTGAAGATGGTGGCGACCTGGTCGCGGATTTCCTTGGTGCTGGCCGGCGCGTCATCCTCGGGCACGGCCAGCAGCATGGCCAGCAGATCGTCCGGACCGCCGTCGCGGCGCCGTTCGTCGATCAGGCGCCGGATCACCCGGTCGCTCTCGGCGAAAATCTTGCGCGCGCGGGCGACGGCCGGCCGCGGAAACCACTCCGGGAAGCCCAGCAGGTCGGGGATCGACGGGCGGATCGCCGCCTGATAGGTCGAGACGGCCTGGCCGATCAGCGCAATCTCGGGATCGACCCGGACCGAGAACATCGCTTCGGAGATGATCGCCAGCGTCAGCCCGCTCATCGCCTCGGCAACGTCGATGCTCGCGGTCGGCGGCACCCGCGACCAGTCGTCGGCCAGCCGCTCGGCCGCATCGACCATGGCCGGCGCGAAGGCCGCGATGCGCTTGGCGGCGAAGGCCGGCGCCATGGTGCGCCGCTGCCGGCGCCAGGTGGCGCCATGGGTCGTCAGCAGCCCCTGCCCCAGCCCCGGCTCGAGCAACCGGCGCGACAGGGTGCTGCGGACGTAGTTGTCGGCATTGTCGAGCATGACGTGCCGGACATGCTCCGGCGAATTGGCGACGACGATATGGCGCCACAGCATGCGCCGTTCGCTGATCTCCATGTCGAACGCGGCGTCGATCCAGGTGCCGACGCTATTGTCCCGGGTCGCCCGCAGCAGCTTGAGCAGGCCCAGCTTGCGTGCCGGACGCGGCGGCTGGGCGAGCCGTGGTAATCCCTGGTCTTTCACCACGCTCTCGCCCATGCCGGTGCTCCCCGTCAGCGTTCGGTCAGCGTGACGCCCAGCGTCAAGGCCCGGAACGCCGCCGCGATCGGCAGGTAAGTGTTGTCACCCTGCGCGACACCAACGATGTTTCCGGTGGCGTCGACGACTGGCGCGCCGGTTGCGGTGTTGCCGAACTTGATTGGTATCTCGCCGCCGGCGCGCGCCTCGCCCGAGATTGGACCGTCGATGCTCGTTCCATTGGGTGCCAGGGTCGTGAGCATATCGCCGATGGCGAGCCGGCGCGCCAGGATCGGCAGCGGTGCAGCGGAAGCATCTGGCAGCTTCAAGAGAGCAAGGTTCGCAAAGTTGGCACGGCGCACGACCTGAGCGGTCAAGGTGCGTCCCCTTCCGTCAGTGACGGCCACCGTCGCAACACCACCGACAGCGGTGGCTGAGGTGATGGCGTAACCCTCGGTGCCGATATAGAATCCAGGGGCCTTGCCAATCTTGATGATACCAGACTTAAAATCACCACCAGCAGCCGGCAGGGTCACCAGGATCGTTTGTACCGGTAACGCCGGTGATATCGGGGCGGCGACCAAGCCGGGCAGCGGGACGGCCGCCGGTGCCCCCGCGGCCGCCGTTGGCCCGGCCTGGCCGACCGGGGTCGGTGCCACGAATTGCGGCACGTTCGAGTGGCCGAAGGTCAGGTACTGCTGCATGACCGCGCTTTGCAGCAGTTGCTCGGTCGCATCGCCCATCGCGACGAGCACCGCCGGGGTGATGACCTGCTCCGGGCTCTTGGCCGAGCCGGTGCCCGTGGTCGTCGTCTGGAACACGATCCGGTTCTCACGCACCGACCAGATCTGCCAGCTGACGGTGACCTGGGCATCGACGTCGGCCGGATCCGCATTGAAGAAGTCGTTGATGCACAGGTCGGCATGCGCCTGCGGCACGTTGCCGGTGATCAGGTAGTCGACCCCCTGGGCCGCGGCGACATCGGCCTTTTCGCCCGGCACCACATCGACCTTGGAGGCGACCAGCGCCTTGCGCATCTCGACCGTCAGCGGGGCGCCGGACGGGAAGTCCGTGTCGCGGATCGGGCGGACATAGACCCAGCAATCCACATTGCGCGTGTAGGAGCCGAGGCCGCGGCGCTCGGGCAGCTTGATCGTCACCGCCGACATCGCGACCTTCGCGGTCGGCTGGTTGAACACGACAGGCGTGGTCCTGAGCGAGGCCGCGGCAACCGCCGGAACCCCGGTCGTCGTCGCCGCCGCCGGCCCGCCATCGCCCGAAGACGAACAGCCGGCAAGCCCGAGTGCCAGAATCGCAGCCGTGATTTTCGTGAATTTCATGAGGGAATGCCCGTCCTTGGACGCTGATTTGCCGACAGCTTCAATCTGCGCGGGCCGCCGGTCAAGCGAGCCCGCGCGATCGATCAATGTTTGTCGCGAGCGGCGATGGCAGCCGCGCGGATCTGACTGAGGCTCTGACGCGGTGTCAGCGCCTCCGGATCCAGCCGCAACTCCAGCAGCGCCGCGCGCCCCGCCTTCAGCGCGCGCTCGAACGCCGGCCCGAATTCCTCGGTCGTCGTCACCACCTCGCCATAGGCGCCGAACGAGCGCGCATAGGCGGCGAAATCCGGATTATGCAGCTCGGTGCCGGAGACGCGGGCCGGATAATGGCGCTCCTGATGCATGCGAATCGTGCCGTACATGCCGTTGTTGATGACCAGGAAGATCGGCTTGGCGCCATATTGCATGGCGGTCGCGATCTCCTGCCCATTCATCAGGAAACAGCCGTCGCCGTTCAGCGACAGCACGATCCGGTCGGGATGCAGGATTGCGGCGGCGACGGCCGACGGCACGCCATACCCCATGGCGCCGCTGGTCGGCGCGAGCTGGGTCCGCCACTTGCTGAAGCGGTAGAAGCGATGGAACCAGACGGTGTAATTGCCGGCGCCGTTGGTCAGGATCGCATCGGGCGGCAGCACCTCGCGCAGATGCTCGACCACGGCGACCATGTCGAGCGGGCCCGGCGGCGGCGGGGATTTCTGGTTCGCCAGATACTCCTCGTGCGCGACCGCGGCGGCATCGCCCCAGGGGATCGTCGCCGGCGGCGCCAGTTGCACGGCGGCGGCCGCGAAATTCGCCAGGCCGGCGTTGATCGCGAGCGTCGGCTGATAGACCCGGTTCAGTTCCTCAGCGCCCGGATGGATATGAATCAGAGTTTGTTTCGGAACCGGAACGTCGATCAGCGTGTAGCCCGACGTGGTCATCTCGCCCAGGCGCGGGCCGCAGGCGATCAGCAGGTCGGCATTGCGCACCCGCTCGGCCAGCTTGGCATTGATGCCGATGCCGACGTCCCCGGCATAGATCGGCAGGCTATTGTCGATATAGTCCTGGCAGCGGAAGCTGACCGCGGTCGGCAGCTGCCAGGCGGTGGCGAACGCCTCGATATCGCGCTTGGCCGCGGCATTCCAGGTGCCGCCGCCGACGATCAGCAGCGGCCGCTGGGCTTGGGCCAGGCGATCGCGGAACTCAGCCATGTCGGTCGGGCCCGGATAGGCCTGGACCGGCTTGTAAGGCTTGGCATCGGCCGTGGTCGCGAGCGAGGTCAGCATATCCTCGGGCAGCGCCAGCACGACCGGACCGGGCCGGCCGGAGGTCGCCAGCGCGAAGGCATGGTTCATGAATTCCGGAATGCGCTCGGCATCGTCGATCTCGGCGACCCATTTTGCCATCTGGCCGAACATGCGGCGGTAGTCGACCTCCTGGAACGCTTCGCGCTCGCGCATGTCGCGGCCGACCTGCCCGATCAGCAGGATCATCGGCGAGGAATCCTGAAACGCCGTGTGCAGGCCGATCGCGGCATGCGACGCGCCCGGCCCGCGCGTCACCATGCAGATGCCGGGCCGGCCGGTCAGCTTGCCATAGGCCTCGGCCATGTTGGCCGCCCCCGCCTCATGGCGGCAGATGACGAACTTGATCTGGTCCTGGGCATCGTGCAGCGCGTCCAACACGGCCAGATAGCTTTCGCCGGGCACGCCGAAGGCCAGATCGACCCCGTGGATCTTGAGCTGATCGACAAGGATCTCGCCACCGGTTCTCTGCCGCGTTTCGGCCATTCTGGCACCCTCTCCCTGGTCGCAATCGGGCGGAGCATGCCCCAGAACCGGACGCGGCGAAAGCGCGCGATCGATGCAGTTTCAGACAGACTCACATCTGCTCGAGATATTCCGCCGGATCGACCACGGCATCGATCACCGTAAAGCGGCGGCTGGCGACCGCGCGCTCGAACGCGGCTTCGAACCCGGCCAGACTGTCGACCCGGACGCCCTCGCCGCCCATGCCGCGGGCAATCTCGGCGAAGCGTGGCGAGCGGAAATCGACCGCCTGCGGCGCCATCTGCATCTTGGACTGCTTCAGCTTGATCAGGCTCAGCGCATCGTCGTTCAGCACCACGACGACGAGCGGTAGATCGAGTTCGGCGGCCAAGGCCAGATCGCCCAGGCTCATCAGCATGCAGCCGTCGCCGACCAAGGCCACCACGGTTGCCTCTGGCCTGGCCAGTTGCGCGCCGATCGCCGCCGGCACCGCGTAGCCCATGCAGCACAGCCCGTTCGACTGCAGCATCTGGCCGGGCACGATGCAATCGACGACATGGCTCGCCAGAATGCGATGGGCGCCGACATCGACGGTCAGCAGCCAATCCGGCTTGATCCGGTCGCTTACGGCCTTGAACAATCCGGCCGGGCTGATCGCGCCCGCCGGATTGCGCGGCCGAACGATCTCCGCCACCTCGGCCCGATGCGCCGCGACCGCCTCGATCAGACCCGGCTTGGTCTCCGGCAGCGGGGGTGTCAATTGCGCCAACAGGGTCGGCAGGTCGCCGAACGCCTCCTCGCCGGCCGGAAACACCCGGTGGTCGAGCGGGCCCCAATCGAGCGAGATCACCGCCTGCCCCGCCGGCCAGGCGTCGAGCCAGGCGTCGCGCAGCTCGATCGGGTCGAACCCGACCAGGATCAGCAGATCGGCCGCCTCGACCTGTTTGAGATTGGCGCCGTCGACGACCGGGCTGAGGCCGACCGCACCCAGCGACAAGGGATGCTTGTCCGATACGGTGCCCTTCGCCTTGTAGGTGGCGAAGAACGGGATCCTGCGCGTTTCGACGAAGCGCTGCAGGGCGGCCGGCACCGCGCCGATCAGGGCGCCGCGGCCGATCAGCACCAGCGGGCGCGCGGCCTGTTCGATCATCGCCGACAGCCGCTCGGCTTCGTCGGCCGCCAGCGCCACGCGCGGGCGCTTCGGTGGTACCGGAATCGAGACCGGCTTCGCCGTCTGGCGATTGACGTCGGCCGGGATATTCAGCATCGCCGGGCCGGCCGGATAGGCCAGTGCCACGTCGAGCGCCTTGGCGGTCTGCTGCGCTGCCCGGGCGCCGTTCAGGTCGGCGGCATATTTCACCACCGGCTTGGCCAGGGCGACATGGTCGAACACCTGGTGGGTATAGATGTTCGCCTGGCCGGTCGCGACCTCGCCGGTCAGGACCAACAGCGCCGTGCGCTCCATCAGCGCACCGGCCAGACCCGAAATCGCGTTGGCGAGGCCGGGCCCGAGCGCCGGGATCAGCGCCACCGGCCGTTCGGTCACCTGCCAGATCGCGTCGGCGATGAAGGCCGCCGACGGCTCGCTCTTGGCCAGCACGAAACGGATGCCTCGATCGGCACAGGCCCGGATCGTCTCCAGCACGTCGTTGCCGGGAATGCCGACGGCGAATTGCCCGCCATAGGCCTGGAGCGTTGCGGCAATCTGGTCTGCCACCTTCGTCTCGTGCGCGGTCATGTTCATCCTGTATGCTGACGTCGGCGCACTCTCCGGCCCAGAAGAGCTCCCGTCAACCGGGCCCGGGTCACGTTCTGGAGAGTGATGTTTGGAAGGAGAGTTTGCGATGACCATGGCCGCTCCGTTCGAAACCCTAGACGTGCTGAACCAGCCGCCGCCGCTGGTCGATTACGACCTGTTCGGCACCGACCGTGCCTTGCAGGACGCCGTCGCGCGCGAAGGCGCCGGCTGGGCACTGGACGAGCTGGGCAGCTTCGGCCGGACGCTGGGCCGCGCCGAGACGATCGAGGCCGGGCGGCTGGCCAATGCCTATCCGCCGGTGCCCCGCCTGTTCGACCGCTATGGCCGCCGCATCGACGAGGTCGAGTTCCACCCGGCCTGGCACGAGTTGATGGCGCTCTCGATCGGCGAAGGACTCCACACCCGCCCTTGGGCCGAGCCCAAACCCGGTGCCCATGTCGCGCGCGCCGCCGGCGTGATCATGATGGTGCAGATCGAAGCCGGCGTGCAGTGCCCGACCACCATGACCTATGGCGTCGTGCCGGCGCTGAAGCAGGCGCCGGCGCTCGCGGCCGAATGGCTGCCGCGACTCTATTCGCGCCACTACGACAAGCGCCTGATCCCGGCATCCCAGAAAACCGGCGTGCTGATGGGCATGGGCATGACCGAGAAGCAGGGTGGTTCGGACCTGCGCGCCAACATCACCCGCGCGGTGCCGATCGATGGCGCCGGCGCCTATCGGCTCGACGGCCATAAATGGTTCTTCTCGGCGCCGATGTGCGACGCGTTCCTGGTGCTGGCCCAGGCGCCCGGGGGCCTCAGCTGCTTCTTCCTGCCGAGCTTCCTGCCCGACGGCAGCCGCAACAGGGTCCATATCCAGCGGCTGAAGGACAAGCTGGGCAACAAGTCCAATGCGTCGAGCGAGGTCGAATTCCACGGCGCCACCGGCTGGCTGGTCGGCGAGGAGGGCCGCGGCGTGCCGACCATCATCGAGATGGGCAACCATACCCGGCTCGATTGCGCGCTGGGCTCGACCGGCCTGATGCGCCAGGCCGTGGCACAGGCCGGCCATCACGCGGCCCACCGCAGCGCGTTCCAGAAGCGGCTGATCGATCAGCCGCTCATGACCAACGTCCTGGCCGACCTGACCATCGAAAGCGAGGCGGCTACCGCCTTGGTGTTGCGCCTGGCCCGGGCCTACGACGCCCAGGACGATCCAGCCGAGATCGCCTTCCGCCGCCTGCTGACGCCGGCCGCCAAATACTGGATCTGCAAGCGCGGGCCCGCGCTGGGCGCCGAGGCGATGGAGGTGCTGGGCGGCAACGGCTATGTCGAGGAAGCGATCCTGGCCCGGCTCTATCGCGAACTGCCGCTCAATTCGATCTGGGAGGGCTCGGGCAACGTCATGTGCCTGGACGTGCTGCGCGCGTTGGCCAAGACGCCGCAGGCGCTCGATATCGCGCTCGCCGAAATTCTGGCCGCGCGCGGCGCCGACCGCAGGCTCGACGCCCATGTCGCGGCGCTGACCGACGAGATCGCCCGGAACGGCTTTCAGGAAAGCCAGGCGCGCCGTCTGGTCGAGCGTCTGGTGCTGGCGCTGCAGGGCGCCCTGCTCGTCCGCTTCTCGGATGCGGCGGTAGCGGATGGATTCTGCGCCTCCCGGCTCGGCGGGACCCAAGGCGGCGCGTTCGGGACCTTGCCGTTCGGCATCGACCTGCGCGCCATCGCCGAACGGGGCCGGCCGGCGATCTAAACGGTCTTCAGATATGAAGACCGCCGACCGCGAGCACGAGGCGGCCGGTCCAGGCGACGAGCGAGGGATCGACCGCTTCGCCGATCGCGAGCGCCGACCAGACGACCGCCAGCATGGCGGTCGCCCGGACGAGATGCGCCATGGTCAGTTCGGCGCCTTGGCGGCCGGCGCCCCGTCATGGCCCGGCATCGACGCATGATGCATGCCGGGACCACCGGGTCCCGGACCGCGATGCATCATGTGCTCGACCATTTGGTCGGCCATTTCCTTCTGCTTCGGGTTCAGCGTGCCGTAGAGTTCTTCGACCGCGGGCGTGATTTGGCGCAGCTGCTCCAGCCGTGCGGTCTCCATCGCCTCCATGCGATGCAGATGATCCGGCAGAGTCTTGGGTACCGGCTGTCCGACGGTGCTGGCACACAGCTGCTTCATCGGCGCGGAAGATGCCTTCACGGTCGCCGCGAACTTGGTCCAGGCCGGACGCTCGGCGTCGGTAATGCCGAGCCGGACTTCGGCGAAGGCCAGCATGCCGGCCTGACGGGCCTCCATCGAGTCGCACATCTGGGCGAAACGCGCGGCCGGGTCGCCGTGATGCTCCATCATGCCCGGATGCTGCTGCGCATAAGCCCGGGCGGCCAGACCGAGGCCGACCGCGAGGGTCGCCGCCATCGCCACTTTGAACGCGCGGCCACCCAATTTCCTGTTCGATGCCATTTAAACCTCCAGGTGCCCGAAGCTTTCGGGCCTGGGCTCAGGTTTTAGCCGTTTCTGATATCGCGCGCATGACGAAGACGGGGCTTTTTGTAACAATTGGTTTCGCAGGTCGGCTTGGGTCACCGGCCGTTACCCGATCGGTCGCGACAGCCGAACGGTATCCTGTGCTACCTTCCAAGGCCATGGAACGTACCCCTCATATCCTGGTCGTCGATGACGACCGCGAGATCTGCTCCCTCGTCTCGCAATTCCTGTCCCGTCACTCTCTGCGCGTCTCGACCGCCCGCGACGGGGCGGAGATGATGCGCATTCTGGAGGTCGGCCGGATCGATCTCATCGTGCTCGACCTGATGCTGCCGGGCGAGGACGGGCTCAGCCTGTGCCGGAAACTGCGCGCCCAGGGCGCCATCCCGGTCATCATGCTGACCGCGATGGGCGAGGAGATCGATCGGATCCTGGGCCTGGAAATGGGTGCCGACGACTATCTGGCGAAGCCGTTCAATCCGCGGGAGTTGCTGGCCCGGGTCCGCGCCGTGCTGCGCCGGGTCGGCGCGCTGCCGGCGCCCATCGCCGAGACCAACGTCGGCGGTCGGGTGCTGAATTTCGAGGGCTGGCGGCTCGACATCGCCAAGCGCGAGCTGAAGAACAGCGACGGCGAGATCATCATCCTGTCGAGCGGCGAGTTCGACCTGCTGCAGGCTTTCGCCGAGCGGCCGCAGCGTGTGCTGACGCGCGACCAGTTGCTGGACCTGGCGCGCGGCCGCGCGGCCGTGCTCTACGACCGCAGCGTCGATATCCAGGTCATGCGGCTCCGGCGCAAGATCGAACTGAATCCCAAAGATCCGCAGTTGATCAAGACCGTACGTAGCGGCGGCTATATGTTCACGCCGCCGGTTCAGGCCATCGGTCAGGATTGATGCGTCTGCCCCGCTTCTATCTCAACAGCCTGTTCGCGCGCGTCGCCCTGATCCTGCTGGTCAATCTGGTGCTGGTCCAGGCCGTCGCCTTCGGCCTGTTCAACCTGGAGATCGAGGCGTTCGATTTGGGCGTCCAGCGCCTGCCGGAACGGATCGCCGGTGTGATCAAGCTGCTCGACGCCGCCCCGGCGGACGAATGCGTCGCCGCCGGACCCAAGCAGTCGAACGAGTTCATGACCTACACCGTGCGGCAGACGGCGATGCCGACGGATGCCGGCACGCCTGGTGCTTCCTCCCGGCAGAACACGCGGGACATCCGGCCAGGCCGGCCGACGCTGAACGAGATGTCGCTCTATCTGAAGCTCCATCTAGCCGAATATCTGCCGTCCGACCATCCGGTCGTGGTGCTGTCCAGCCATGGGCCATTCCATGGCGATGAGGGCCCGCCGCCCGAGGGAAACGACGAGGATCATGGCCCCCAGCCGCCCGACGGCATGCACGATCCCGGTGGCCTCGGTGGTCCAGGTGGTCCGCATGATGGGCCGGGCGGCCCCCGTGATGGGCCGGGATTCGGTCCGGGCGATGACCCCCGTGGCTTCCACGGCGGCAGCCGCAGCCCCGAGAGCTACGGCCATATCGGGGTGCAACTGACCAACGGCTGCTGGACCGAGATCACGCTGCATGGACCGCCGCCGGCCTTCGCCTGGATCCGCTTGCTGACGCGGTTCGCGGGATTCGGCCTGGTCATCATCCTGTGCTCGCTGTGGTTCGCCCGCGGCGCCGCCCGCAATCTCAGCCAGTTCTCGGCCGCCGCCGACGCGGTCGGCCGCTCGGTCGATGCGCCGCTGTTGCCGGAGAGCGGCCCGCGCGAGGTGCGCTTGGCCGCGACGGCGTTCAACCGCATGCAGGAACGACTGCGGCGCTTCGTCAACGACCGGACCCAGATGCTGGCCGCCATCTCTCATGATCTGCGCACGCCGCTGACCCGGCTGCGCCTGCGCGCCGAGTTCGTCGATGACGATGCCCAGCGCAGCAAGATGCTGGGCGATATCGCCGAAATGGAGGCAATGATCTCGGCCACCCTGGCCTTCGCCCGGGACGACGCCGTGCGCGAGCCGCGCTCGCCGCAGGATCTGGACCAGTTGCTCGATCAGTTGGCGAGCGACCTGTGCGACGGCGGCTATCCGGTGCATTACGAGCCGACCGGGGCGGTCGAGGTCTCGTGCAGCCCCGGCGGCCTGCGCCGCGCGCTGGCCAATCTGGCCGAGAACGCCGTCAAATACGGCGGCGTCGCGCGCCTGACGCTGGAACGGACCGACGATCTGGTCACCATCCTGATCGACGACGACGGCCCAGGCATCGCGCCCGAGATGGCCGAACAGGTGTTTCAGCCGTTCTTCCGCCTCGAAGGTTCGCGCAACCGCGACACCGGCGGGGTCGGCCTCGGCCTGTCGGTTGCCCGCACCATCATCCGCGGCCATGGCGGCGATATCCAGCTGATCAATCGGCCGGAGGGCGGCTTGCGCGTGACGGTGACGCTGCCAGCCTAATAGTCCGATCCTAACGCTTGGTTCCCAAGCGTTAGGATCGGACTATTAGATTAATGCGTTGTGGAAAAATCAGACGGACGCTTCCGTCTGATTTTTCCACTAGCGGCGATGTTCCTTGAAGAAATACCAGATCACCATCGCCGTCGGTTCCTCGACACCGTTCGGCTGGGTGATCGCCAGGGGCCATTCGTGCGGTCCTTCGCTCAAAGCCATGAGGCGAACCTCGGTCCGCTCGCGGCAATGGGTGAATTCCTCGACGATCACGCGACCGCCCGCCGTCGGGCTGGGTGCCGGGTGACCGGCGCAGCCGTCGGCAGCGGCCCAGAACCGCACCGCATCGTCGACCGAGACGTTGAAGCGGCCGGGCGTGCCGGCATAGGGCGAGACCCCGCCGCGATAGAGCACATAGCCGTCCATCATGCCGTGGATGATCAGCACCGGCACCGGGCGCCAGGGCCGGTCGATCGAGATCGGCGGCTGGCCGGCCCCGGCGGTGCCGCCGATCGCGCCGGCGACCGGGGCGATCGCCGCGATCCGATCCGGATATTGCGCGGCGAAGCGATAGGCCAGCATGGCGCCGTTCGACAGGCCGGTCATATAGACCCGGTGCCGATCGACCGGATAATCCGCGGACAGACGCCGGATCAGCGCGTTCAGGAAAGCCAGATCGTCGACCTGATTGCGGACCGCCGCCCCGCAGCAGAAGCCGGCATTCCAGGTCTGGCGCACTGGATCGACGCCGATGCTGGTGCCTTCCGGATAGACCGCGATGAACCGGGCGTCGTCGGCGAGCGGGCTGAAGCCGGTCATGTCGGCGGTCGAGCGCGCATCGCCCGCGGCGCCGTGCAGCACGATGACCAGCGGCAACGGTCCCGTGCCGATCTGCCGATCGGACGGCAGATGCAGCAGGTAGTGCCGTTCGAGCCCGCCCGAATCCAGGCTGAGCCAGGGATCGGCGGCATCGGCCGGATGGGCCGCCGCCGTTCGCGCGACGCCAAGCGCCGCCAGCAGCGCTGCGGCGAACCCCGCGCCGCGTCGGATCACGCGGCGATCGCGGTCAGGCCGGTCAGCCGATCGGCGGCCCAGTCCGTGGTGGCATGACGGTCGGTTCGGTCGGCCAACAGCTCGAATGCCTCCGTCCGTCGCCCGGCCGCGATCGCCGCATCGGTCAGGAACCAATGGAACAGATCGCGCTGGGCGTGGCTCCCGCCGAGGCTCTGCAGCCGATGACGGATCGGGAACAGGATATCGACCGCCTGATCCGGATGTCCGGCCGCCTCGGCCAGGATAGCGCGCAACAGCGGCAGGCCGATCACCCTCAGCACGCCGGCCTGGCAGGTCGCATTATCGACCACCCAGACCTCCAGCTCGGCGATCTGCCGGGCCAGCACGTCGAGCCGCCGGCCGGCGACCAGTGCGAACGCCCGGTGCGCCAGCGCAAAGGCCAGGGACGGATCGGCGCCACGCGCGGTCGCCAGCTCGGCCAACTCGTCCCAGCGCCGGCCGACATCGATGCCCTGGGCTTCGAGCCGCCACAGCAGTGAGACCGCGTTCGCCATGTCGCGGAAATCGTCGGTCCGGGCGGTACGGATCGCGCCGTCGTACAGATCCAGCACGGGATCGATCTCGCCCAGCGCCAGATGGAACAGCGCCCGATGCCAATGCATGTGATAGGCGAAATTATTGACCGCCGGCAGCTGCGCCGCCTGGGACGCGAGCCAGACGATCCCGTCGCCGGCGCGACCCTGCATCTCGAATACATGAGTCACGGCATGGGCGCCCCAGACATCGCCCGGCGCCCACTCGAGCGCCTGTCGGCCGACCCGTTCAGCCTGAACCAGATCGCCGGATTCCTCCAGCACGAAGGCGTGGCAGCCCAGGACATAGCCCGCATCCGGCACGTCCCGGCGCCAGTGCGGCAGAACCCGCTCCAGACTGCGCCGCATACCAACCAGATCGCCCAGCATGAATTTCAGGCCATGGCCGAGCTTGAGCGCGAAACCGTCGAGCGGATCGAGGCCCAGGGCCTCGTCGATCCGGTCGGTCGCCTGACGCATATTGCCGCCGACCCAGGCCCGGAGCGCACCGGCCAGCAACTGCTCGCGCGCCGTGCCGCCGCGCAGGGCCAGACTGCGTTCGGCCCGGATCAGCGCCTCTTCGGCCAACGGAACCGATTCTTGTTTGGCCAGCAGCAGGTTGGCGGCGCCGCGCAGAATCCAGCACAGCGCCATATCGGGATCGGCGGCGAAGGTCGCCTGGATCGCGGCACCGGCGTCGGCCCGATGGCCGAACACGGCTTCGATCGCCCGATCGAACGCCAGGACCGCAGCCGGATCGGCCGCCGTGACCTCGAGTCCTCTACAGTCATGGATCATGATCGAATTCCTTGGCACCGGAAACAACACGCTGTCCGGTAGATCGCGCCGAAGCGAGAGGAAACCAGGGGTCTCACGCTGAAGTGACCGGGCGCGAGCGACCGAGATCATGTCAGGAATCAGACGTCCGGCAGAGACTCCAGCCATGCGCGCAAGCGGACCAGGAGCGCCGACGGATCGCCGTCGACCTCCAGAATCTTGCTCCGGCCGCTGGCGCCGACCCGTACCCGGATGCTGGTCTTGGGCACGCCCCACAATTTCGACAGCAAGGCCGCCACCGCCGTATTCGCCTTGCCATCCTCCGGCGGGGCCAGGACGGCGATCAGCACCGCGCCCTCGCCGCCCGGCAGGACCGTCCGGCCCAGGACCGTTTGACGCGACGAACCGGGCTTGACCCGAACCCGAAGCCGGATACCCTCTGCCGACGCCATCAGAACCGATGCCGTGGTCACGAATGCCTCCCGCCGTTCATCTTCCCGCTGCACACCATTGACGCCGGCTCCACGGCTGGTTCATGAAATAGTCCGACAACCGCATAACCGAGCACATCCTCCGCATGCCGATCCTACTGATCGCCATCCTGACCCTCGCGCTGATTGGGATCATCACCTGCCTCTCGATCAAAGGCCCGATGATTCGCGCCTTCGAGGATCGCCACGGCCTGACCGATTCGCGCAAGGCCGTCACCGAAGCGCGCAAAGCCCGTACCGAGGCGAAGGTCAAGGCAGCCGAACTCGACCAGCGCAAAAATCAACTGAGGAACCAGCTCGACGATATCGCGAGCGAGCTCAGCCGGGTCGATGCACAGCTGAAGGCCATGCCGCAGATGGTCTATACGCTCGTATTTGAACTGGGCGGCAGCGACACGTCGGTGCCGCTGTTCGAATTCATCGTCTCGCGGCTGCGCCGGTCCGAACCGGGCGACGTCAAAGGTCCCGAGCGCGAGCTGTGGGCGCGTCCGCGCCTGCTGCGCTGCCGCAGCCGCACCGCTCAGGCGGCGATGGCCACAGCCCTGGCCCGGTTTCCGGCCGCCGACGGCTTCACGGTCCGCCCGGCCGAGCGGATCAATGCGGCACAGGGTGACTAGCCATGGAAGAATTCTCCCAAGGCAGCTCGTTCGGCACCTTGATCGTGTTCACGATCATCGCGGTCACCATCCTGATGGTCATGCTCTCGAACCTGCGGACCCGCCTGCGCTCCGTACCGGAAACGGCGGAGATCCTGGCTCAGCAATTCGCTCTCGCCCATAATGAGGCGACCCTCAGCGAGACCGCGATCGCCCAGCACGAAAAGGCGATCGCCGATATGGAACGTCAGCTGTCGGAACAGCAGGCCGCGTTCGACGAGCGGCGCCAGCGGCTGAACGACGCGCGCAGTCGCATCCCCAGTCTGGTTCATGTGCTGGATCAGATCATCCAGATGACCCATCAGCCCTGGCTGGTGCCGGTCCGGCTCGAAGGCGCCACCGACGCGGACGGCGATTGGATCCACGGCCGGCGCTACCTGGTCTATGGCGAGGACGTCGAGAACGCCCGCCGCCGCATCGAAGTGCGCTATCCGGCCCGCGAAGGCTATCGCGCCGCCGATCCACAGCCGTTCAAGCTGAATTCATGACCGCCGCCAGCGGTCCGGTCCTGACGCTGGAGGGGCCGCGGGCGACGATCCGGCTCAATCGTCCGGGCCAGCACAACCGCCTGGAGCCGGCCGATCTCGACGCGCTGATGGCGCTGCTGGACGATCTGGCCGCGCATCCGGCGTTGCGCGTTCTGGTGCTGACCGGTACGGGCCCGAGCTTCTGCTCCGGCTTCGATCTGAAGGCGCTCGCGGCCGGCACCGTCAGCGTGGGGTTCGATCGGGTGGTGGACCGGCTGGAGGATTTCCCGCTGCCGACGATCGCGGCGCTGCAGGGCAGCGTCTATGGCGGGGCGACCGATCTGGCGCTCGCCTGCGATTTCCGGATCGGCGTCACGGGCATGAAGCTGGTCATGCCGGCCGGCCGTCTGGGCATCCAATATTACCCGAGCGGGCTCGAACGCGCGGTGGCGCGCCTGGGCCTCGGCACCGCGAAACGGCTGTTTCTGCTGGCCGAGCCGGTCACGGCCGCGGATCTGCTGGGGATGGGTTATCTCGACCGGCTGGTAGAGCCCGACCAGCTCACCGGCGCAGTCGACGAGATCGCGGGCCTCCTGGCCAGCAATGCGCCCAACGCGGTGCGCGGCATGAAACAGACCCTGAACGCGATCGCGCGCGGCACGCTCGATCGCGCAGCGGCGCAGGCGGCCTATCAGGCGAGCACCCGATCGGACGAGTTGGCCGAGGGGCTGAAGGCCTTCGCAGAGAAACGCAAACCGATCTATTGAGACGCGGCGACACCCTCACCCCAACCCTCTCCCACAAGTGGGCTATGGCATTCACACATCTTCCGTTTGAGCCCTGGGTCGAAGTCTGATTCTCTGAGCCTGTGGCTTGGAGGATCAGGCGATGACGGAGGTTACGCTGGGGCGGTTTGG